>Ga0335073_10007228_pt1 | contig 15570 bp, 13 predicted proteins | sample Lox_Sample_22_FD_207093 | JGI IMG/M metagenome (GOLD analysis project Ga0335073, IMG submission 207093) | Soil microbial communities from Loxahatchee National Wildlife Refuge, Florida, United States - Lox_Sample_2.2 | ecosystem: Environmental > Terrestrial > Soil > Wetlands | place: USA... | reverse complement strand
CGAGACGAATACTAGTCGAATCAATTTGACTCGGATTGGACCACGTCCCGATGAATTCCCCCAATCCATTGCCAATATCGGTAGTACAGTTCGAAGCCGAGCCGGGACAGTAGGGTAAGGGGAACGCGTTTAGAACCGGTTGCAGCGCTGCGGGCGCCGAATTCCTCAGGGCAACGGTCGGCACGTAACTCACATTCCCCTCCTGTGGCTGTTCTAGCCGCAGTCCCTCATAGGAGAAGAAAAAGAAAGTCTTGTCTGTTCCATCATAGAGACTCGGAATCGTGACCGGCCCGCCTAGCGTCCCGCCAAAGTCGTTCTGTCGCTCCGCAGGTTTCGATAGGCCATCGTAGTTGTTGAACCAGTCGTTTGCGTCTAAAGCGCCGTTTCGAAGGTAGTTGAATCCTGAGCCGTGCCACTCATTCGTTCCCGACCGCGTAACAAAAGAAAACTGCCCTCCTGGATTGCGGCCATATTCGGCGGAGTAACTGGAACTCTGGACGCGAAACTCCTGGAGCGCGTCCACGGACACCAATCCTTGAGTAGTTCCAAGAGCCGTCGCCGTAGGAAGAGAACCGCTGATCCCCGGAGTAAGGGCCGCGGAGGGAAGGCCCGAGTTTGCGCCGACGTTTGCACTCACGCCATCCACGAAGTAATCGTTTGACTCTGTTCGCTGACCGTTCACGCTGAACTCTCCCTGCTCGCCAACGTGGTTGAGCGTACTCTGCGGGCTGCTCGTAACTACACCCGGTGTGAGAAGGATGAGATCCTGGAAGCTACGCCCATTCAACGGCATGTTCTCCACGTACTTTCCGTCCACAACGGTGCTGACCGAGGCATCGGTGGTGTTGATCATCGGTCCGCCGCCTTCGACGGTCACCGTCTCCGACACGGCGCCGATTGGCAGCGTGAAGTTGATGGCGAGCGCGTCCTGCACGTTCAAAACGATATCGGGCTTGATCAGTGTCTTGAATCCGACCTTCGCCACTTGCAGGCGGTACGGGCCAGGAGGAAGGTTTGTGACGACGTAAATTCCTTCGGCATTTGTTTTCCCGGTGTACTGCACACCGGTTGCGTCGTTCGCGATCGTGATGTCGGCCCCAACGATCACCTTGCCTGAGGGATCGAGCACGAGACCGTTGATCGTTCCGTTGGGGGATTGGGCCGAAACAGTAGCGCTTGAAAGCAGAGACACCACGAGAAGAAAAAGAAGTCCGCGCAATCGCACCCGGCATCTCCTCTGACCGAAGAATGTATGCTCGCTACCCGGTCTACGAAGGAGACGTTGAGACTGTATCAGTTCGCTGTCTTTGAATGAATAAATGGGGAACCCGGGGCCGAAGCTAAGGGTGATTCGGCTGAATCTTCAGATAAGCAAACAGCAGCGGCTTTCCACTCGGCTTCGTGCTCCCGCCATTCGGCTCAACCGTCACAAACACGGCATCGATCTGATCGAGAGTCTTCACATCGTCGGACTTCAAGACCCACCGTTTCTTCGCGGCACTGTCCTCAAAGAAAACCCCGAGGTTCACGGCCTCCTGCATGTCGGTCCCGCGCCGGCCCCATGCCTGGAACGTTCTCGCCTCCCTCACTCCGGACTGCTGGTCCAAATCGTATGCGTAAAAGATGAGCGACTTCCCTTTCGTGTAGAAGACGCGTCCGAACGGCTTTTGGGTCGTACCGTCCCGCCCGACGTCATAGACCTCGGCGATGTAGAGATCCCGCGCCCCCATCAGATCGCGAATGTCGCGATCGTGCGACAACAGTTCATCCTGCTTCGCGATCGTCTGTTCCCGGTCAACCAACTCGCTCCTGAAGTCCTCGATTTGAGTTTCTAGGCTCGCGTCCCGCGTTTCTCCTTGCGACCGGCGCTCTTCGGCGGACTCCAGTTCCGCCTGCATCCTTTGAACCGAAGCTTGGGCCGCGTCCAGTTTTTGCGCAAAACTGCTCTCGTCGGCGGCCGCCCGCTGCTTCTCTGCTTCGTCGCCCTGAAGCGACTGTTCAAGACTCGCTTGAGCGGCCTTCATCTGATCGAGCGAGGAGGAGTCGTGCTCGATCTCTTGTCGCAGGGCGCGGATGACCTTGTCCCGCTCGGCGAGGTCCGCTTGCAAAACCTGCCGGTCGTGCGCGGTATCGCTCATCTGCTGCTCGAGTGCCTCGACCGGCCCTCCGGCGCGAGTGGGCGAACCGGTAGGCGTAACCGTCGCATGATGGCTTCCGACTCGGTAGGTGTACGTGGCCAAAGCGATGCTGAGCAAAATGCACGCTGCGAACGGCAACCATACGTAGTTCCAATTGACGCTCGCTCGCGGGCGGCTGTCCCGATGCGCGAAGGCGAAGACTCGGCTGTCGGACTCGCTCGGAGGATTCGCTTCGGAGGATCGTTCGTCGTCTGGAACGCTGGATGGTAACTCAACCCGAGGCAGATCGCCCGTTGCAAGCAATCCGGCCGGAAGTCCGGCCAACTTCGAGGCAAGCAGGGACATGCCTTCGTCCGCTGCCGCCTCGAATTCCCTCAAGGCGTGGCGGCAATCGTCGCAGCGCGAGAGATGGGCTTCGAGGTGTCGTTGTTCTTCTTCGGTCAGATCACCCGAAGTTGAGAGCGCGCAAAGCTCCAGGAATTCGTCGTGCAGTTCCATTTCCGACCGCTTTCCAGCTTCTCGATTCTCCGTCGCTATCTGCCGGGCGGCTGGGTGACTCGAACACTAGCCCCAAACATCTGTTTCCGCAACTTGTCGAGTCCCCGGTAGTAATGGTTTCTCACGTTCCCATGCGGCTGGCCCAGTTTCGCGGCGATCTCGGCCAGCGTGTACCCCGAGAAAAAATGCAACCGCAGGGTCTCGCGCTGGTCCTCGGACAGACTCTCGAACACTTTCTCCAATCCATTACGCCCAAACACGGCCTCTGGGGAATAATCGTTCTCGTCGGTCGGTATTCCGACCAGTCCCTCCCGGACGTGCTCTGCCGGGTTTGAGTAAAACTGCCGGGCAGTCAGATACCGTCGCCGCTCAATGGCCCGGTGGTAAGCCATCTGGATGATCCAGGACCGTGCTGAACTCTTTGAACTGTCGAAGATGGAACACTTTCTCTGGATGAATATAAACAGGTCCTGGACGAGGTCCTCTGCTTCGGCTTGGTCTCGCAGGATGCGCACCGCCACGCTTCGAGTTACGCGAGCGTAGCGCTCGAAGAGAGCGGCAAGGGCTTCCCCGTTTCCGCGGCAAAGTTCACTTAGTAACGACTCGTCGGAGGGCCCTTGCGCAGGGGGATATACACGTGAAGGATCGTTTGTCTCGCGCTTTTTACTGAAGAGCAGAACGGGAAATCGGGCGGTGGCAAAAGAGTCCATCTACCGTACTTTCTCCGCTGTAGCGCTGGTCGCACAGACTTCGTACCCCAGTCTATCCAACGCTTTAGAGTTCACAATAAGCAACTATATAACTCTATAGAGTGCATTTTTCAAGATAATTACACCCCATCGGAGGTGGTTTGTATGTCGATTCACCTCTATCGTTTGTCTTGGTTACTAGGCATGGATTATCTCGCAGCATTTGCAAATAGGGTCCGCAGGCTACGGGAAACCGCTGGCTTGAGTATCCAAGAGGCGTGCAATCGGGGCGGAATTTCCGTGAACTCTTGGGGCAAAATCGAACGCGGTGAGCAGGAACCTTGTCTGCTAGTGATAGGTGGAATATCGGAGGGACTGGGAACTTCGATCCAGATCCTAATGACCCTCGAAGAGGGCCCCTCCGATAACAGCGTTCGAAGCCAAATAAACGACGTCTTGGATTTGTGCCGCCCGGACCAGTGCGAACTCACTCTCCGGATCGTAAGAGCGATACACGAACAAGGAACCGCACCAATCCACTCTTCGGATCAGAACAGCATTTAGCACTCTATAGAGTGCCCTCTAAAGGTTAAACAAATTCTATCGGCTGTGTAACGACGCCCGCAGGCTCGTTATGGTGTGGCAGCACAGGCATTGAGACATCGCGCCCAATTCGCTAAACGTGTTCGCAGGCTTAGAAGGAATGCTCGCCTCAGCCTCGAAAAAGCCGCAGAGCGCGGGGACATAACTGCGAACTTTTGGGGGGACGTTGAAAGAGGCAAGAAAGTGCCAAGTCTCGATACCATCGTTGCCATGGCAAAAGGACTTGGTCTCTCTCCACGCATCCTCTTGTCCCTCGAACGGGAGGAGGACGAGCGCGATATCCGCGAGCGGATTGAGAGTTTGTTGGATAGATGCACTCCCCAACAACTCGAACTTATACACCGGCTCACCAGCGTGTTGATCGAGCCATAACCTCCCCGTTTTGGCTGTTCCGTATGACCACGTTCGCACTCGAGGGCACGCCTGGGAAGATTCATCCCACCATCGCCTCTTCACCACACGACCGGCGCGCACTCAACTCACGAGCGCAAGCGTGCATCTGGTTGAGTTCGCAAAGTCGCGCGTACTGCTGACCCCAAGGAAATTCTTCATGAACGCTGTCGAGTTTCACGGTACGATTTGAATCTGCCGCGAGTTCCGGCTCAGAAGCTTTCTCATCGTGCTATGCCCTGCTACGTTCGTATGCTGCAATCCGGAAGGCGTTTTCCCATGGGCATAGTAAGCGAGTTTCTAAAGGAATTCCACCAACTGGCTGTCTCAGAGAATGAATGCCGGACGTTCGCTAAGACATGAGAATGCCCTCTTCGCGACTTATGGACGTCGTCGGCCAGCACGTCCCGCCTCTCTCGATAGGCTTCCGCGATCAGCACACAACTTGATTCCGCTTTGGCTGTTTCCGACCATTTCGGACCGGACGCCCGAGAAACCCCAGGATCGGCGCCCAAGTCCGATAAGCAGTATCGGGAGTTCGTACAGATGAAGCAAATTACTCGCCTATTAACTTGAGTCAATTCAACCGAGCGAGTACTATGAACGACTTATCGCGATCTCTTTGAGTTCGAGAACATGCCAAGCGAAAAATTGACGTTCGTCCACTTGTCGGACATCCACTTCGTCAAGGGATTCAGCTCCGAGAGTCCCTTCGATCTCGATGCCGCGGTCAGAGATGGGCTCATTGAAGACGCCAAGCGCCTCCGCACCCAGTTAGAGCCTGTGAATGGCATCCTCATCACGGGCGACATCGCCTACGCGGGCAAATCCGCCGAATATCAAATTGGATTCAAGTGGCTCGCCCAACTATCCGAGGCGCTTGGTTGCCCGGCTGAATATATGTGGTGTGTACCGGGAAATCACGATATCGATCGGTCCGTTCTCAAGGAAAACACCGCCATCAGCGCGCTTCACGACCGCTTACGGACTTCGAAGGAACGCGATCAGCAGCTTCGAAGCGACCTTGAGACTCCCAATACGGCAAGCTTACTCTTCGCACCACTGAAAGCCTATAATGAAGAGTTTGCAGCACGCTTAGACTGTCTGACTCGACCGAAACAGCCGTGGTGGATCCACGACTTGCTGTTAAACGATGGTTCGATTTTGCGGCTTCGCGGACTCAATTCCGCTATTTGCTCGGGCCTGCACGACAACGACACGGATCAGAAGCTCTTCGTCGGGAGCGCACAAACGGAATACAGCAGACAGCGTGGCGTCGAATACCTGACTCTATGTCACCATCCGATCAGTTGGCTTATCGACGGGGAAAACGCGGACGAGGCATTGTTGGCATATTCTCGCATTCAACTGTTCGGCCACAAGCACGTCCAGAAGACGGAGCGGCGAAACGACAGCTTATGGCTTGCTGCCGGTGCGGTTCACCCCGAACGAAAAGAAACGAACTGGTTGCCTCGCTACAACTATCTTTCGATTTCCATAGAGCGGGAAGGCAAAGACCGAGTAATGTCAGTTGATCTCTACGCCAGAGTTTGGCACCAGCCGGATCGTCAGTTCACACGTGAGCAAGGCACCTACGACGGAAATTTCAACAACTACAAATTGCGGTTGCCAGAATGGAGGCCCAAAATGATTGCCGAACAACAGAAGCCAGAGGCTCGTTCGGAATCCTCTGCGGAGCAATCCGCTGACAACCTCAGATCAGGCATGAACCTTAACAAGAAGAAGCTTCTTTTTAAGTTCATCGGCCTGCCTCACCATACAAAAATCGCGATCATGAGGAAGTTCGGCCTTTGGGAGCAAAGCGACGAGCAGCTGCCCGATACTGACGTTTTCGTGGCCTGCTTTGAGCGCGCCAACAAGAAAGGGGTTTTGGACGCCGTTTGGAATGAGGTCGATGGCCTCTCATCAAGCCAGAAACCTTGATCCGGCGGTTCCCAGCACAAAACAATGAACGCCAATTTCGCGGATTGGTATAACGCTGTTTCTTTGCGCCCTGATGAAACGACCCTCCAGGCGCGCTGGAAAGCTGTTGAGCAGTTGGCAAAACGCATCAAGCCTCCCGTCGTACCCGAAGTTGTACGGATTTTCTTCGGCCTTCCCGCAGCGGATTCGTACCGGGACGAAATCCGCGCGGCGGCCAATGAAAACGACAAGACCTACCTGACGACCGACGACGCAAACGAGCTCAGAGTGCTAGCTGGCGGTGTGATTGCGGCGGTTGTTGCGGATTCAAGCTATGAGGCAGACGCGATCGCTCTGGCAGTTTCATGCGCCGATGCACAAGGAATGAGGAAATCCAACAGGATACAGTCCGTAGTAGATGCCACCACGAAATACCTCGCGGAGGAATCGGTTCGCGCGAGAAAAGTAGCACTCGACGCAAAGACTTCGGATATCGATACCGCAGCTTTGACAAAACTCTTGGGCGCCAAAGGCGGCCAAACAATTACCGATGCTAATAGCGTTTGGACTGCCACAGATGCGATCTTCAAAGAATTGATAACCCTACACTCCAAGCACACCGAAGCAATCGCCAAGGCGCTCAAACAGATGTTCAGGAGAGAGAAGGAGCAGTCGGACATTCTTTGGTGGATTGTCAGTGAGCACACGCTTGACGGGACGAAGTCGTTCGCCGATCTCAAAGTGCCGCAGGCGTGCTATTGGGGAGCTGTGGATTTGAATGACTTGACGCTGTTTCTGCCGGGGCCGCTTGGAGGTCCGGCCTTTTTGCACAAGATGCTCCGATCTGCTAAATCGAAATTACCGACCACGGTGAAGGTTTCGGAGTGCGTTGACAGCTGTGAACCCGATTGGAAAAAGAAATGGCTTGGACATATCACAGCTCCAGTTCTTCCCGATCTATGCCCGATGCTATTCGCCTTAGCGAAATCTGTCGAAGTCGGCGACGCTAAGACTTGGATGCCCGCGTTTACGCATGCGACGGGCCTATCAGAAAACGCTAAAACAGAACCTGCTCGTTTCGCATTGCAAGTCTATAGTGAACTTCTATTGCTCCGTGCTCTAGCGGTAAGGGGCTAGTATGGCGACATCCGAGACACCGCCTTTAACACCGTCCCTATCGAAGCCAGTTCAAACAGCCCCGAACACCCATATAGAACTGCCTACTGGCAAGCCCTTTCGTGAGACGGAAGTCTCTGCAATTCTCAGGGCGAATGTTACGCCTATCGTGCTGTTGGCCGGGTCCGCAAAGTGCGGAAAGACGACGCTACTCGCCAGCCTTCACGATAACTTCCAAAGAGGATCATCATTCGCTGGTTATCTCTCCGCAGGCTCAAAGACTTTGTTCGGATTTGAAGAGCGCTGCTTTGATTCTCGCTTGGCCAGCGGGGGAGAGAATCCGACCACCCAACGCACAAGGCCAGCCGATGGTCTTCTGTTCTATCATCTGAAGCTTAGAGACGAAGATTTGAAGAGTCCCATCAGACATCTGTTAGTTGGAGACATGTCCGGTGAGCTTTATGCTGGAGCGATGGATTCAGGAACGGAAATGCGCAAACAGACAATCATCACCCGAGCTGATCATTTCGTGCAGCTCATCGACGCCGGCCGCCTTGCATCTAGCGAGTTCCGCGGCCTTACGCGGACCAATGCATTGCTTCTGTTTCGACGTTGTCTCGAAGAACAGATGTTTGAGTCCGACGCCAAAGTTGATGTTCTTCTGACGAAATGGGATGTTGCAATTGCCCGATGCGGAACGGAAGAAAAAGCTATCGGTGTATTGAAGGAAACGGAAGACGAGATAACAAAGCTGTTGACGAGCAGGGTTGGCAGGCTTCGGATTGCACCCGTTGCATCTCGGCCCCACTTCAAGAGCCGCTTGAGTCCGGCCTACGGCTTGGGCGCCTTTCTTCGCAGCTGGGTTGAAGAGCCGCCACGCAAGTCGGCGCCGAGGATCACGAAATTCCCGGAGGTAGATTCCGATCGCATATTTGATCGATTCGCCTTCGGCGAGTTTCCCGAGATGTTCGAGAGTGGGCGCAATGTCTAAATTGGTCGCAATAGGTCTCCCCGAAACCGGCAAGACGACGTTCCTTGCGGCTCTTTGGCATGTGACCGAGTCCGAGGATGTTCAAGGCTCGTTGCGCCTGGAAAGAATCTCAGAAGAAGCGAAACACCTTAACAATATACGAAATGAGTGGCTATCGTTTCAGCGAGTAACACGAACCATTCCTGGGCAGGAGCAGCCGGTTTCCTTGTTGCTTCGGAACGAACAAGGCGCAGTAGGTCAAGTTGCGTTCCCTGATTTATCAGGGGAAGAATTTGAGAAGGCTTGGACGGAAAGGAACTGGCCTAGAATCTACGACGAACACATTACCACCGCTCGCGGTTTCTTGCTCTTCATTCACCCTGGCACAGTGAAAGAGCCCACATCGATTGCGGACATGCAAAAGCTCGCTGAAGCCGCTTTCCCAGACGATGCCGAGCCTGACGCAAACAGTGCCATTGTGCGGGACAGTGAGAAGACAGTCGAGGCTCAAAAAGAATGGGATCCCGAAAACGCACCCACCCAGGTCCAGCTTGTTGACGTGTTGCAGTTTATCTACCAGCGTTCCAAGGCTCAGCTTCCCATTCGTCTCGCGATTATAGTTTCTGCTTGGGACGTTGTGAAAAATCGGGTTGGCAACGAATACGTCGGCGAGACAGGCGCTGAGGATTGGCTGAAGGCCCGACTACCTTATTTGGATCAGTTTCTCCGAGCTAACCCCGAATTCCTAACCGTGAGAATATACGCAGTAAGTGCCCAGGGAGGGGACTTGAAGGCCGACAGGGAGGAGCTTTTACGCTTCAAACGAACGGCCGATCGAATTTTTATAGAGGGACGGGACTGTGCGCCTCATGACATCTCCGAACCTATTCGGTGGTGTCTAGGTCTTCGCTAAAGGTACCCTTGGTCATGGACACTGGGATTCGGATCGACCAGGCCTTGTTTGGCTATCGTGAAGGCCACCGATTACTTCAGGCTTCTCGCCGCTTTTCTTCCACTGCCGAACGTACTCTCCTAATCTTGACTGACATGTCCGGCCCGCGCATCGTCGAAGGTTTCGAGGAATATGTCAGTGGGTATCGACTAGACGGTGAAGATTCTTACGCTATCGTCAAGACGTGGTATGCACCCGAAATGGAACGTCCCGGCTGTGTTTGGTCCCACGTTCTTCTCATTCGGAACAATGATCTCGCTTACATCAAAGACATTTCTGTATTCATTCCTCTCTTCTATCGACCCATCAGTTTGGATGACGACCAATATCGGTCTTCTTTTTGGCTGCAAGACGCTTTTGCGCCTCCAGCGTATTCACAGGTCTCCTATCCCGGCCGACTACTCGCTGCCTTGTATGGCCAGGAACAAAAGCCGGTCATCATCCCAGCCGAAGATTCGCACGCTTTTCAGTCGATGGTCTTTGGGATTTGGTCTCAACAGTGGGCCGCCCTTCGCCAATCGTTTTCGTTTTGCACCGGTTCACTCTCGAATCGTACGATAGGAGGGCATAGCTTCGATCTCCAAGTCGCCCCATTCAGGCTCCTGCGTGAGCTGCAGCGGGACTCAAATGCGATCGTCCTAGAGATGCACTCGCCCGCGTTTCCCGATCCCGCACTTTCGGATTCATGGTTGGCCGCCGCAGTAGATGACTTCGCAACCAGCGGCGGGCCGCTGAGGGATTTTCTTTGGCGATACGCGGACGCCCGCATCAATGGCCGGTCGCTGTTCGCAAAGTTAACCGACCTGTTCGCTGTAATTCGCAATTACGCCCTAAAGCCTGACGTCGAGAAACAAAAAGCGGTGTCGGACGTCACTCAGTACATCGCATTTGTTTATCCCCTACCGAGCAACGGAACCACACTTAAACAGGACTTCTACGGCTCCGATGTTCAACATTCCCGATTTTGGGGAGTTGTAGGCGAGCGAACGATTATCACCGAACTAGCGACGACGCCTCATTACGAAAGTCTAAATATTTCTCAACTTCAACTGCGCGTTCGTGCAAACCATTTCTGGCAACTCGATCGCGAGTACGCACTGTCACTATTGCTCGCGCTTTTAGATCGTTCCACGACACCGCTCGGAGACGAAACTATCGCGGGTTTCGTGGATGCAATGAACGCCGACGACGTTTGCGAGATTGCTCGCACGCGGAGCGGTTTGCTTCTTGCGCTTGCCGTCCGAAACTCCACCATCCTAAATACAAGCGAATTTTGGAAATGCAGCCAAAATCTTGATCTCTATTATGGCATCTTGGACTATCTGGCAACTGACGAAGCGGCGCGACTTCCCCGCGACTGGATTCCGTACGCGATTGAAAATGGCCCGAGTGAATTGGCGAAGCCGCTCCTTCAGAGTTTCGCCACCGAAACCGTTCAAGCAGTGTTGCGGCGTGCTGTCGCCGGCGGGATAGATTCTGAGTGGATTCCGACACAATCCTGGCGTGTGGCGTTGTCGACGGAACAACCGATCCTAACCGCATCTCTCGGACAACCCGAGATCAGTTTGTCGGTTCGGGCCATGACCCTGCTGGCGGCACTCCTAGACTCGCACGACGCCAACATAGACGCGTATGGACTCCAACCGTGGTTACAACTCACGAAGCAAGCGAAAGACTTAGTTCTCAGTTTCCCAAACGCAGAGGCGGCGGCATTTCTGCTGTCGCTCGGTTTTAGACGCGAGCAAAGGCAGGCAATCGATCTGATCGAAGCTTATTTCGAGCATGTTCACGGCTCGGCGCTCAATAATGCGCGTGATCCGATAAGTTATCGAGCATGGAAAGCACTTGAACGTGACGTTCCTACCATTAAGAAGAACTGGGACAAATGCGGACGGCTACGGCTAGCACTCCTCGCCGCATTCCTTCGGAACCAGTGGCCTCCCTCGGATCTCTTGCGCTGCGTGAAAAAACCAGGAACGTGGCGGGATATTTACTATTCTTGGGACGATGTTCGCGGTGGTGAGCAATTTCTAGAGCGAGTTGCCGATGTGGTTTCCAGCCGTGAACCCGATGTTACGCGTGAGCAGCGCAATCTGTTTCAATCTTCTTTCCGTCGAAATTATCGCGGAGTTCTCAAACCTAACGACTAACCGTGCGGACGACGACCAGGCTTAACCCCACGAGCGGACCCTCCTTAATGCTCAGGCCTCTGCACCCGTCCGTGACAGCGGGACACAAACGGCTCGATTTCGCGGACGTTTTCGGAGTCGCTTCTTGGGTCACGCCCCTTGTCGAATCGCCGCAAAATCTGGCAGCTCCGGTCGCACATATTTCTTAGGATAGCCTCATGGAATCACGCGAATTGTCCTTTCCTGGCATCCTCTGACAGTTTGCGTGCATGGCCTAAAAGGCCTCAGGCCGTCCCATTCGATCGCAGACGGCCTGCGCTAGCACGCTTCGCGCCACCCAAAAGACGTGTCACTCGGACGTGCAGCCCGCACAGGCCGGACCGAGATTCATCGCTTCCCTTCTCTGTTTCGGGTCCTTGCCCCCTCTCCTCGCTGTGAAGGGGGCGGAAAGTCCCCGAAACAGGAGAAGGAAGATGAAAATCGAACAAGCGAGAGAAGTCGCAACCAAGGCTTTGGAGCAGTTGGCCGAGAGCCTTCGGCAAGGACAGAGCGACGTGCTTCGGAACTATCTCGCTGCAGTGGCCAAGTTTCACCGCTATAGCGCAAGCAACATTCTGTTGATCGTCACGCAGAGGCCCGGTGCGAAGCGCGTTGCGGGCTACCAGACGTGGAAGAAACTGCGCCGCCAGGTCGTTCGGGGCGCCAAGGGCATCGTAATCTTCGCACCGCTCGTACGGCGGGTCGCCGACCGCAACGAAGGCGGGGTTGAAACCGAGCGAGAGAGTCTCATCGGCTATCGCACGGCGGTCGTCTTCGACGTAGCAGACACCTCGGGAGAGCCGCTCCCGTCCCTTTCCGAGTTTGAAGGCAATCCGGGACACTATCTCACTTCGTTGAAACGGCTCGTCGCCGAATCGGGATGCGCTCTTGAGTATTCCGAGAGTATCCTTCCGGCGAAAGGGCAGTGCTCGGCGGGAAAGATCGTCCTTGTGCCAGAGATGTCCCCCGCCGAAGAGTTCCATGTCCTGACGCACGAGCTCGCGCATGCACGACTGCACTTCACAAGCCGCCGCGCCGAGACGACCAAGTGCGTCCGCGAGACGGAAGCCGAGGCCGTCGCCTTTGTGGTCAGCCAGTCCATCGGACTCGACACGAATTCCGCGTCCTGGGACTACGTGAAGATGTACGACGGCGATCAGGACACCCTGGCTCAGTCGCTCGTGCACATCCAGCAGGTAAGCTCGGAGATCCTGTCCGGGATCGCGCCGCCGTAGGGCGGCGGTTTGCAGAGGAGGCCCCCGAAGCGCGCTTGTCGGGCGAACGTGGCTCCGCATCCGATGGGCTCGTTTTCTTGTCCAAGCGTTGATACAACCGTCGCGGCTCGTGCGTAGACTGACCGAGACGAGGAGACCCGATTCAACCGATGGTCCGATCCGGCATGCAGGTCAAATCCTTTACCTACGAGAGAAGCTGGTACGGAACTTACCATCGGCAAAGGCTCTTCAGCCTGGAGCGGATGGACAGTCACATCGCGAAGATGCTCGCGAACGGCTGGGAGGTTCTGTGCGAGACGGCCCACTCCGGTAGAAGCAGGGGCCTCCAATCCTTCGCCCAGCGCGACACCATCACGATCAGCTTCAAGAAATCCTGACGCCCATCGACCACATGTTGACTCGGGCTGGGGCCCGAGCGTAGGATCGTCGCTGAACGGTGACGATATCAAGACGTCACCATCGGATCATCGGCCTGCGGCATCTGAAGACCGATCAGATCGAGCAGCCTCATGAGCAACACGCCTCACTCCGTGGGCTATCCCGGTGATCGGGGACGCGGTGTGTATGCCGGTCCGGTCCTGATCTTGTTCGCGGTGGCGATCCTCGTCGTTGCGGCCTCCCTGCCGCGACTCTACCACGGGCCCTTCTCGTGGCTCTTGCTCACGTCCGTTCTCGTAGCGCTGGTGGCGGCGATCGCGCTCCACGTTCGTTTTCTCGTCCGAGCCCGACGCGAGCAGCGCGAGACTGCGAATGCCCTGATCATTACGGAGCGCGAGTTTCAATCGATCTTCGACAGCGCTCTGGACGCCCTGCTGATTCTCGACGACGCCGGAAGGTGTCTTGAAGCGAATCCCGCCGCTCTCGGCCTTCTCGGCACGAAGCGACAAGATCTCGTTGGCAAGTCCATTCGCGACTTCGAAAGTCCCCGCGCAAGCGCCGGTGTGCTCGGCGCAAGCGAAGGCCGTGGTGAGACAGAGCTCGCCCGCCCGAACGGTCGGAGCGTGTTCGTTGAATACAGCGTGAAGACCAACTACCTCCCGGGCCGGCACGCCGTCGTGCTGCGCGACATCTCGGAGCGGAAACGCGCGGAAGCCGCTCTTCGGGAAAGCGACGAGCGCTTTCGCCAGATGGCCGACAACATCGAAGAGGTTTTCTGGATGCTCGACGCCCGGTCGAAGCGCGTCATCGACGTAAACCGGGCGTTCGAAGCGGTCACCGGCCGCTCCCGTGAGACGTTGCGAGAGAATCCGACGTCCTATCAGGAGCTCTTCCATCCCGAGGACCGCGTTCGCGTTCTGACCCGGCTGGAGCAAGCCTCCACGACCGGCCAGCTGGACGAAGAGTTTCGTATCGTGCGGCCCGACCACGCGATCCGCTGGGTCTGGGTGCGCGGCTTTCCGGTGAGGGACTCGTCCGGGACGGTTCACCGGCTCGTGGGAACGGCCCAGGACATCACGGCCAGGAAATCGGCCGAAGAACAGATGGCCAGGAACCTCGCGCTTGCCGAAGCGGCGTGGGCCGAGGCGGACGCGCTACGCAAAACGACCCTCGCGCTCACTCAGAATCTCAGCATGGACTATGTGCTCGATACCCTCCTGGAGTCTCTGCTCGGACTCGTCCCGTGCGACTCGGCCCAAGTCCTGCTCGCCGAGACCGAGGATCGTCTGTTCCTTGCACGAGAGCGCCGTTCCCGGCAAGACCCGCACCCGATTCACAAGTCTCCCCTGACCTGGAACGTGACCGATCATCCTCCTCTCTTGCAGGTTCTGGCCACCCGAAACGTCCTGCTTTTGGCCGATACGGCCGAACAGGAGGGATGGAGAGACTTCAAAGGGCATGCCCACTTCCGCTCCTGGCTCTGCGTCCCGCTGATCGCCTCGCGCGAGATACTCGGCCTGCTGTGTCTCGGCGACTCCGAAGCGCGTGCTTTCAAACCGGAGCACCTGCGCCTGGCGAAGTCGCTTGCGATCCCGGCCGCCGTCGCCATTCAAAATGCGCGTCTATATGAGCGGGCCGAGATCTACGGCACCGAGTTGGAAAAGCAGCTGGCCGACGTCGAGCGGGCTCAACGGGCCTTGCAAAAGGCCGAGGAAAACGAGGCGCTGTCGGAGGAGAAATTCACCGAAGTCTTCCGTGCGAGCCCGATCGCGTTCTCCATCACGACGGCCGAAGAGGGCCGCTTCATTGACGTGAACGAGGCCTTCGAGCAGAGGTACGGCTACCCTCGGGAAGAACTCCTCGGCCGCACGATCCTTGACGTGGGCATCTGGGAGGATCCCGAGGAACGTCCTCGGATGCTCGGTGAAATTCGCGAGCACGGCCGCATTCGAAACCGCACCACGCGTCTCCGCAATCGCGCAGGCCACATCGTTGAAACGATCTATTCGGCGCAGACAATCACGCTCGATGGCCTCCAATGCATTCTGGCTGTAACAGAGGATATTCCCGATCGCGAGCGAATCGAGCCCTCCCTCGCTCGCGCATCGCGCGCCGCGCGATAAGTCTGCCGGCGAGCATCGCCAAAAGTACTGGCCTTGCGTTTGATTGACTGGTACTGACCTCGTCCGGTGTTCGGTTGGCGCGGAAAGTCAGCCGCGCGATGAACCTCGATGAGACCGCAGGTAGGCGTACTTGAGTGAGCCCGGCGGACACCGCAGTGTGCTACCAACGATTAAACAGACGGTGAAAGGGATTTCAAGAAGGTGTCCAAAAGCTGTATATACGGTTCAAGTTTAATCTGATTGTCCCATTCCATCTGAAGGACGAAGCCTTGGAACGCCGCGATCATGAAACGAGCGGTGGCGTCGGGGTCTACTTCGTCAGAGATCTCCTTCCGGCGTTGTCCGTCGGAAATGATGGCTCTCAGTAATTTGTGAGGCCCATTCACG
>Ga0335073_10007226_pt1 | contig 15574 bp, 12 predicted proteins | sample Lox_Sample_22_FD_207093 | JGI IMG/M metagenome (GOLD analysis project Ga0335073, IMG submission 207093) | Soil microbial communities from Loxahatchee National Wildlife Refuge, Florida, United States - Lox_Sample_2.2 | ecosystem: Environmental > Terrestrial > Soil > Wetlands | place: USA... | reverse complement strand
GCCGCATTTGCCAGCGCGGCAAGGCTCGGCAGCGTCTCGGCGTCGGCGATGAGCCGGCACGCCTTGGCCACCGCCGCCGCATGTGCGCGCTCGAGCCCCGGCGTGTTCGGGCGGCAGCGCTTGCACGGCCGGAAGCCCGCGCGCTCGGCCGCCGCCGCATCGCGGTGGAAGCGCACATTCGCGCGCAGCGGCCGCCGTGCCGCGCAGGACGGCTGGCAATAGACGCCGGTCGTCGCCACCGAATAATAGAATTTACCGTCCGCCGCCGGGTCGCGGCGCAGCACCGCCTGCCAGCGCTCGTCGTCGCTCGGATAATCCGCCATGACACGACTCCATCAGATTGCTTCGCGGCGTGCAATATGACCGTTGGCGACGACACCGAAACTCCGCCGCTTGCTGCCGAATTTCGCGCCGGCGCGAGCGGGATTTTGCCGCCGTGGCGGAATCGCGCTATAACCCGCCCTCGGTGACCGGGAAGGCGAGGTTGAGGCGATGAGCGTCAGACCCTATCGCGATATCGTGCGGCGGCGCTGCCGCCAGATTCACGTCGGACCCGTGCCAGTGGGCGGCGACGCGCCCATCACCGTGCAGTCGATGACCAATACGCTGACCCACGACGTGAAGGCGACGGTGGCGCAGATCCAGGCGCTGGAGCGCGCCGGCGCCGACATCGTGCGCGTCTCGTGCCCGGACCAGGAATCGGCGCTCGCCTTGAAGGAGATCGTGCGCGAGGTGACGGTGCCGATCGTCGCCGACATCCATTTCCACTACAAGCGCGCGATCGAGGCGGCCGAAAGCGGCGCCGCGTGCTTGCGCATCAATCCCGGCAATATCGGCTCTTCCGAGCGCGTGCGCGAGGTGGTGAAGGCGGCAAAGGACCATAATTGCTCGATGCGGATCGGCGTCAATGCGGGCTCGCTCGAGCGGGACCTGCTCGAGAAATACGGCGAGCCGTGTCCCGACGCGATGGTCGAGAGCGCGCTCCATCATGCCAGGATTCTCGAGGACAATGATTTCTTCGAGTTCAAGATTTCGTGCAAGGCGTCGGACGTGTTCCTTGCCGTCGCGGCCTATCAGCAGCTTGCCGACGCGTGCGACTATCCGCTCCATCTCGGCATCACCGAAGCCGGCGGGCTGATGGGCGGCACGGTCAAGTCGGCGATCGGCATGGGCTCGCTTCTATGGGCCGGGATCGGCGACACGATCCGGGTCTCGCTTTCGGCCGACCCGGTCGAGGAGATCAAGGTCGGGTTCGACATCCTGAAGTCGCTGGGCTTGCGCCGGCGCGGCGTCACCATCATCTCGTGCCCCTCTTGCGCGCGTCAGCAATACGAGGTGATCAAGACGGTCGCGGCGCTGGAAGAGCGCCTGGCGCACATCACGACGCCCATGACGCTCTCGGTCATCGGCTGCGTCGTGAACGGCCCGGGCGAGGCGCGCGAGACCGATATCGGCTTTACGGGCGGCGGCAACGGGACCCACCAGGTCTATCTGGGGGGCATCCCGGCGCACCGGCTGAAGGATCAGTCGATCGTCGATCATCTCGTTGATCTGGTTGAGAAAAAGGCCGCCGAGATCGAGCGCGCCAAGGCCGCGGAAGCGCCCGCCGAGGCCGCGGCCGGTTAACAATTGTCGTGAATCCGCTGCAGCCGGTTCGCGGCACCCAGGACCTTCTGCCGGCCGCGCACCGCCGCCACCGCGCCATCGTCGAGACCGCCCGCTCGCTCGCCGAGCGGTTCGGCTATGCCGAGGTCGCGACCCCGATCTTTGAATTCACCGAGGTGTTCGCCCGCCCGATCGGCGAGGCGACCGACATCGTGCAGAAGGAGATGTATAGCTTCCGCGACCGCGGCGGCGACGAGATCACCTTGCGGCCGGAATATACGGCGGGCCTGGTCCGCGCGGTCGTCTCCAACGGGCTGACGCAAAGCCTGCCGCTGAAGCTCTTCGCACAAGGGCCGATGTTCCGCTACGAGCGGCCGCAAAAGGGCCGCTTCCGCCAGTTCCATCAGCTCGATGTCGAGCTCATCGGCGTGGCGCAGCCCTTGGGCGATGTCGAGGTGATCGCGCTGGGCGCCGCGATCCTCGAGGCGCTGGGCGTGCTCGGCAGGACCGAGCTCGAGATCAACACGCTGGGCGACACCGAAAGCCGAAGCGCCTATCGCGCGGCGCTCGTCGAGTATTACGAGCGGCGGCGCGACGCCTTGAGCGAAGAGAGCCGCGATCGCCTCGGCCGCAACCCGCTGCGGATCCTCGATTCGAAGGACCCGGGCGACAAGCGCGTCAACGAAGAGGCGCCCTCGTTTGCGGCCTATCTCACCCCTGATGCGCGGCGCTTCTTCGATGAGGTGCTGGCCGGGCTCGACAAGATCGGCATCGCCTATCGCCTCGCGCCCCGTCTGGTGCGCGGCCTCGACTATTACTGCCACACCGCCTTCGAGTTCGTGACCGAGACGCTTGGTGCACAAGGAACGGTGCTGGGCGGCGGCCGCTATGACGGGCTGATGGGCGTGATGGGCGGGCCCGAGACGCCCGGCGTTGGCTGGGCCGCGGGCATCGAGCGCCTGGCGCTCATGGTGGACGAGCCGCCAGCGCCCCCGCGCCCCATCGCGCTGGTGCCGCTGGGCGATGCGGCGGAGGCGGCGGCGCTCGGGCTCGCACACGAGCTGCGGCGCGAAGGCTACGCCGTCGAGCTCGGATATTCCGGCAATCTGCGCCGCCGTCTGCAGCGCGCCGACAAGATCAACGCGCGCGCGGCCGTGATCCTTGGCGAGGATGAGCTGCAGCGCGGCGCCGCGGCGCTGCGCGACCTCGACACCAAGGAGCAGGTCGAGGTTCCGCTCGCCGCCCTCAAGGAGCGGCTCCAGGCGTTCCGCTGATGCGGCATCGATGACCGTGCGCCCTTCGACTGCGCGCTGCGCGCTCCGCTCAGGGTGAGGTGAAATTTGGACGGCATCACAAAGGTCCTCATCCTGAGCGGAGCGCGCCGCGCGCAGTCGAAGGACGCACCGCCACCGCCCCATCGCTAGCGCATCGGCGATGGCCGCCCCTCTCGTCCTTGTCGGCGCCGATCATCGCACCAGCCCGGTGGCGCTGCGCGATCGCTTCGCGTCGGTCGAGGGCGATGTCGATGGCGCGCTCGAGGCGCTGCGCGAGGCGGGCGGGCGCGAGGGGGTGCTGATCGCGACCTGCGACCGGATCGAGCTAGCAAGCCATGACGAGCGCGCCGTCGCCGCCTTCCCGCCGCTCGTCGCCGCCTATACCGGCGTCGCGCGCGACGCCGTTGCGGCCGCGCTCTATCGCCATGAGGACGAAGGGGCGCTGAGGCATCTCTTCGCCTTGTCGAGCGCGCTTGCGAGCGCCGTCATCGGCGAGCCGCACGTGCTGGGCCAGGTCCGCGCAGCGCACCGCACCGCGTCCGAGCTCGGTTTCGTCGGTCCGGCGCTCGAAAGCGCGTTTCTTGGCGCCTTCGCCTGCGCGCGGCGGGTGCGGCGCGAGACCGGCATCGCCGCGCAGCCGGTCTCGATCGCCGCGGCCGCACTCGATCGCGCGCGCGAGATTCATGGCGATCTCGACCGCTGCACCGCGCTTCTTCTGGGTCCGGCCGAGATGGGCGAGATGATGGCCGAGCGGTTTCGTGCCGCGGGCGTCGCGCGCCTTGTCGTGTGCGGACCGGTGCCGCGCGCCGAGCGCGCCGCGGCGCGGCTTTCCTGCCACCACGCCCCGCTCGAGGATCTGGGCGATGCGCTCGCGAGCGCGGACATCGTCATCTCGGCGCTTGGCACGCGGCGCATGGTGCTGACACCGGCGCTTTTGACCGCGACGTTGCGCCGGCGCCCGCGGCGCCCCATCTTCGTGATCGACGCGGCAGTGCCGCCCGATGCCGATCCGGCGATCAACGCGATCGACGGCGTGTTCCTCTACGATCTCGCCGATCTCGAGCGCGTCGCCGTCACCGGGCGCGAGACGCGAGCCGCCGCCGCCGCCGATGCCTGGCGCATCGTCGGCGACGAGCTGGCTGCCTTTCGCGCCCGTTCGCTCGCGCGGCGCGCGGTGCCCGCGGTGACGGCCCTGCGGCAGCATTTCGAGGCGGTGCGCGCCGAGGTGATGGCCGAGCGCGGACTCGACGCGGACGCGGCGACGCGGCTCCTGGTGAACCGGCTCCTGCACGCGCCGTCGGAAACGCTGCGCGACCTGGCCGGGCACGAAGCGGACGCGATGGCGATCGAGACCATGGTACGCCGGCTCTTCGCGTTGCCCCGCACGGAGGATGAAGGGTGAGCGACAGCGGCCTCGAGGCAAAGCTCGATCGTGTGGTGCGGCGTCACGCCGAGCTTGCCGACACGCTTGCCGATCCGGCGCGGCTCGGCGGCGACTTCGCGCGCCTCTCGAAGGAATATAGCGACCTGACGCCACTCGTGGAGCGGATCGGCGTGCTCACGAAGGCACGTGCCGAGCGTGCCGACCTCGAGCAGCTTGCCGGCACCGCAGACCCGGAGATGCGCGCGCTTGCCGCGGGCGAACTCGCCACGCTCGATCAGCGCCTGCCGGGACTCGAGAACGAAGTGCGGCTCATGCTGCTGCCGAAAGACGAAGCGGACGCCCGCAACGCGATCCTCGAGTTGCGGGCGGGCACCGGCGGCGATGAAGCAGCGCTGTTTGCTGCCGACCTGTTCCGGATGTATCAGAAATACGCGGCGCTCCATGGGTGGCGCTTCGAGGTGATGGAGGTGTCGGAGACCGGCATCGGAGGCTTCAAGGAAGCGATCGCCGCCGTCACCGGCCGCAACGTGTTCGAACGGCTCAAATTCGAGTCTGGCGTCCATCGGGTGCAGCGCGTGCCCGAAACCGAAGGGTCGGGCCGGATCCACACCTCGGCCGCGACCGTCGCGGTGCTGCCCGAGGCCGAGGAAGTGGACATCCAGATCGACGACAAGGACCTGCGGATCGACGTTTTCCGGTCGAGCGGCCCGGGCGGCCAATCGGTCAACACGACCGACAGCGCGGTCCGTATCACGCATCTGCCGACCGGCCTCGTGGTCTCGCAGCAGGACGAGAAGTCGCAGCACAAGAACAAGGCCAAGGCGATGAAGGTGCTGCGTGCCCGGCTCTACGAGCGCGAGCGCCAGGCGGCCGACGCCGCGCGCGCGTTGACGCGCAAGACCCAGGTCGGCAAGGGTGACCGCTCCGAACGTATTCGCACCTACAACTTCCCACAGGGCCGCGTCACCGATCACCGCATCAACATGACGCTCTACAAGATCGACAAGGTGATGAGCGGCGAAGCGCTCGACGAATTCATCGAAGCGCTGATCGCCGAGGACCAGGCGGCGCGGCTCGCGGAGGCGGAATGACCGCAACGATCGGCAGCGCCGTTGCCGACGCGGCCGCGCGGCTCGCAGCTCACGGCATCGAGTCGCCGCGACGCGACGCCCGGCTTCTCGTCGCGCTGGCATCGGGCTTGGATGACGCCGTCGTGTTGGGCTATCCCGAGCGCCCGCTGGTCCCGCCTGCCTCACGGCAGCTTGCGCTGTTTCTCGAGCGCCGGCTCAAAGGCGAGCCCATCTCCCGGCTCGCCGGCCGACGCGAATTTTGGAGCCTCGACTTCGCGCTGTCCCCCGACACGCTCGACCCGCGGCCCGACAGCGAAACCATCGTGGAAGCGGCGCTCGACCGGATCGCCGATCGGAATGCCCGCCTGTCGATCCTCGATCTCGGCACCGGCACCGGTTGCCTGCTTCTGGCGCTACTGTCGGAGCTGCCTTGCGCCTGGGGCATAGGCGTCGACATCGTGCCGGGAGCGGCTCTGTTGGCGCGGCGAAACGCCGCAGCGATCGGCTTGGAACCACGGGCTTTTTTCGCCGTTGGGGATTGGAGTGAGGCGGTTTCGGGCCGCTTCGACGTGGTGGTCGCGAACCCGCCATACATCGCTTCGGGCGCAATCGCCCAGCTCGCGCCGGAAGTTGCACAGTTCGATCCCAGAACGGCACTCGATGGCGGCGCCGACGGCTTGCAGGCCTATCGCGCGATCGCGCCGGACCTGGCAAAGAGATTGGCGCCCGCTGGGTTCGCGTGCATCGAGGTGGGCGCCGGGCAAGCCGACCAGGCCGCCGCAATTTTCGTCCGGGCAGGACTTGATCCGGTCGGGCGGCGTAGCGATATGGCAGGGCTAGAGCGTTGCCTCATCCTCGCGCGTACGAAAAAAACTGTTGGAATTAGCAGCCTTCTTGTCTAGGGTGACGGTGACCTAACGAGATAGAGCCAGTGGCTCTCGCGCCTTCGGGGCGCCGGTCCTGTCCCTGCCGATGAAGGTGGTGCCCGTCCGGATGAGACGGCTACCCGGGACAATTGCGCAACAAACATGTCGTGACCCATGCATCGCGATTTCAAGGGCGTCATGAGACCAGGTCAGAATAAGCGGTCTCGCAACCGCAATAACAACAACAACATGAATGGCAACAACCCCAACAACCGGCAACGTCCGCCGCACCGGATTCAGACCTTCGAAAGCAGCGGACCGAGCGTGAAGATCCGCGGCAACGCGTATCAGGTGTTCGAGCGCTACATTGCGCTCGCGCGCGAGGCCGCCTCGTCCGGCGACCGCATCGCGGCCGAGAACCTTTATCAGCACGCCGAGCATTATTTCCGTGTGATGAACGCTAACGGCGAAGCTCACGGCAACCCGTACGGCCAGCGGCCGATGACGCCGGCGGATACCGAGATGGGTCCGGATCTCGACGGTGATCCCAACGAGCCGGTCGCGGCCCAGCCGCCCGCAACGCCCGAGCCGGAAGCGCCGCAAGGCTGACCCTCGACTCGCCCTTGTTCCGGGCGGGAAGCGGCCCCATATCGGAGTGTGAAGGACGCAAGCCGTTGCCTCGAAGAGGGACGGATGTGTCGGTTCATCAGATGGGGTCGATATGGACTTCGAAAAGTATACGGAGCGCTCGAAGGGCTTCGTGCAGGCGGCACAGACTTTGGCGCAACGGCGCGGCCATCAGCAGCTCACGCCGGATCATCTCCTCAAAGTATTGCTCGACGACAAAGAAGGGCTTGCGGCCAACCTGATTCGCGCCGCGGGCGGCGATCCGCGCGCGGTGCTGGCGACGACCGAGGCCACGCTCGATCGCTTGCCGCGCGTCGAAGGCGGCGGTGCCGGCCAGGTCTATCTCTCTCCCGAGATCAACCGGCTTTTCGCCGAGGCGGAGAAGATCGCCGAGAAGGCCGGCGACAGCTTTGTCACCGCGGAGCGGCTGCTTCTCGCGATGACGCTGCTGAAGGATTCATCCGCCGCGAAGGCTCTCGCCGCGCAGGGCATCGGCGCGCAGAACCTCAACCGCGCGATCGAGGACATCCGCAAGGGGCGCAAGGCCGACACCGCGAGCGCCGAGGACGGCTATGACGCGCTCAAGAAATACGCCCGCGACCTGACGCGCGATGCGCGCGATGGCAAGCTCGACCCCGTGATCGGGCGCGACGAGGAAATTCGCCGCACCGTGCAGGTCCTGTCGCGGCGCACCAAGAACAACCCGGTCCTGATCGGCGAGCCGGGTGTCGGCAAGACCGCCATCGTCGAAGGGCTGGCGCTCAGAATCGCGCATGGCGACGTCCCCGAGAGCCTCAAGGAGAAGCGCCTGCTGGCGCTCGATCTCGGCGCTCTGGTCGCCGGCGCCAAATTCCGCGGCGAGTTCGAAGAGCGCCTGAAGGCGGTCCTGGCCGAGATCACCGCCGCCGAAGGCGAGATCATCGTCTTCATCGACGAGCTTCACACCCTTGTCGGCGCCGGCAAGGCCGAGGGCGCGATGGACGCGTCCAACATGCTGAAGCCGATGCTGGCGCGCGGCGAGCTCCATTGCGTCGGCGCCACGACGCTCGACGAATACCGCAAGCATATCGAGAAGGACGCGGCCCTCGCGCGGCGCTTTCAGCCGGTCTATGTGAGCGAGCCGACGGTCGAAGATACGATCTCGATCCTGCGCGGCATCAAGGAGAAATACGAACTGCACCACGGGGTGCGGATCACCGACGGCGCGATCGTCGCGGCCGCGACCTTGTCCAATCGCTACATCACCGACCGGTTCCTGCCGGACAAGGCGATCGATCTCATGGACGAGGCGGCTTCGCGCTTGCGCATGGAAGCGGAATCGAAGCCCGAGGAGATCGACGAGCTCGACCGGCGCATCCTGCAGCTCAAGATCGAGCGCGGCGCGCTCGAGAAAGAGCACGATGCGGCTTCGCGCGACCGGCTCGGGAAGCTCGTCGAGGAGCTGACCGATGCCGAAAAGCAGTCGGCCGAGCTCACCGCGCAGTGGCGCGCCGAAAAGGACAAGATGGCGGGCGCCCAGAAGCTCAAGGAGCAGCTCGAACAGGCGAAGGGCGAGCTCGAGCAGGTGCAGCGCAAAGGCGACTACACGCGCGCCGGCGAGCTCACCTACGCGACGATCCCGACGCTCGAGCGCAAGCTCAAGGAGGCCGAGGAGGCGGAGAGCCATCGCATGATCGAGGAGGCGGTGACCGATCAGCACATCGCCGCCGTCGTATCGCGCTGGACCGGCGTGCCGGTCGACAAGATGCTGGCTGGCGAGCGCGAGAAGCTGCTTGCGATGGAATCCAACTTGCGCCGCCGCGTGGTGGGACAAGACGAGGCGGTGGTGGCGGTCTCGAACGCGATCCGCCGTGCCCGCGCCGGACTGCAGGACCCGAACCGGCCGATCGGCTCGTTCCTGTTCCTGGGCCCGACCGGCGTCGGCAAGACCGAGCTCGCGAAGGCGCTCGCCGAATTCCTGTTCGACGACGAAGCCGCGATGATCCGCGTCGACATGTCGGAGTACATGGAGAAGCATTCGGTCGCGCGTCTTATCGGCGCGCCCCCGGGCTATGTCGGCTATGACGAAGGCGGCGCCTTGACCGAGGCGGTGCGGCGCCGGCCCTACCAGGTGATCCTCTTCGACGAGATCGAAAAGGCGCACCCGGACGTGTTCAACGTGCTTCTGCAGGTGTTGGATGACGGTCGCCTCACCGACGGGCAGGGCCGCACGGTCGATTTCCGCAACACGCTGATCGTGCTGACCTCGAACATCGGCAGCGAAGTCCTGGCGAGCCTGCCCGAAGGTCGCGACATCTCGACCGTGCGCGAGCGCGTGATGGAGATGGTGCGCGCGGCATTCCGGCCCGAATTCCTGAACCGGCTCGACGAAATCCTCGTGTTCCGCCGCCTGTCGCGCGACGACATGACGGGCATCGTCGATATCCAGCTCGCGCGCCTCGACAAGCTTCTCGCCGACCGCAAGATCGTGCTGAAGCTCGACGACGCGGCGCGCCGGTGGCTGGCCGAAACCGGCTACGATCCGGTCTACGGCGCGCGGCCCTTGAAGCGGGTGATTCAGCGCTCGCTGCAAAACCCGCTGGCCGAGGCCATCCTCGAAGGCCGCATCGCCGATGGCGAGACGGTCCCCGTCACCAGCGGCGAAGGTGGGCTCGTGATCGGCAGCACGGTCGCGAAGGCAGCCGAATAAAGCGTCCCCTCACCGCGCCCGCGCGAGATCCGGCGCGAGCGCGGTGGGCACTCTCCCGACGGCCCTGGCATATCGTGGCATGCGGTTTGCTTAGCCCCGACCAGGGCAATCTGCTGGAGGATGCCATGACCCGAGGAGACCTGACCGACAAGATTTGTGCGCAAAAGCGCGCCAAAGGCCTAACATGGAAAGCGATAGCCGCGGCGATCGGGCCGTTGTCGCCGCTCTATTACACGGCCGCGCTCTTGGGACAGATGAAGCTCTCGCATGCGGAGGCGGGCGCGGCCGGCCGGATGCTCGGCCTTACCGAAGACGAAACGGCACTGCTCGAGGAAATACCCTATCGCGGCTCGCTTCCGACCGCGGTGCCGACCGATCCCTTGATCTACCGCTTTTACGAGCTGGTGCAGGTGTACGGCACGACCTGGAAGGCGCTGATCCAAGAAGAATTCGGCGATGGCATCATGAGTGCCATCGACTTCGACATGGCGCTTGAGCGCCAGCCCGACCCGAAGGGCGATCGGGTGCGCATCACCATGAGCGGCAAATTCCTGCCCTATAAACAGTATTGAGTCACGAAAGCTCGCTCGCCCAGTCGCGCGTCTCGATGATCTCCTTGAGCCGGGCGAGGAACGACGCCGAATAGGCGCCATCGAAGGCGCGGTGATCAAAACTTTGGCCGACCACGGCGACGGGCCGTGCGGCGATCGCGTCGCCATGCGCGGTCCCGACCACGACCGGGCGCTTTGCCACCGCATCCATGGACAGGATCGCGACCTGCGGCGCATTGATGATCGGGGTGGTGAACAGCGTGCCGAAGCGGCCATTGTTCGAGATCGTATAGGTGCCGCCCTCGATGTCCGCCGGCCCGAGCTTGCCGGTGCGCGCCTTCTCGACCTGGCGCGCGATCGCCTTGGCAAGGCCGCCCGCCGTCATCTCGTCCGCATGCGCGACGACCGGCACCACCAGCCCCTCATGCGCGAGATCGACCGCGATGCCGAGATGGATGTCGCGGCGCAACGCCAACTGCTTCTCGAAGACCGCGTTGACGCGCGGGAAATCGGCGATCGCGAGGCACACCGCGCGCGCGACGAACGGCAGATAGGTGAGCGCGACGCCGTGCCGCTCCGCAAATCGCGCCTTGGTCTCCTCGCGCGCCCGCGCCACGGCCGAGAAATCGATCTCCACCGCCTGGAATACGTGCGGGATGGTGCGCCACGCCTCGCTGAGCCGCGCCGCCGTTTGTGCGCGGATGCGGTTGAGCGGCAGCACCTGATCGCCCGCGCGCTGCGGCCTCGCTGCCGGTGCAGGCGCAGGCGCCCCTATGACGTCGGCCGCGACGATGCGGCGTCCGCCACGCGCGTGCACGGCTTCGGCAATCGCCGCCAGATCGAGCTTGCCCTCGCTGGCGAGGCGCCGGGCAAGAGGCGTCACTTTGAGGCCCAAGGGTCCATCCGCCGTGCCGTAGGACCGGGCCGAGGTGCGCACCTCCTCGAAAGCGGCAAGCGGCGTGCCGCCATTCGCCTTTACCTGCCGGGCCGCCCCGCTCTCGCCCAGCACCGCGAGCACGGTGCCGACCGGCACGGTCGTACCGGCCGCGACACGGATCTCGCTCAGCACGCCGCTTTCGATCGCTTGGATCTCCATCGTCACCTTGTCGGTTTCGATTTCGAGAAGCGCGTCGCCGGCCGCGACCTTGTCGCCGACCGACTTGAACCAGGACGCGACCTTACCTTCGGCGACCGTCTCCCCAAGCTGGGGCATCAGCACGTCCATGACGCGCTACCAGGTGAGCGAGACGTACTGCGTCTCCAGATATTCCATCATGCCTTCATGCGCGCCTTCGCGGCCGAGCCCGGATTGCTTGGCACCGCCGAACGGCGCCGCCGGATCGGACACGACGCCGCGATTGAGGCCGACCATGCCGGACTCGAGCCTCTCGGTGACGCGCATGCCGCGCGCCATGTCGCGCGTGTAGAGATAAGCGACGAGCCCATATTCGGTCGCGTTGGCCTTGGCGATCGCTTCGTCCTCGGTCCGGAACGTCTGAACCGGCGCGACCGGCCCGAAAATCTCCTCGTTGAGACAGCGGGCGCCATCAGGCACGTTCACGAGCACGGTCGGCGGATAATAGAAGCCCTTGCCGGAAGGCAGCGTACCGCCGCAGACCGCGCGGGCGCCTTTTCCGACCGCGTCGGCCACGAGGTCGGCGACCTTATCTCGCGTGTCGGCATTGACGAGCGGCCCGACAGCGACGCCGTCCTCGAGCCCGTTGCCGACCTTCAGCGCGCGCATCTTCGCCGCGAATTTCTCGACGAAGGCATCATGGACCTTCTCGTGCACGTAGAAGCGATTGGCCGACGTGCAAGCCTCGCCCATGTTGCGCATCTTGGCGATCATCGCACCTTCGACCGCGGCATCGATGTCGGCATCCTCGAACACCAGGAACGGCGCGTTGCCGCCCAATTCCATCGCCGGCCGCACCACGTTGTCGGCGGCTTCGTGGAGCAGCCGGCGCCCCACCTCGGTCGACCCGGTGAAAGAGATGACGCGCACCCGCGGATCGCGCAGCATCGCGCGGACCACGGCTCCGGATTTACGCGACGGCAGAATGTTGACCGCGCCCGCCGGCACGCCGGCCTCGGTCAGCAACTCGGCGATGGCGAGCATCGTGAGCGGCGTTTCCGACGCCGGCTTCAGCACCATGGTGCAGCCGGCGGCAAGCGCCGGCGCGATCTTGCGCGTGCCCATGGCGGCGGGAAAATTCCATGGCGTCACCATCACCGCAACGCCGGCGGGCTTGTGATGCACCAGGATGCGGGCGCCGGTCGACGGCGCGCGCGAGACCTCGCCGATATTGCGCGGCGCCTCTTCGGCATACCAGCGGAAGAATTCGGCGGCATAGGCCGCTTCGGCGCGCGAATCGGAAAGCGCCTTGCCGTTCTCGCGCGTCATGAGCCGCGCGAAATATTCCTTCTTCGCGTTGAAAAGCTCGAACGCCTTGCGCAGCACCTCGCCGCGTTCGCGCGGCGTGCGGCCGGCCCAGCCCTCGAACGCGGCCGCTGCCGCGTCGACCGCGGCGATCGCGTCCTCCGTGGTGCCGTCCGCGACCTGCGCGATCACCTCTTCGTTCGCGGGATCATAGACATCGAACCGGCCGCCATCCGAAGCGGGGCGGAACTTGCCGTTGATATAAAGGTCGGTCGGCGCGTCGATCGCTGGCTCGTTCTTCATGGCGTGCTCCTCAGGGTTTGAGGGTGCGGCGGATCTTGTCGACGATCCGCGGCACCGTCGGCAACGCGAGATCCTCGAGATTGTCGGCCGCGGGAAGCGGAATGTGCGGGGTGGTGATGCGCACGATCGGGCCGTCGAGGTCCCAGAAGGCCTCGTCCGCGACGATCGACGCGATCTCGGCGCCCCAACCGCAAAGGCGCGGATTTTCCTCGACCGTGAAAAGATGCCCGGTGCGCGCGACCGAGCCAAGGATGGTCTCGGTGTCGAGCGGCACGAGCGAGCGCACATCGATCACCTCAAGCGAGATGCCGTCCTCGCGGTCCAGGATCTCGGCCGCCTCGAGCGCGCGCGGAACCATGAGCGCAAGCGCCAGCACGCTGGCGTCGCGTCCGGGACGCGCGACCGCGGCGCGACCGAGCCGATCGACGATCTCGCCCTCCGGCACTTCGCCCTTGGTCGGATAAAGCGACTTGTGCTCGAAGAAGATCACCGGATCGGGATCGCGCACCGCGGCGGCCAAGAGCCCGATCACGTCGCGCGGCGTCGAGGGCGCCACGACTTTCAGGCCCGGGATCATCATGGCCCAGTTCTCGACCGACTGGCTGTGCTGCGCGCCAAAGCGCGAGCCGGCGCCGTTGCCGGTGCGCACCACCAGCGGGCATTTCACCTGCCCGTTCGACATGTAGCGCGATTTCGGGAACTCGTTCGCGATGTAGTCGAAGCAAACCGCCAGAAAGTCCGAGAACATGATCTCGGCGATCGGCTTCAAGCCCGTCATCGCGGCCCCCATCGCGGCGCCGAGGATCGCCTGTTCGGAGATCGGCGTGTCGCGCACGCGCGTCGGGCCGAACTGCTCCAAGAGCCCGACCGTCGCCTTGAAGACGCCGCCCGCGCCGGCCACGTCCTCGCCCAGGAACACGACATCGGGATCGCGCGCCATCTCCTGCGCGATGCCGCGCGCGACCGCGTCGCGATAGGTCAGTTCCGCCATGCCCAGCCCCCATCGGCATAGACATCGGTGGTGAGGATCTCGGCCGGCGGCGGCGGTGCCGCCTTGCAGGCCTCGGTCGCCTCGTCGACCTTGCGCCTTGAGTCGCGCTCGATGCGCGCGATCGCGGCCTCGGCGATCCCGAACTCGCCAAGCCGCTTGCGATAGAGCTTCACCGGGTCGCGCTTCATCCATTCCTCGAGCTCGCCGGGCGGCCGGTATTTGGCGGGATCGGCGCGCGAATGGCCGCTGTGGCGATAGGTGAGGCACTCGACGAGCGAAGGTCCCGATCCCGCGCGCGCCCGCGCATAGGCCGTGCGCGCGGTGCGATAGACGATGTCGGCATCATTGCCGTCGATGACGATGCGCTCGAGCCCATAGCTTGCGGCGCGGTCGGCGGCCGGATGCTCGACCGCGGTGACGCTCCCGATCGGCGTATATTCCATGTAGAGATTGTTCTCGCACACAAACACGACCGGCAGCTTCCACACCGCGGCGAGATTGAGCGCTTCGTGGAAGGCGCCGATATTGGTCGTGCCGTCGCCGAAGAAGCACACCGAGACGTCTTTCTCGCGTTTGTACTGCGCGCGCCAGGCGGCGCCGCACGCGATCGGTAGATGCCCGCCGACGATGGCGTAGGAGCCCATCACCCCATGCTTCACCGAGGTCAGGTGCATCGAGCCGCCCTTGCCGCGCATCAACCCGTTGTCGCGCTGCATCAGCTCGCCCAGCACGTCCGCCATCGGCACGCCGCGCGCCAGCGTGTGCGCATGCCCGCGATAGGTGCAGAAGCTGAGATCGCCCGGCTCCATCGCCTGCGCCATGCCGGCGGCGATCGCTTCCTGGCCGAGCGAGAGGTGGCTCGTGCCCTTCACCAGATTTTGCAGGAACAGCTCGTAGGCGCGCTGCTCGCAGTCGCGGATCTCGACGAGACGGCGGAAGAGATCGAGGCGGGTGGCCTCGCCGATATCGTCGTTGCGGCGATCGACCGTCTTGAGTTGCGGGCGGGCCTTCAACGTCGCTCCTTCCCTTGATCCTTGTTTGCGTTGGATTTCCGGAGGATGTTCTGCGACCTCGCGAGTGTCAATGCGCGGATGCCGACGGAGAATTTTCATTCCCGCCGGCAAATTTGGTTGACGCGCCGGAATGAAGCGAGTAGAAGCGGCCCCCCTGCCTGGTTGGCTGGGCTGGTCTTTGACAAGTTGATAAGGGAGAAGGGATGCGCAGGCGGCGGCGCGGGAGCGTCCGTGACGTTTGCGCATTGAGTAGGAATGTCAATTCCGAAGATGCGAGTTTTCGTGCGGAGGCCAGGCTTGTTCCCGGGAGTGATTTCGGGGGCGAGGCTAAGGTGAGAGTTTGATCCTGGCTCAGAACGAACGCTGGCGGCATGCCTAACACATGCAAGTCGAACGCTCTTGGTTTCGGCCAAGGGAGTGGCGCACGGGTGAGTAACGCGTGGGAACCTGCCCAGGAGTGGGGGATAACCGAGGGAAACTTCGGCTAATACCGCATACGTCCCGGAGCGATCCGGGGGAAAGATTTATCGCTCTTGGAGGGGCCCGCGTCGGATTAGGTAGTTGGTGGGGTAATGGCCTACCAAGCCTGTGATCCGTAGCTGGTCTGAGAGGATGATCAGCCACACTGGGACTGAGACACGGCCCAGACTCCTACGGGAGGCAGCAGTGGGGAATATTGGACAATGGGCGCAAGCCTGATCCAGCAATGCCGCGTGAGTGATGAAGGCCTTAGGGTTGTAAAGCTCTTTCGGCGGGGACGATGATGACGGTACCCGCAGAAGAAGCCCCGGCTAACTTCGTGCCAGCAGCCGCGGTAATAC
>Ga0335073_10007225_pt1 | contig 15574 bp, 18 predicted proteins | sample Lox_Sample_22_FD_207093 | JGI IMG/M metagenome (GOLD analysis project Ga0335073, IMG submission 207093) | Soil microbial communities from Loxahatchee National Wildlife Refuge, Florida, United States - Lox_Sample_2.2 | ecosystem: Environmental > Terrestrial > Soil > Wetlands | place: USA... | reverse complement strand
TGGTCAGTCGTACATCGGCAAAATAAATATTCCGGAATATTCCTGGTTACGCAAGCCATAAAGGAGGAAAAGACTGCGGAGAAGTGTCGGCCCAAACCGCCAGGGGCAATTGAATATTGGATACGTGTCTGATCGGCATCTACATTTACATACTGAAAGGCTGTGTGTGAATCAAAACTCGGCCGAACGGGGTTACATGATTGTCGCTGCTGCACTACCTGTACTCATCGCAAAAAGTATAAAAACGAGTTAACATCGTCCTTTCAATTGAATCAGATTCGAATAAATCCAATAACAATCCCTCACTCAATTCACTCCGCAACACTTCTACAATTGAATACATTTGAAACATGCCTGGGTTTTGGAGCACCGTTCTCAAGGAATCTTTCCCTGGCAAACCTCGCTGGACTGCCGAAAACATGCCTGACCTCACTGGCAAGGTATCGTACTCTGCACTCTCAATTGACTGACGAGTACAGGTGACCGTTGTGACAGGGGGTAATACCGGCATAGGTTGGGAAACATGTAAGGCGCTTCTCGAACACAATGCAAAAGTGTATCTCTGTGCTCGCAGTGAAGAAAAAGCCAATGCCGCAATTGCGAAACTGAAACAAGTCACCAGCAAGGACAATGTTCATTTCCTTAAACTCGACTTGGGAGATCTTCCTTCTGCTGCTGCTGCCGCCAGAGAACTCGCTGCAAAAGAGCCCAAGATCGATATTCTCTTCCTTAATGCGTAAGTCATCCATTCGCATAATTCTCTCTAACTTGCGCAGCGGTGTCATGATTCCTCCCAAAGGGAGCACAACTGCCCAAGGCTACGAATTGCAATGGGTACGTTCTCCAGACAATGGTCGCTCATTCTTAGGGAACAAACGTCGTCGGTCACTTTGTCTTCACTAAACTTCTTCTTCCAAACGTAGTTGCAGCCGCAAAAATCGGTGCTCCTAATGCCACTCGTATAGTCTGGACATCCTCCAACGGCCATAACTTTGCTCCCAAGGGATGGATCAACTTTGAAGATGTCAACCTTCCCAACGGCGGAGCTTGGCAAAAATACGGACAATCCAAAGCTGTACATCCGCCAACCCGCTTCTGCTAACGTTGAATAGGCAAACATCTTGCTGGCAACCTATATTGCCCATCATTATGCTGAAGATGGCGTCCTTGCATTCTCTTTGAACCCAGGCGGAATCAAGAGTGAATTACAAAGGCATGCCGGTAGCTTCTTCGAATGGTTGTCCCAATATTTGCTCTTCCCAACTCCCATGGGAGCAATTAACCAACTTTATGCGGGGACTAGTCCAGAATTGACTTTGAAGGATAGTGGCAAGTACTTTATTCCCTGGGCCCGAGCACATCCCCCCAACTCGTATTTGAATGAGAATATCGAGCTTGCGGATAAACTCTGGGACTTCTTGGAAAAAGATACTGAGGGCAAGTATTGAGTTAATTGGGTTCGAAAAGGGATGTTCTTGTTTTAGTACGATAGACTTTTACGCGGCGCGGTTCTTGTATGTCTAGTCAGATCTTAGTGGTAATGATAAAGTATTATTCGTGAAATAAAGTTGTGATGCTATGCTAAGTCTGCTCCAGGGGTATCTGATTACATTTCCGTTCCACACATCTCACATGCTGCGCTCGAGACATTTTCATTTTTAAAAGTGCAAAGACGACACTCCCACGTAATTCCGACTTCTGCATCAGTCAAATCAATCAGATTAGGCTCTGATATGTCCTTGAGATCTCGTTCCGTCTCACATACTTTGCAAGCCAAGTATAAAGGTGGATTCTGAAAAGTACACATTCTGCAAGTCCAATCACTCTGAAACGGATTTCCAGTAAATCCAGTTCCAGGGGCCGGCTTTGTGGAGAGCACCGGCTCAGGAGGTGGTGGGCCCGGCGGTGGTGCATACACTACGGGAATATCATCCGGTATATCATCCAAATCATATAGTTGCAAATCATTCAAATCGATAACATTCCCGATGTCTTTACCCTCAGTCCTCTGACCTTCTCTTTCTGCTCTCTCGGTTTCCCTCCGCATATCTGAACCACGTTGTTTCGCCCCACAACGCTTTTGATCGAGTGCTCTTTGTTCGGCTGCAATTGCGGCAAGTTGTTTCGGGTCGACATCATGAATTCCCTCGCCGCCTAATCGACGACCACCATATTCGTCGTTACCGCCGTACGGACCCATGACGACTCCATTGTTAGGATTAACCCATTCGTACGGAGGCACGTAGCCGTTACCCCCGCCCGGTGGCATCGGAAGGGGTTCGATAGGAAAGCCCTCTACCATCGGTGGTTGAGCTGGCATTGATGGAGGGACTTCATTTCCTCCTAATCGTTGACCGCTGCCTCCTGGGACATTAACAGGCATCCGGCCATTTTCAGTTTCTTCTCCACCTAACGTCCGACCAGGCCCCAAAAACTGATTTCCACGCTCCCTCCTCTCGGCTGCTAATTTCACGGTCTTCCGGTCCGTCGCAGAAACGTTTAAAGAAGGTTTATAAAACACATGACCCTTTCCTAAGGTCCGCCCTTGAGAAAAGAATCCTTCTCCTTGATATCCCTTTGACGATATTGTTTCCCAATCTTTCTTGACTTCTTCGAGTAATGCGTAGAATTGGGTATCGTGTTCTGTGTGGACGTTGTGACATAGTTCATGAAGCATGGTATCCATCAGCCAGTCCATATCATGAAACTCATTAGGACTTCTCTGTGGCCGTAACCGAATGTTTATTATTTGGCCGAAATTAGTGTTGAGTCCTGTGCTCGTCAGTCTCAAGCCGAAAGTGAAGCGGAAGAAGGGAGAGGACCTTGAAGGGCATGGTAGTCTGGAAGGAATTCAGCCAATGTTCCGACCTTCCAATTCCGTTTCTGCATGAGAGGCTTTACGAACGATGCGAGTTGGTAGAGGATTTTAATGGCTTCATCGGCTCGGTCCATGGATGATAAATGAGTGTAAGCTCCGATCAGGGGGTTCGGAAGGGAAGCCTGTTTGGCAGCCCGATTTGATGAGTTCGAGAAGAAACCCATTTTGATGATCGATGTCGGAACAGGAGGAGTGGGAGAAGGAGAGAGTAGCGAGAGTGGATATGTTATGGCACGCTGGCCGCTGTGGGCTGAGGGGGTTGCCTGTGTCAGCCTCAGCTTGCGCGGCCCAGACCTTTTAAGGTTGTTGTTGCTGCGATCGGCAGCAAAACTTCCAAGCCGAGAGGCTACTGCAGTCGGACAAGTGGCCGTCCCCCAACAATGTGCAGGTCGCGGTGCTAGTATTAAGCTTTTCGCGGGGGGTGTAAACAAAGTGCGCCTTCCATCGATTAAGCCTCGGGTTCACTTGCAAGGCTCCAACAATAAGAAAACTTTATTGTGAGAGGAGGGGATGACAGCTCTAGGGATTCGCTATGATGATGAAGCATCGCCAGGAACAGAATCGGATCCCCTTGTCATTGACAACAATTTCAGAATCCTGGATGAAGTCCCCGTATATCCTCTCGTTCTTGCCGTAAGAGAGGATATAATCTGTTCAATTGACACAACATGCACATACGACCAACTCAAGTCTCCTCAGACTCATCAGTAAATTCCGTTTCCTGTCGTTATTTACTTCTAGATTTCTCGTTCGACCCGCTCTCGATCGAATGAAAGCTCGCAAGTCATATGCAATTGTATATGCTTTATTAGCCAATTCAGGTCAGTTTCAAAGAGAAGCAGGCCAGAAAGCCGCCTTATCAGGAGTTTCGGCCACGCGAGCATCGCTTTGTGAATTATTGGCAACCAAAATGCTCAAAGAATTCAATCCCCGAGAATTGGTAACACACTATTGCATCCTCACACTTATGTTCCAGATTGACGTGTTAACGTTCGGTTTCTGGCCGCTTAGAGGCCAATCCAATGGCTCTGTCGCCACCTACTCCGGATCACGGACGGAACGGATGTCAGCTATCGAAATCGCGATTCATGCTGAATCCAAAAAGTTTCTATCAAGTCCGCTTGTGGTTCAAGCACTTGAAAATATCTGGAGTGGAAAAATTGTATGCTTCAATGATACCTAGCTGACTGCGCTAGGTGTTCTACAGCAGTACAGACAAAGGGTACGATGCAATCTCCTTTCATCATACCCGAAAAACTGCATCGTTTTACAACGTCAAGGAAGCCAGTCTTTTCAAGCTCTCACGGTTGCGAGTCCCTCGGTACAGGCATTTCATGCAAACAGTCTGTTTTGCCATAGTATACCATATCCCTGTATGCAAGCTGACCTATGCAGCTACTGGGTCTCTATATGGCCGTTTTGATTCAAAGAACGCAATTGCTCACCTCCTTAGAGATATTCATGTCTATTTGGGCTCTAGGATATATGTTGGATGAGGTATCGCTCTTTACGATACCAAGTAACAGAAATAGGTTGTTGGATTTTTCAACGCCGGAAGCACTCTTTTCCTCTTAAACTTATGGAATCTCTTTGACGTTGACTCCTTCATTAACTCTTTGTAACAGCTTAGATGGGAATCCTAACCCTCTTCGTCGCCTTTCTAGGAATAAGGCTTTACGGGTTCCTGATTGGTGATCCATCCCAAGCGATTGCCGACACAGCATACGACCTTCTCGCAGCAAATGCGGTTTTCTTGTTCCCAAGACTATTTGCTGCTCTGGGTTTGTGTCATTTTCTTCCAGGTCTGACGATACCAAGATCACACGCGATACTTTTCTCAAATGATAATATCTTTTAGACGCATGGCTTTTGATTTACTCGCTTCTCTTCTCTTCATTGTTGTTTTCTTCACGGGCTTCTTCGTCGCATTTTCTGTCACATTTGGTATTTCTTCACACGCTATACACTGACAATGGCAGCAAGAGGGATCTATTCTACTCGAACGGTTGCTTTCAATTTCTTGGTATGATTTCCCATGAATTGAGCACATAGGCTAATACCGCAGCAAATATTTTTCGGGTTTCAGCTTCCTGCATGGCAAACAATTCACTGTATATCATTTCTTTGCGACGTTCTTACTTTGAAGCATACAATACCACTGGGAAAATCCTTCTTGTCTTGTTTGTTGGCATGGCGCATTTCCTCGGTATTCCCATTTAACAAACTCATCTCATTGAAAGTTGTCACGATTCTTGTCTCGGTTCTGTCCAACACGTTCTCTGCAGTCTCCAAGAATGCAAGAGAAGGTATTACTACCAATTTTTAAAAGGAAGGCTAACTCACCAGAACATCAATATCTCTTCGCACTGAACACCATAAGCTGTGTCAAATCTGACGCATTCTTCTTCTACCAACCCCCATTCAATCTCATCGAATGGACTTTGCAACCGCTCTGCTACGTCCTTCCTCACAGAAAATTCATAAAATTAAATCGGTATGTGATCAAAGCAACACATTTGCCATTCCTCGCGACAATATACTGCTTCGAACGGTTCTATCTGGGATCAAAATCGGTTTCAGGATACGTTCCACTTCACCGTTTATCCTCTTTCGAAACACTCGCCAACGGCTTCTCAGGAAATCAAAAACCGGATCATGTCTATGCGACAATTAAACGACGTGGTTACCGTCGTGAATCAATCGCCACTCAAGCAGCCCAGAATGTTCTGGATGAGGTATTCCGGTCTTCAATTCGCGGACATCGTGGTCCCGCAGTGTATAATTATGGAACTGGAATTTCGGGAACTATCAAACCAAGTACAGCTCAGTGGATTCAGGAAATCCCAACGCCAATGTTAAGGCCAGTGAATAAGATGGAATCAACGCGTACCTTCCCTCCATTAGTCACCATCTCTGCGGCACTAGATGCGGCAACCCCGAAGTCGACAAATACTAAAGAGTTCAAACATCCGACTAGACGACGGAAGATTAGTCTGGCATCCACAGTCATAGAGTCAGATGAAGAGACTTCCGACAATGATGTTCTTGGGGCAAGGAATCGGCTAGTCTCAATGCCCGGCGGTGAAGGTCATGAAGGAGATGACGAATATGACGAGGCTAACTCAATTTTGGATGAGCACGATGCGAGCGATATGGATACTAAACCCAATTCCTTTCCTATCTTTAGTATTCCGGACCCTCCATTACGACGACCCATGAGTGCGCACTCGCCGAGGAAGTCCTTAAAACCAAGTCAGCGCAGAAGTCGAAAAGTAACCACTCGCAGTCAGGTACAAGAACGGGACAACAGACTGAGTTCAAGCTCATCACGAGAATCGCGAAGAACCGACGAAACGTTGACAAAATCAGAGGCATCCGACCCTGTCATCAATCGTCAATGGCTGGAAGAGAAACTTGTCTCGCTGGAGAGACTAGTTGAGGAGATCAGAAAGGAACTTGGAGGAAATAAAGACTGAAAAGACAAAAGTTAAACCAGCTGGCTCCAATGTCGATGGATTAGACTATCCTGTGTGGAAATGATTAACAATATCTGATGCATATAGAAAAGACAAACTCCACAAAACGTTGTTAGTCCCAATTCTTCTTGATCTATCCAAGAGAGTTAGCTGTCGGAAATAGTGAGGAGTAGGATTACCTCAATTGTCCAGTCGAAGTCCAGAAACGAATTGCGATCATCGTCCGTGAATTTAGAGCGAACGTCATATTTCCCTCTGAAAAGAAGACCCGAGGGAGCTTCTTCGAGAGGAAATTTCTTCTCATTGGTTTTCCCTGGTGCGTAGGATCCTAGCATTTCCTCAAGACGGTCGCCTTGAATTCTCGTTAGCCCACCAAAAACAAGGCCAAAGTTAATTACCTGTGATGCCGTGCCTCTTGACTACTTGAATGTATCGCAAACCAGTAATGACTTCATGTTGAATGCGAAACTTTACTTTCATTCGATACTCCGCGCCTTCTTTGATAACAAAGGGCTTTGCTTTAAGCTTATCTATCGCATTGGGCTCGCTCAACTAGAATCATTAGTACGAAAATGCTTTGCGCGATTTACATTGATAACAACATCAGGCCTACCAGCTACCTCCAACGCCAATTGCTCGACAATAACCTGGTTGTCAACATCGCAATTCAAGATGAGAATCAAACCTTCCTGGGATCATTGGGATCGGAGGGTATTATCTCGTCTGTGATCCCAAGGCTTGCCTTCCACTTCTTAAGCGACTCGTCGCTATGGAGAAGATCAGCTCAACTTTTCGCGTTTGACTTACTTTGCATCGAGAGCAGCATATTCACTCACTGTCTTCTTCTCAGTGATCTTGTATCCTGGAGCGGTTGTGGGTGCGAGATCAGCATCATCATTCGCAGCAGACATCGTCAGGAAGAAGTTGGAGCGAAAGCGGCTGGACAAAGGAATGCTCCAAACTTGAATTCAGGGGCGAGCAATTTAATGTGTGGTAGATCACACGGCACGCCTTTAATTTACACTCGAATTTCACACCGCGCTCTTTCATAGCAGCAGATCACCAGAAAACCACGTAGCTAGCTGTTGGAACGAATCTAAACCAAAAATACACTTTTCTCCAAAGCTTGCTATCAATTATTTCAATCATAAAACTAATCTAAAGTCCTTAAATAAGCATTCACACCTATTCTGCCAAATCGATATTCCCATGGCCGAAACAACCTAACGCCACCCTTGAAAGCTCTGTATCCCTAATGTTGAACTTTATGATCTAGACAACTGTCAGATACTGTAGCTAATAACTGAGACTTACCTCCTTTGACAACAGCGCTATAGGATGGGGGATTGTCTGATGAGGCATTGGCATTGTTGGAGGTGGATCCAGCAACGACATCTGCATACGTGGGACCGTCTCTTGCTCCGTCACGCACCCCACTTGTTTGCTTGTATGTGCGATCAAACTGAGCGATAGCACCGTATTCATCGTGTTGAACAGGACGAGCAGATTCGATGTCTTGATATCCTGCACGCCCCTCTCGAGCTTCGGCATCTTTAACTATAATATACCAGGCATCTGATTTGAGTTAGAACAAGGTGGCTCAAGAGGTCGTACGCAATAGGCCAGGGACTGAAAACGGGCGGCAGCATTAGCATGTGTTGGCACGGAAAATTGGGTTGAACTTACAGTATCCAAGTATACATAAGACTAAACAAAGATGTTAGCGTGGTCGGAGAAGATGATAAGGAAATACCAATATTGAGCAGAGAATCTACTGAGAAAATTCCTGGTTTACAGTAAGCTAAAGAAGATATCTTGGCGCAATATACCTGACTTGATCCTAGAAACTCGTCAGTATTTAAGCAGTGACGCAGGAGTCTTACCAAACGGTTAAAGGAGGGAATAGAACGGCGATCATTGCCAGAACAAAATCAGAACTGCGTAGAGTCATGATGAAGGATGATCTCGAAGAGTAAACTGAAAGAAAAATTGGTTGTTGATTAGATATGTTTGTCTGCTGACAACTCAAAGCGAGCGAAGCGAATGGGAATAATATATTGACGGTTTTCCGCGGGCCAGCCGTGAGCTCGCCAACCCTAACCCTCCGATGCCTCTTGTCTCGTGATTGAGTGGTGATTTTTCAAAACCATACTCCTATTACTCCTTCCGGCCGTGTCAAAACATGTCCCACAATATTTTATTCAGAATGAGCCACTGAGTTGGACATCATCTCCTTGTTTTCAAAGTTCGTATGGCAATGATAGTTATTCGCACTGTCCCTGAATTCAGGGAGTGGCGACGACAAATGCTTCTCGATCAGAGGTCAGTCGGCCTCGTACCGACTATGGGAGCTCTCCATGCTGGCCACCTTAGCCTTGGTATACACTGACGATTTCTTACATCTCTTATTCTACTAGTGGAACGTGCTATGCAAGAAAATGACACTGTCGTCATAAGTATCTTTGTGAATCCCGCTCAATTCGCCCCAACCGAAGATTTCGATGCATATCCGCGGACTTGGGAGGCCGACAAAAAGATGATCGACTCTTTGAATTGTGGAGACAGAATAGTTGTGTTCATGCCAACGAGGAATGAGATGTATCCTCGGGATATATCTCTGATTGTCAGCGAACAGCAAGGTGCATTTGTCCAAGTCCTTGGACTCTCAGAACAGGCATGGATTTCGTTCGCCAATGTTTCACTAATGTTCAGCTTGAAGGCGTTTCGCGTCCTCATTTCTTCAGAGGAGTGGCAACAGTGGTCACAAAGCTTTTCAACATAATTCAACCTGAGCGAGCCTATTTCGGACAAAAGGATATCCAACAGACAGTCGTACTCAAAACGATGGTTCGAGACCTGCATATCCCTGTGGATCTACGAGTATGTCCAACAGTCCGTGAGCATGACGGTCTTGCTCTCAGCTCAAGGAATGCCTACCTACTTCCAAATCAGCGTAACGATGCCCTCATATTATGGCGCTCCCTTAAAGTTGGAATAGAATTTCATGATAACACTCCATCGGCATCGGCATTACGAATCCTTGCAGCTGCACGGGATCAGATTTCGAAAGACGCCACTGATGCGAATGGGCGAGTTACAATTGAATATCTTGAGATTGTTCATCCAGAGACACTGCAGCCACTAGGGGAATCAGATGATTCCAAAGGCGCAATCCTCGTAGGTGCAGTTCGACTAAAAGGTGATGGGAAATTTATTCGCTTAATTGACAATGTAATACTGGATTAGGTCGACCGTTTTGTGCTATGGTTACTTGATAGACAAGGTTGTAGTAAATCACGGTCTGTTGGTTGAGTTAAGGGTAGGGGTACAGTTATCTGGTGTGGCAGAAATAAACTCAAAAGTTTCTCTCGTATCGATCACTTCTACCATCTGACAAAACTTTCTACTCACGGCCAAGTGTGCTTCGGCCTCGGCACTATCTGAACAATTCCACTACTTTAACGATACTTGATATCCTCTTCTGACCGAACAATGCGTCAACCGGAGCCGGGAGTAGCAGCTGACCTTGCTCACCAATGGCAACGTCACGGTCAAAATCCTTGGCCTCAGGGAACCGAAATGCAAGACTGGAGAAGTCAACGTCAATTGAGCCTACTTATTGACAACATCCCCTCCAATTGGATGATAGCAGAGCTAAAATCCTTTCTCGATGGTTTTGGGACCGTTGTAAAAGTTGAAATTTTTGAAGATCCTGGGGTATCAGCTATGGGGCACAGAGGCTAATGCTATTAGACTGGAAAAGTTAACGGTCGTGGAAAAGTCATATATCGGTAACATCCCTTCCACTTATGTCTGCTCCTCATCTGACGCTTTAGACCAGTTCCAGAAAACCCTTTTTGGGAATCTTGCCAGAAGGTGGGTAAAGAATGGTTTGGATTGAGGTTTCGATTAGCTCCTCAATTTCGTCAGATCTCTCTGTTGCCCAATTCACAACCTGTCTCACCAAGAGCATTGGTATGCATATCTCCGTGACTGTGATTGACGGACTGTAGGAACTGCAATTGTATCATGTTGTTCTAGGTAGCAAGGTCCGGGACTCGGTCTTTTTGAGGCTCTCGGATGCTGCAGGTCTTCAATTTAAAGACTGCCTACTCCAAATCAACGTCATGTTCCGCCAAATTGAACTCCACTTTGATATGGCGCTGCCAGGAAACATTTGGGAAAAGTACAAAATCAACCTTCCTTTACGAGATATCCGCCAAGGGACCTTCATCCTTAATTCTGCGTCGCAGCATTATCCATACCATCGACTTTTTTTTGAAACATCGGTAGCTCCTCAGATGTGGAAGAAATCAGAAGATGTAGAGGAAGAGGATCTGAAAGACAGGGTGTTCTGGAGCGAACATGAACAATGGATTCGACAGTGTCACCTGGTGGCTGATCCGCAACACCCATCTCACGCCGGCATGGATACTAGAATCATTTCACCACACGTGGTTCTACCTATTGGTAACGTTTCAATCACGCACTTAACTGAAAATCCATAGGTCGCTGGAAAACTTACTGCCTTGTTGTGAAGCACGATGAAGAAACTGACGCCGAACTGCAGGAATTTATCAATATTCTGTCCATATTCAATCTAAAGCTGAACGAAAAGCCGACTAGAGTCTCCTCGGATTTCACTCGCGGCCTTGGCACTGAGATCGAACTGCATCTGCAAGAGCTGCCGTACAATGTCCGCTACTCTTTTGATGTCTGCCTTTCTCATGGATTTTTGTAAGTCTCCTTTCAGACATTGCCTGAGATTATGCTAGAAGTGAGTACACGATTACAAAAGAGTTCATTGAAAGGCTGAAAGTTTTGTCCGCAGCTACAGCTTCCGGGGTCTTGGAGACTATTGCGGCAGGCAGGACATACATTCTGGACCCAATGGCCTATCTGGGAACTGCCGAGTCCACTTATAAAGGTGCGTACAAAATCGATTCTGACAGAGACTTGCCAGCATACTGCAAACGGATCCAGAGGTGTTTTGTCACTCCGACCTCTGTTTTGCTGATGCCACCCTCAATTGATGTTACAAATAGGGTGATTCGGCACTTCATCCGCTATTTGGATCGATTCTTACGTGTTACTTGTAAGGATATCTAATTCCTTGTCTGATTCGATAGTTACTGAAGAAGACCAACAAAAGATTCAATCTTCCGCAGACAGAAAACAGCTTGATGAAGTATACACTCGAGTGTATCGCACTCTCAAAAATGGCATCACAGTGGGTGGGAGGCACTTTGAATTTCTGGCATTCGGAAACTCTCAGCTTCGAGATCATGGTTGTTACATGTTCAATTCAGATGAACATCTATCAGCCGAGATGATCCGAGAATGGATGGGCATCTTCGATGGCATCAAGTCAGTGGCAAAATATGCAGGTATCAGTCTCATCTGAAGAAACTCACTTCTCAGCGCGAATCGGCCAATGCTTCTCAACCACTCGACCTGTAGTTGATGTCGAAGTAATCGAGATTCCTGATATTGAATACAACGGTTACTGCTTTACTGATGGGGTAACCGCCGTCTGTTGCGTTTGTTCATCTCAGGTGGGAAAAATCTCTCAAAACCTCGCCGAACTGGTTACAAATGCCATTGGCTATGATCCCGTGAGCCAATTTGGCGCCTTTCATCTCACGTCTTCTAGTTTGCTCATGTGCCAAGCGCATTCCAATTTCGACTCGGTGGCTACAAGGGTGTCCTAGCTGTTGACCCGGACACCGAAGGAAGAACAGGTCAAAAGTACAAACCGTTTCCCTCGCTGATCGTAGTCCTTGTCAGGCCTTCTCAACGGAAATTCCCATCCTATCACAATACTCTAGAAATAATGTAGGCGCTCATCTGAAACCTTGTGCTTGGTATTTGCTAACTTGGAAGTCGTGCTTCTCGATATCTACCGGCCCATCTCAATCGTCAGATTATCACAATATTGTCAAGTTTAGGGATTCCTGATGAAGCCTTTCTACAATATCAGAAGAGAATGCTTCAGTATTTCATCTTATCGGTCCACGATTAAACTGTATAGATCTCTTGACACGGCTCTAGAGGATGACGAGGCTGCAGTTCGAGTCCTTAACAATAACATCGATGCCAACGGGACAGGTTTCTCAATATCTTCTAACGTTACTTACCTTCTCAGCCACAATGTTGGCAAATCTTATTCAAGATGGTATGGGAGACTTTTGGGGACCATCTGACGACAGGCTTCCGAGCTAGAGGTGATATATTTGTTCGGAATCTCTTTTCATTGTATGGAACGTTGTTTGCAGGATCCTTACATACACTAGATTCAGAGCATGGTCTCTTAGGACCCTTCTCAAAAAGGCCAGAATACATATCCCCAATGGAGCCTTCTTGCTAGGAATCGCCGGTAATGATCCTTACACGGCATTAAACAATAGATGAGACCAATTCATTGCGGGGTTATTGGCGTGAATCCTACGTATCTCAATTCTTTTGCCATGCTGACTTCCAGAAACCCGAGATCGAACCTCTGGATGCGTTCGTTGCATCTTTAACTGACAAGGAATTAGCACGCCAACTCATCATCGATAGTAAGCCCACCTTACTGTTGATTGAGATATTGACGATATTTTTAGACCTGCCAGAGATATTCCTCCAAATTTCCAACCCAGAGAATCCGGAGCAATACCGAGTCGTCACCGGACTCTGCATACTGGTTCGAAGTCCAGCTTTCCATCCGTATTTTCCTTATTTCGCCTTTCCTCTAATTGTCAAAGAGGAGATGTCAGAGTTGTGAAGGCAGTCGAATGTGATGATCTTCTTCATCTCGTACGTCCCGTTTCTGCTTGTCCTAATGTGAAAGCATGACATCGTCGTACTCCCTGCAAACGGAGATCAGGACTTAGCGAGGTTTTGGCCGTTCCGAAATATACTGATAATTGCCAATGCTCCGGAGGTGATCTAGATGGAGATGACTATACCGTAATCTGGGCGCAGGTTGACTGAAACGAGTAATGGGTCTAATTTTCAGGATCTCATCCCTGAAAATCTCAACGAGGAGGCTATGAGCTATGCCTCTGCACCGTATGTTTCCTCTCACTCCGATCTGACTCGGTCTAGCCCAAAAACGAAAAATCACGTTACCGTCAAAGATGTTCATAAATTCTTCGTCCAATATATGAAAAATGACCAATTGGGGATGATAGCGAATGCACATCTGGGTCCACACTTCCTGTTGACCGCGCTGATCCTCTAGCTACAGCTGATTTTTACGCAGACGGAGTGAAAAATCCTAGATGCATTGGTTCCTCTGGTTTCACATAAGAGGAGCTAATGAACAGAGCTTGCGGAACTCCATTCTATGGCTGTGGATTTTCCAAAAACTGGAGAACGTATGGACCGTTTTGAGCCATGAATTAAGATAGCAGGAGCGATTATACCAAAGCGTCTCCGACCGCGTCGGTGGCCCGAGTAATTGCCTTTAACAATTCTTTAACTATCCACTGACGTTTTGCGAAATTTAGTTTCATGGAGAAAGAAGGTAGCAAAGAAACATGTGAGACCCTTGAGTTGTGATCTCCACTGAAGCCAGATGAATCTAAAAAGGTCCTTGGGATTTTATATCGGGAAATGAAACCTCTGTTGGAAGACTTCAGTCCAGAGGTTACGAGTGGCTACGATGACTGCTTGAAAGGACTTTGGCAGGAGCAGTACCTCAAGCCAGCAGCTGAAATCAAGGCCCAATATGGTTTTATCTGAAGAGGATTTTCTTAGTAACTTTGCAGATGCAGAAATGCGTAATCTCATGATAGAGCACGACGTCATGTACCGATCTTGTTACCCATCTGACGATACTAGATTCCGACAGAGTATGAAATATTCTCTGGCTATCTTCTCCATAAAGCTGCAACCCGCGATTACGATCTCAGGGAGAAAGTGGCAGAACAGGTAATATGTTGATCTTCCTAGTTAACATCCAGTTCCGTGCAGTGAAAGTGGCCGCCAATTTCCTTCAGCTCTGATTTTAGGAAAGGTTCCGAGCGCTTTGCGAGGGAATCTGGTACGTTCCTCAATCCTTGTTTCTTGCTAGAAACGCTCATTTCCAGTGATTATCGCAGGTCAGAGATTTCATGACCAAGACTTACGGATTAGTCTAGATCCCTTGGACACTTCTTCGAAGAAGAGAAAACGTTTGCATGGAATGGTCGCCGCAATGTATCACGTCACGTTCAAGGAGCGGTATTTCCCCCGAATTGCGAAAGCTTACAGAAATGAAGACAGCGTTACGTGAGTTCAGAGTTCCATACATCAGGACCTCCTTTGATCTCCTTTCCCTGGATATTGTAAGTCCCTTGGGCTTTTCAGTATACGCTAACGATTTTCTAGTCCTGATGTACGTCATCTGTGTTGATGAAAAGCAATTGACAAAAATACAGGTTCTGAGCCAAATTTCAAAAGTTTATCGGTATGGCAGTTGAGATGTTTTAAGGAAATTTATGTCGTGTGGAGCTTGTCGTGTATTTAAAGTTTAGGTAAAACTATTTTTAGCGTGGGTCTTTTTGATTTCCGCCAGTTCAAACGCACTTGAAAACTAATTCCAAATTTCACGAACTGTCCAGGGGAAAATTCACTTTGAATTTGATCAATCAATTGATTCCGTTGTTCCCCACAGTCGTCTTCAACAAATAGGACTACAGTAGTCCGAATCCTCTGTTCTTCTTCGTCCTCTTCATTAATTTTTGTTTGTCAATTATTTCTTCTCTCTGCGAAGCAGCACAAACGTGAGTGCACTCTGACGGCAGCGGGTACTTGTGGAACAATGGCAGCTTCGTCAATCAACAACGGGAGGAGTACGCCTGTAGGAACCAGGGCGGTCCCTTTGGTAAGCATCAGTTCCAATTTGTATTTAGAAGACAAAGCTGACCTACGTGTGCTTTAAATAGACGTATTTTCAGTGCGCATCCCAACTGATATTTTAGGTGTTCTGGTCATACGAGACCGGTGCCTCACCTTCAATTCTCGCCAATTGTCGAGGATGACCAATTCTATCTGATCAGTGCTTGCAAAGGTGCTTCCACTCAACGACTTTGAAGCTCATTGGCTAATATCTCACTGAAGATGGCAATCCAATGCTTCGCAATGGTATTACAGGAGATTGGATTGGAACATTTCTGGGGCACAAGGTAAACAAAGCAACAGACTGGAGATATTGACTGACAGGGAGCCGTGTGGTCAGCCAAAATCAGCGATG
>Ga0335073_10007223_pt1 | contig 15576 bp, 18 predicted proteins | sample Lox_Sample_22_FD_207093 | JGI IMG/M metagenome (GOLD analysis project Ga0335073, IMG submission 207093) | Soil microbial communities from Loxahatchee National Wildlife Refuge, Florida, United States - Lox_Sample_2.2 | ecosystem: Environmental > Terrestrial > Soil > Wetlands | place: USA... | reverse complement strand
CGGTGCTCTCGGTCAGCGTGACCTCGACGTCGAAGCCCTCGGTCTTGAGGAAGTGCTCCTCGAACTCGGCGGCGTAAGCGTTGGACTCAGCGAGCTGGATCAGCAGCCGGGGCGTCGGCCTCGCTGCTGGTGAGCCCACCGGTGTCACGGTCTCTGTCCGCTCCGCGAGCAGGCGGTGTGCGTCCGCCACGCTGACACCCGAGCTCATCTGTGCCCGCACGAACCTGAGCTGTTCCACCTGGTGCCGCGAGTACAGCCGGTGCCCTGCGGCACTGCGCCCGGGCACTACCTGCTCGTACCTGTCCTCCCAGGTCCGTAGCGTAGCCACGGGGACATCCACCATCCTGGCCACAGCGCTGATGCTGTACACCGGGCGACCCCCCGGCAGCGGCACCGTCTCATCGGGCTGGCTCATGCGCGTCCGCTCACCGCCTCGGGCTCTATCGAGGTACTGAAGAGGAGCTTGACTCGTGAAGAGGCCAACTCCTCTTCAGATCTTCCTCAGCTTGCATGCTAAAGTCAGGAAAATCAGGCTACACCAAGGATGTTCGCCTAGAGATTGAAGAGGTTCTGGCGATGTGTGACAGTACCCCTGCCATCTCCGGCATCACGGCCCGGGCATCCGATGATCGTGCAGAGCCCCGGAGCCTGCTCGAGGTCCGCGTGACCGACGGTGCGTCGGGTCCCGTGGTGGTGCTAGACGGCGAGGCGGACATGACCAGCCTCGCCCAGCTGAGGAGCGCGCTTGACGCGCAGGTTCGGGCCGGTGCCCGGCTCCTGACGGTGGATCTGTCACGGCTTCGCTTCGCCGACTCCGCCTCTGTCGCGGCCTTGGTGGCAGTCGCAAGGACCCTGCGGAACCAAGGCGGTCAGCTGGAACTGGTGCGCCCGCAGCCAGTGGTCGCGCGGATCTTGAACCTCACGGGCGTGGACCAGGTCCTTGTCGTGCGTGGCGAGGCTGACCCAGGACCCGAGCCGAGGATCGCCTGACGCTTGCGCCCCGGCGCCACTGCCGTGGAAAGAGCCACGGCCCGCCGCGCGGCTCATCATTTTTCCCGAACGAGCCAGGCTGACTCCGCCGCGTCCCCTGTCTCGTTTCGCCCGGCCCGCACGGGGGCCGGGGTGTATTCGGCGCTGTCGGGGTAGCGGGCAACGGTTACCACGCCGCCCCCGCCCTGATGCCCCGCAGGAGGTTTCCGCATGCAGTACAGCATGCTGAACGTCGCGCTGTTCCTTGTCGTGGTGACCGGCTGGACGGCCGTGTGGGTGTACTGCCGCGTGGCGGCTCATGGCAGAGCCCGCAGGCACGCCGAGTGGACCGCGATGGCTGCGGGCATGTGCCAGCTGGACGCTGAACTTGACCGGGCTTGGGCGGTTGAGGTGCGGCAGAGGCGCCGGGGCCGGCGACGGTCACGTCACGTTCGAAGCTGTGGCCGGAGTGCTGGCCCCGGGGAAAGTCAGCACACCGGCCGCATGTCGCCGCGGCTACCCGCCAAACGCGGACCGAAACACGCCTTCCTTGGCAACGTCTGTCCCGCGTCACGACTGACGTCGCACCCCAGGTTCCTGCTCCGCTTGGTGCACCTGGTGCGCGAAGTGATCACGCACACCGCTTAGCCACCCGCTTAGCCACCCGCGCGTGCATGCTTGCCGCCAGCGGGGTAGCCGGATCACATGACCGCTCTGACAACAGCACGAGACAGGCTGACCGGCCTGGTTCGCTCCCAGCAGCGCCGGTACGAAGGCGACAAGGATCTTCCGCTGCGCGGATACGCGATAACGCTGACCGTGTATTCCTCGGTGGTCGGCTCGCTGGCCGGGATAGCCTGGCTGACCGGGCGCGAGGTCCCGGACAGCCTCCCTGTCAAGGACGTCGCGATGTCCGCGCTGGCGACTGAGAAGCTCAGCAGGCTGCTGACGAAGGATCCGGTGACAAGCCCGCTGCGCGTGCCGTTCGCCTCGTACGAGGGAACGGCGGGACCGGCCGAACTCGAGGAGCAGGCGCGTGGCAACGGAGCGCGGAAGTCGCTCGGTGAGCTCATTACCTGCCCGTTCTGCGCAAGCGTCTGGATAGCGACCGGCTTCACGGCCGGGCTCGTCTACCTCCCCAAGACGACAAGGCTCGCCGTCGGCACCCTCGCCGCCCTGGCCGCCGCGGACATGCTCCAGTTCACCCGGGCGTGGCTGCTGAAGGTATCGTCCTAGCCGGCCCGTTCTCCCAGCCAGTCCTGTGGCAGTGCGTCCACCAGCAATTGTCCGCATTGCCTGGCCTTCGGCGGGTTTGCGGCGCGGCTCGCGCGGTAGCGGCACTGGCATGACGAGCTACGACGGAAACCGCGACCCGGCCGGCGTGTCAGCCCGCGACCTCACGGTCCAGCTGGGGGAGCAGATGTCCAGGCTTGCGCGCCACGAGATCGCGCTAGCGAACGCGGAACTGTTCGCCGACGCGCGGCAGGCGGGCCTGGGCTGCGGGCTGCTGTCCGCGGCCGCGGTGGCCTGGCACGCCGCCTGGCTGGCCATGGCGACATCCGCCGCGGCGCCACGCGCCTGGCGCGTGCGCGGGACCCGCGGTGGATGGCCGCCCAGCTGGCCGCGCGGACGTGCCGCGGCGTGCTGCACGCCGTCCGGGGCTTGCCGGACAATCGCGCCGCGAAACGGGCGGCGCTAGCCGCTCTGCCAGGGGCAGGCGTGCTCACGGTCGCCATCGCGGCGCACCGCCTCGGCTGGCCGCGAACGGGCTGGCCCGCCAGGTCCGGAGGCGGCTGAGCGCGCTCGCGCTCACATGGCTCAGGAACGGCTGCCCGTCGGGGGCGTGGGCCGCACCCGATAAACCCAGCCAGTGCCTGAAGGCTACTTTTTGAAGCCGTCCTTGATGTTCTTGCCGGCGTCCTTGACCTGCTCGCCCACTTGGCGGGCCGCGCCGCCGGCGCGCTCGCCCTGCCCCCTGGCCTCCAGGTACGGGTCGCCGGTCGCGCGGCCGACGTTTTCCTTGGCCCGGCCCTTGCCCATCGTGAACTTGTTACGAAGCTTGTCCATGAAACCCATGTCGTCTCCTTCTGTTGCGCGAAGACGACATACTGCCCAGGCGGCGGCGGGTAAACCTGACCATTTTGCCCCTTTTGTCCAATCGGTTCTGCGCGGTAAGAGCCCGCAGCAGCTCCGGGGGCCTCGCCCAATGCGGCCATGCGGGAGGCCCTGCCGTTGGGGGCGAGCGACTTCTGGGCCCCGTTGCCAGCCGTCGCAGGTGTGAGCGGCCCGCTCACGGGTAGCGGCAGATTCCTCCTATTCACCCGGTTCGACTTCAGGGGGTCTCCATGCCAGCTGGCAGCTTCACGGCCGACATCACCGCGATCCGCGAGCGCGCGCGTCAGAAGATGGAGGAAGGACCGGTCACCGGCTCATACGGCAAGGATCCCAAGGAGGTCATCGCCGTACTCAACGAGGTGCTGGCCACCGAGATCGTGTGCTGGATGCGCTATACGCGCCACGCGATCTCGGCGACGGGGATCAACCGCGCCCAGGTCGCTGAGGAGTTCACCGAGCACGCCGAATCCGAGCGCGGCCACGCGATGCGCGCGGCTGAGCGGATCAGCCAGCTGGGCGGCGAGCCCGACTTCGACCCGGCCACAATCGCGGCCCGGGCGCACACCACCTACGAGACGTTCGATGATGAGGATCTGACGGGCATGCTCCGCGACAACCTGACCGCCGAGCGCATCGTGATCACGACCTATCAGGAGGTCATCCGCTGGCTCGGCAACGATGACCCGACCACGCGCAGGCTGCTGGAAGACATCCTCGCGGACGAGGAAGAGCACGCCGACGACATCATCGACCTGCTCGGCTCATGACAGGCGGCGGGGACGCGCCCGTCGCCTGGCAGCGCACCGCCCAGGGCGGCTGGACGCATCCCATCGACGCGCCAGGGACAGACGAACGGTCCTGGGCCGCGTGGCCGTGGCTGAGCACGCTTCCTGGTGCCGCACTCGCGGTGCTCGCCGGCGTGTCGAGTGCCGTGGTCGTGGCCGCACACCCGGACGACGAGGTGCTCGGCGCCGGCGGGCTGATATCCGTCCTGGCGGCGTCGCGTGCCCGGTTGCGGCTAGTGGCGGTCACCGACGGGGAGCGCTCGCACGGAGGGCATGTCGCCCGGGCCGCGCTGGCGCGGCGGCGGACAAGGGAGACGGTCGCGGCGCTACGCGCCCTGGGTGCCGCGGCGGCAGAGGTGGTCCGGCTCCAGTTGCCCGATAGTGGGCTGGCCACCCGGCGGGAGGAGCTCACGGCGGTGCTCGCCCCGCTGGTCGCCGGTTTCGACATGTGCCTGGCACCGTGGGAGCGCGACCTGCATCCCGACCACGACGCGGTTGGCCGGGCCACGCGTCTGGCCGGCCCCCGGACCCTGTACTACTACCCGGTCTGGATGTGGCACTGGGCCAGCCCTGGGGATCCCCGTGTTCCCTGGGACCGGGCGCTCCGCATCCCGCTCTCCCCGCGGTCGGCCGCGAGGAAGCGTGCCGCGATCAGCTGCTTCGCGAGCCAGACGCAAGACAGGGGTCATGGCCTTCGCCCAGTGCTGCCTCCTGGCATCGTCGCCCACTTCACACGGACGATGGAGGTCCTGCTCCGGTGACGCTGGACGTGGGACACTTCCGCGACCGCTACGCGGGCTCGCCTGCGTCAGCGCCAAACAGCTCGGCATGCCGTTCGCGTCTGACCAGCACCGTGCGCGCTCGCGGCACTCCTCCTAGCCGCCCGCCTCCTAGCCGCCCGGCCGTCGCGGCCCGGCCGCCGGCCGCTTGACGGCGCCAAGCTGGCTATAACGATTCCGCGGCGAAACCGCTGGAACGCTTAGGGCCGGGTAGCGAGCCAACCCATGAGCTGCGCAGCATTGAGAGCTTCCGGCGCGACCGGTCAGAATCCGCGTCGGCGGCGACGCACTACGTTCTGCTGTCACGACGAGAGGGCAGTCAGACGTGCCTGACGGTGCGCCGGGACGCCTGCGGGCGTTGGCGGGCGTGAGCGTGACTGTGCTGGTTCTCGGTCTGGTGATCACGGCCCTGCTGGTCTGGGTGACCGCGGATAACTACCGGCACAGTGAGCACCGGTTGCTGGTTTTGCAGACTCAGCTGACCGCGGACGCGATCGCCGCCGCGGACCCGCTTTACGTGGAGGATCATCTGGGAGGTGCCGCGAGCCTGGCGGCTGCCACAAACGGTGACGTCTCGGTCTTCAAGAAGGCGATGAGCAGCTCGGTAACTGCTAAAGGACCATTCGTGACGGCCTCGCTGTGGCGCGTCACCGGCGGCACCCCGAGCCTGGTGACCGTGGTGGGCAGCGGATCGCTGCTGGCGCCGGCCCGGGCGGCGGCCCTGGTCCGCCGGGCGGAAACCAGCACGACCTTCCTGGTCACCGAGCTCAGCGGCCCGCGGTCGCTGCGGATCGGTTATGCCGCCCCGGCCAGCGGGCCTGATGGCACCTTCATAGCGCTCGCCGAGCAGCCGCTGCCAGTCAGCCGCCGGATCTCGGTGCCGCCGGGTTCACCCCTCGCGCAGCTGAACCTCGCAGTCTACCTCGGGCGCTCGCAGACCGCCGCCGCGCTGCTGGAAACCGATTCCACCGTCCCGCTGCCGCTGCAGGGAACGGCGGCGTACACCAGCACGATCCCGTTCGGGGACACCACCCTGACTATCACGACCTCGCCGCGGTCCCCCTTGACAGGGCCAATCCCGCAGGTCCTGCCGTGGGCCATCGCGGCGGGCGGTGTGCTGATGACGCTGCTGGCCGCGCTGGCGACCGAACGGCTCATCCGCAGGCGGGACGCTGCCGCGCGGCTCACCGAGCAGGTCACAGACCTGTACATGGAACAGCGCTCGATGGCCGAGACCTTGCAGCATGCCCTCCTGCCGCAGACGATCCCCGCCATCGCGGGCCTGCAGATCGCGGTCCGCTACCGTGCCGCCGCCGAACGGGCCGACATCGGCGGCGACTGGTATGACGTGGTGCCGCTGGATGAGAACCGGTTCGTCTTCGTCGTGGGCGATGTCTCCGGGCACGACATCCGCGCCGCCGCGCTGATGGCCTCGCTGAATTACGCGTGCCGCGCCTACGCGCTGGAAGATCACCCGCCCGCGGTGATCCTGAACCGCCTGCACCGCATGCTCGACCTCGCTCGGGACGGCCACCTGGCCACCGTGCTCTGCGGGCTGGCGGAAGTAAGAGCGCACCGCGTGACCCTGGTCAGCGCCGGGCACCCGCCGCCGCTGGTCGCGGGCGACGGCGGCGTGTGGTACCCGCACGTCAACCCGGCCGCTCCGATAGGGATACCCGAACGCGGCGCTCCCGAGCCCGCCATCGTCACCATTCCGGCCCAGGGGCTGCTCATCGCCTACACCGACGGCCTGATTGAACGCAGGAACGAACCCCTCGACGCCGGCATGAAGCGACTCGCCGATGCCGCCACCCGGCAGGCATCCTCGCTGGATGACCTGCTCGACGGCGTCATCACCGAGCTGACCGGCGACGAGCCTTCCGATGACGTCGCGTTGATTGGACTGAAATGGCTGACCTAGATCCCCCTGCGGACGACGCGCTGGCGATGGGCGTCCGTAACGAGAACGGCACCGTCCTCATTCGCTTGTCCGGCGACCTGGACATGACTGGGGTCAAGCAGGCCCGGGCAGTCATCGATGCCGCACTGGGCAGCGACCCGGGCCGTGTGATCCTGGACGCCAGCGCCCTGGAATACATGGACAGCTCGGGTATCGCCCTGATGGCCCTGGTGACGCGCATGGCACCGCAGGTGCAGGTCCGCAATCCCACCCCCATCGTCCGGCAGTTGATCGAGCTGACAGGGCTCAGCGGAATACTGCAGATCATCGATGAAGACCAGCCGTAGGTTTACCTGCGATCCGAGCGCCACCAAGTCGGCGCGGCGTTTCGTCCTGCAGGCAGTCAGCGATGCCCCTCGCGGCCTGCAAGATGTGATCGCGGTCATGGTCGGCGAACTCGCGATGAACGCCGTGCAGCACGCGTGCACTGACTTCGAGGTCACGGTCGAGCTGACCGACGGCACCTTGCGGGTTGCGGTGACAGACTCAGGCGGGAACTACCCGGCGGCCAGGCCGATGCCGCCGCCCAGCAGCTCCCGCGGCCGCGGGCTGCCGATCCTGGACAGCCTCGCCGATGACTGGGATGTCATCCCGTCACCCCGCGCCCAGGGCAAAAGCATCTGGTTCACGATCGCCGTACCGTCCCCCGCCGGGCAACGCCTCACCGACACCTGAGCCAAGCACCCGTCGATTCGTATTCCCGGCGTGTTGCCCCTGCGCCGCTGGCCGGTCGCTGACTTGATCCAGGCTGCCCAGGGATAAAACGGTCGCGAAATCAGTTTTGCGCCCGAAGGCGCTGTCGCAGAGGGCGAGCGTGCTTCACCTATCGAGATCCGCCCGCCGTCCGGCAGCGAGCTCGGCGCCGGTTGCTCGTGTGGCCTGGCTCTGGTTGATCCGATCGCGCAACCCGCCTGCTGCCGGCCGCGGCTCGCCCAGCGGGGCAGCCCCGCGGCGGGCGCGCGGCGCGAAGCACCAGCGTGCACTGCAGCCTCTGCAGCTGCCCGGTTACGGACCCTTGCCAGATAAGGCAGGAATCGTCTTTCCGTGCCTGCGTGCGCCTGGCCGGCACCGGCACTGCCAGCACGCCTTGAACGCCCGCTTAGTCGGTTGGCGGCATCCGCGCCGCATCCTGCTGTCCCAGCGGGCCGTGACTCAGCCACGGCCGCGAGCCTGACGGCCGATCGTGTGACGCTGTGGGATTGGTCCGGCGTACCGGGGTAGCCGCAGTCAAAGAATGCCGACCACGCGAGGAGAATCCCATCCCCAGAGCACAGATCAAGGACGAGCGGACATACGAGGCCCTGCGGCGCGAAGGTAACAGCGAGGAGAAGTCCGCCCGGATCGCGAACGCCGCGGCCGCCAGCTCGCGCGCGTCAGTCGGGGCCCGTGGCGGGCGCAGCCGCCCCTACGAAGAGTGGACCAAGAAGGACCTCCTGCAGCGTGCCAGGGAAATAGGCATCAAAGGCCGCTCCGCCATGGGCAAGGAACAGCTGATCTCCACCCTGCGCGGCCACTGAGGCAGCACCGGGGGCAGGGGACTAGCCTCGTCCCGCAATGCCGCGAGGCGCCTCCGCGAGGCCGCGAGGCCGTGCCGGTTGGTCATGCCTCCAACGGGTCTGCGGTCCGGGCGAGCCTGTCTGCGGGCCGACGGGACACGCGGCCCGTCGGCCGCGCTACGCGTGTGTTAGCGTGCGACCGTGGCTGCCAGGCAAGTACGAGCGACCTCATTTGGCACGGTGGCGGACGAATACGATCGGCTGCGGCCAGGTCCGCCAGCGGCGGCGCTCGCCTGGCTAGTACCCCAGAACTGCGAGGTGGCGGTCGATCTCGCGGCGGGCACAGGGCTTTTCACCCGGGCGCTGCAGCCCAGGGTGATGCGGGTCGTCGCGGTCGAGCCCGACGACCGGATGCGCGCTGTACTGGCTGCCCGGTCACCTGGCGTCCGCGCCGTCGCCGGGCGGGGCGAGGCAATCCCGCTGCCGGACGCGAGCGCGGACGCGGTGTTCGTCTCTTCCGCGTGGCACTGGCTGGATCCCGTGCGGGCCGTCGCTGAGATCGCGCGGGTGCTGCGCGACGGTGGCCGGCTGGGGCTGATCTGGACAGGCCGGGACCGCCGGACGGCGGACTGGATGGCCGCGCTCGACATGGTCCACAGCCAGGAGGCCGTCGCCTCCGATCAAGACGCCGTATCGCGACCGCGTCACCGCCACGAGGTCACGCTGCCGGACGACGCGCCGTTCGAGAATATGGCGAGCGCGTCGTTCACGTTCGCCCGGACGATGACCGTGGACGACGCGGTCGGCTGGCAAGCCACCTACAGCCGCGTCATCGTGGCGGCCGATGGGGAACGGGCGGACCGGCTGGCCAGCGCGCGCGACGCGCTAAGGGGGCAGGCCGACTCGAGCGGGATGGTCGAGATCCCGATGCGGTCGGCCTGCTGGCGGGCCGACCGCGCGCACCGACCCGGCTAATCGGCTAACCGTCAGCCGTCGGCAGCTCTGCCGCCGGAGCGCCTGGCCCGACCTGGGCCTTGAGCGCGGCGAGTTCGCGGTCCACGTCCGCAGACGCGCCGGCCTCGTCGAGTTCCTTCTGGATGTCGTCGGTGGCGCCGCCGACATCCTCGAGCACGCCCGACTGCAGCAACTCGTCTAGGGCGCCGGCCCGGGCCTGCATGGTCGCGATCTTGTCCTGCGCCCGCTGCAGCGCCGCGCCCGAGTCGCCCAGTGTGCTGGAGATCCCTGCGACGCTCTCGTTCACCGAGGCCTCAGCGCTGGCCGCGGTGTACTGGGCCTTCAGCGTCTCCTTCTGCGTCCGGAACTGGTTGACTCGCTCCTGCAGCGCCGAAAGCGTCTGCTCGAGCTTCTCCTCTTCCTCGTTCAGCTGCTGGTGCTGCGCTTCCATCCCGTCGATCTGGCCCTGGGCCGCGGCTTTGCGCTGCAGTGCCTCCCGTGCCAGGTCCTCCTTGCCGAGCGCCAGCGCCGCCTTGGCCTGCTCCTGCAGGTGATCAGCCGAATGCTGGAGCTGCTGTTCTTGCAACTCGATCCGCTTGCGCGAGGCGGCGACGGTGACCAGGGCCTGGCGGACCTTGGTGAGGTGGTCGAGCATCTGCTCGTAGGACAGGTCGAGCATCTCGTCAGGCTTCTCCGCGGCGTCAAGCGCCTTGTTGGTCTTAGCCGCGAGTATGTCGTGTGCTCTCTGGAAAAGGGACATTCCGCTCTGCTCCTAGTCGACGACGAGTGGAGCCCGCCGCACCAGCGGATCGACCCCGCGGGTGGGCCGCGCCTGCCCACAGATGCTACCGTTTCCGGCCAGCAGCCCACGCTCACCGGCGAGGTCACCTTGAAGACCCGCATCATGTTGAGGAACCGCGCGGGCCTGCCCAGGTCGTGGACGAGGGCGGCCAGCGACACCGCGCCCGCGGCGAGGGCGCCCGTCTTGGCGGCCCGGCTGAGCGCCGGCCGCCCCGTGAGGTCGGCGCCTGAAGCGCAGGTGTGGCCCTTGACGGTCTGGGTAGCTGGATGGCCCGCACCCCGGGGTTCCAGGCGTTACCTCCCGGCACCCCGCACCGAAAGGAGCTATCCCATGGGCATCATCTTGCTGGTCCTGCTGCTGGCTATCATCCTGGGCGGGCTCGGCTTCGCCGTCCACGTCCTGTGGTGGATCGCGCTCGCGGTCCTCGTTATCTGGCTGCTGGGCTTCGCGCTCCGGGCCGGCGAGGGCGTCTCGCGAGGTCGCTGGTACCGCTGGTAGCCAATGCCTGCGGACGCGCCCGAGCCGCGGGACGAATCGCAGGCGCAGCGCGATGACCGCAACCTCGCGGAACTGCTCCAGGAGCTGCGGGTGGCCGGGCTGGGCGTCCAGGTCCTGTTCGGCTTCCTGCTCTCCCTCCCGTTCACCAACAGGTTCGCGCGGCTCAGCGGCGGCCAGCGCGACCTGTACCTGGCATGTCTGGTGCTCGCGGCGCTTGCGACCGCGTTGCTACTCGGGCCGGTCGCGTATCACCGGCTGGTGTTCCGCCGTGGTCAGAAGGAAGGCCTGGTGCGCGCTGCCAGCGTGATGGCGACCACCGGGCTGGCCACGGTCGGCCTGGCGGTCTCCGCCGCGGTCCTGCTCGTGACCAGCTTCGTCGCGAGTGGTCCGGTAGCCGCCGCGATCACCGCCTGCGTCGCTGTCATGTTCGCCGCGCTGTGGTTCGCGTTCCCGCTGTCCCGCCGCGGGCGGCGGGATAACCCGTAACGCGTGGGCCGGAGGTTTCGCTGGCGGCCTGCGGGTAGGGGTCGGAATAACCAGTCCGTGAGCTGGGAAAAGCCGGAATCAGGGGGTTTAGCGATGAGTTCAGCGCAGTTCGCGACGCAGCCTGAGACGGTCGCGGTGCTTGGCGCCGGGGGAACCATGGGCTTCCCGATCGCGCGGAATATCGCACGGGCCGGATTTCCGGTCAGGGCGTGGAACCGGTCCCGGGAGAAAATATCGCCGCTCGCCGTGGACGGCGCGTACCTAGCCAGTACCCCCTCTGATGCCGCCCGCGGCGCGGGGATCGCCATCACGATGCTGGCCGACGAAGAGGCCGTCATCGGCTCGATGGACGGTCCTGACAGCGCCTTGTCGGTCATGGCGGGCGCGAACCAGGAGGACGGGAACGACGCCGACGTCGTCAACGGTCGGCGCCAGGCCCTCTGGGTGCAGATGAGCACGATCGGCGAGGCGGCCACCAAGCGCTGCGCCGAACTCGCCAACCGCGCCGGCGTCGGGTTCGTCGACGCTCCCGTCCTCGGCACCCGTCAGCCGGCGGAGGCGCGCAGGCTCGTCGTGCTCGAGTCCGGGCCGGAAGAGGCGAGGCCGCGGACACAGCCGGTCTTCGACGCGATCAGCCACCGTGTCATCCGGGTCGGCGAGGCTGGCGCGGGCAGCCGGCTCAAGCTCGTGGTCAACAGCTGGGTCGTGGCCGTCGTGGAGGTCGGCGCGGAGACGATCGCGCTCGCGGAGGGACTCGGGCTCGACCCGGACCTGTTCTTCCAGGCCGTCGAGGGCGGCACGCTCGACTTGCCGTACCTGCGGACGAAGGGCAAGGCGATGGCCGAGCGGGACTTCACACCCGCGTTCCGGCTGACGCTGGCGGCGAAGGACGCCAACCTGGTCCGCGTCGCCGCGGAAAGCCGCGGCCTCGACCTGCCGGTGCTCGAGGCGATCGCGCAGCGACTCGCCGAGAGCGCCAAGGAGCACGGCGAGAAGGACTTCAGCGCGACATACCTGACGAGCACGCCGCTTGCCGCCGGCTGACGGCGCCGGCTGACGGCGCCGGCTGACAGAGGGCCTCAAAGGCCTCAAGCGCCCGTCCACCGCACTGCCATGAGGCGTGATTTTGCAGCCGCAATTGCGGATGCAACAAATTCGGAAGAAGAAAATGCAAATTCTCCCGCTAGCGCGGAGCGCGTTTCCCTTATGTCCATCCCTTGGTAGGCCGCCGGATTTCCCGTTCAGGTGGTAGCGTGCATGCAACGCGGCGACGGGGAAAGGAAATACGCGGCGTTGTGACGGGGAGGCGGTGAGCTTGTCTGCCAGCCGTAATGAGCTGCCGGTCCCGGCAGTCGGCCTGGTGCCGCAAGGCGTGGACTCGGCGGTGGCGGGGCTGCTCGACCAGGTGGCTGAGTCGGTTCTTGTAGCCTGCCCGATAAGGGACTCCTTCGGCAGGCTGGCGGACTTCGCCATCACCCACCTCAGCCCCGGCTACATCTGCCCCGCGGGCCGGTCTCGCGCGGAGATCGCCGGCCTGACCCTGCTGCAGGCGTACCCCGACAGCGCGTCAGGCGACGGCTTGTTCGCCCGCGCCGTGCGGGTTCTCGCGGAGGGCGGCGCGCAGCGGGTGGCCGGGCCGGTCGGCGTGCCGCGCACGGGGCCGCTGACAGGCAGCAAAGACGTCGCCAAGATCGCGGACATGCGGGCCGCGCCGTACGGCGGGTGCGTTGTCTTCACATGGCGGGGCCGGTCGCCCGGCGAGGACAGCCGGCTCGCCGAGCTGCTCGGCCACGTGCAGCGCCTCGGCCAGCTCGCCGGCTGGGACGAGGACTTCACCACCGGGTCCGTCCGCTGGACAGAGATGGCGTTCGCGATCTTCGGCCTGGACCCGGCCCAACGGCCGATCCCGATGTCCGAGCTGCACAACTACGTGGTCAACGCCGACCGTCCGTTGCTGCGCCGGTTCAGGCAGTCGTTGCTGCGGCTGCGCGAGCCGGCCGCCGCGCTGTTCCGCATCGTCCGTCCCGAGGACGGGGCGGTCAGGCAGATCCGGGTTTTCGCCGAGCCGGTGCTCGCGAACGGCGCCGTCGTGGCGCTGCGCGGCGCCTTCCAGGACGTCTCGGCGCTGTATCACACCCAGGTGGCGCTGGCCGCGACCCGCGACCAGCTCGCCGACAGCGAGCAGCGCGCCGCGGAAGAGCACGAGCTGGCCGTCAGGCTGCAGCGCGCGATCATGCCGTCGGGCACGCTCATCGGCGAGACAGCCGGGGTGGAGATCGCGGTGCGGTACCGGCCCGCCCAGGCCGGCTACCTGGTGGCAGGCGACTGGTACGACGCGCTGCCGCTGCCAGGCGGCGACCTGCTGCTCGTCATCGGCGACATCGCCGGGCACGGCATCGAGGCGGTCACCGGCATGGTAGCGGCCCGCAACGCCCTGCGCGGGCTCGCCGCCACCGGGGCCGAACCCCACGAGCTGCTCACGCGGCTGAACTTCGCGGCCTGCCTGTTCACCGAGGGCATCACGGGAACCGTGGCCTGCGGGCGCTACGACCGGGCGACCAGGGAGTTCCGCTGGGCCAGGGCAGGGCACCTGCCGCCGGTGCTTGTCCGCGGCGGCGTCGCCGCCGTCCAGCCGATGCCCGAGGGCATGCTGCTCGGCGTGGACATGGACGTCGAGTTCGAGCAGGTCACGCTCCAGCTGCGGACCGGGGACATCCTGCTGCTCTACACCGACGGGCTGATCGAGCGGCGGGCCGCCTCGATCAGCGACGCCCTCGCCGAGTTCGCGGCGGCCGCCGTCCCGGTCGGCCCCGACCTGGACAGCTACGCCGCGCGAATCCTGGCGAGCGCCGGATCCGACACAGGCGACGACGCCTGCGTGCTAGCGGTCCGGATTCTGTAGCCGCCCCCCTCACCCACCCACCCAGATGAATGGGACATTCAGCTGCCTATAGCCAGATGAATGGGACATTCATCTGGCCCCCGCCGCGCCCGCCGCCGCCGCCGCGGCCGCCGGGCCCGTCAGCTCCTCGTACAGCGCCACGGTCTGCGCGGCGACCGCGTCCCAGCTGAACGAGCCGACCGCGCGCTTGCGCCCCGCGTCGCCCATCGCCGTCGCGCGGCCCGGGTCGCGCAGCAGCGCGTTCAGCGCCTCAGCCAGCGCGGACGGGTCGTCCGGCGGCACGAGCAGCCCGGTCACGCCCTCCTCGACCACCTCGGGGATGCCGCCCACCCGGGACGCGACCACCGCGGTGCCGCACGCCATCGCCTCCAGGTTGACGATGCCCAGCGGCTCGTACACCGACGGGCACGCGAACACCGTGGCGTGCGTGAGCAGCTGGATGATGTCGCGCTTGGGCAGCATCTGGGGAATCCACACCACGCCGGTCCGCGACGCCTGCAGGCCCGCGACCAGCGACGTCACCTCCTCGCGCAGCTCCGGCGTGTCCGCCGCGCCCGCGCAGAGCACGAGCTGCGCGGTCGGGTCGAGCATGGCCGCGGCCCGCAGCAGCACGGCCACGCCCTTTTGCCGCGTGATCCTCCCGACGAAGATCACGTACGGCCGCTCGGGATCGATGCCGTGCGTGGCAAGCACGTCGATGGCGGCGTCCGGAGCGTACTCGCAAGTGTCGATGCCGTTGTAGATCACCCGGACTCGTTCGGGGGAAATCTCGGGGTAAGCGGCCAGGATGTCGGCGCGCATGCCTTCCGAGACCGCCACCACCGCGGCGGCCGAGGTGGCGGCCACCCGCTCGCACCAGGAGGACAGCGCGTAACCGCCGCCAAGCTGCTCGGCCTTCCACGGCCGCAGCGGCTCGAGCGAGTGCATCGTGACGACGTGCGGCACGCCGTACAGCAGCGACGCCAGGTGCCCGGCCAGGTTCGCGTACCAGGTGTGCGAGTGCAGCACGTCCGACCCGGCCACGGCGTCGGCCATGGACAGGTCGGTGGAGAAGATCCGCAGCACCTGGTCCTTCAGCACGTCCCACGGCTGGTGCGCGACCGCGCCGGCCCTGGGCTCGCCCTGGCAGTGCACGGTGAGGTCGACCAGGCCGGACAGCGCGCGCGCCAGGTATTCGACGTGCACCCCGGCGCCGCCGTAGACATCCGGCGGGTACTCGCGGGTGAGGAGCGCGACTTTGAGCCGGCCCGGAGCGCCCCCGGAGTCCGCGCTCACAACGGCACCTCCTGGCCCTTGCCCACCACGGTGATGCCGCCAGGCGACACGACGAAGCCGCGCTCCCTGTCGTAGTCCTTGTCCACCCCGACCTGCGCTCCCTCAGGGACCACCACGTTCTTGTCGAGGATCGCGTCGCGCACCACCGCGTGCCGGCCGATCTGCACGTTGTGCAGGATGACCGCCTGCTCGACGACCGACCAGCTGTTGACCCGGACGCCGGGTGAGAGCACGGCCCGCCTGACCAGGCCGCCGGAGACGATCACGCCGTTGCTGACAAGGCTGTCGATCGCCCGGCCCACCCGGTCTCCGTCGTCGTGCACGAACTTCGCCGGCGGCATCGCGGGCAGGTGGGTGAGGATCGGCCACCGGTTGTTGTACAGGTTGAACATCGGCGTCACGGTCCGCAGGTCCATGTGCGCGTCGAAGTAGGCGTCGATCGTCCCCACGTCGCGCCAGTAGCCGTGGTCGCGCTCGGTCTGGCCGGGGACGTGGTTGGTCAGGAAGTCATAGGCGTGGGCCCGGCCGTCCTCGACGAGCATGGGCACGAGGTTG
>Ga0335073_10007222_pt1 | contig 15576 bp, 9 predicted proteins | sample Lox_Sample_22_FD_207093 | JGI IMG/M metagenome (GOLD analysis project Ga0335073, IMG submission 207093) | Soil microbial communities from Loxahatchee National Wildlife Refuge, Florida, United States - Lox_Sample_2.2 | ecosystem: Environmental > Terrestrial > Soil > Wetlands | place: USA: Florida... | reverse complement strand
GCCGGCTGCTGCCGCGCGCCCGCAAAGCACCCAATTTCGTGTCAGTACGCCAAGTGGAGAGCAGGGGCCCGTGTGACCGGCGATGCCATCGCCGGACGGGGCGCGCGCTCGCCGTCGGCAGGACGACCAGACGAAACGCTCCCGTCAGCTGACTCTGATAACTCCTGTCCCGAAAGGTCGCCCGGGACGCCAGCTTCGTCCCCCTCCTATACCAAGATCAACTGAAGCCAAGTGGCATTGAGCCAGGGCTACCCGCAAAGACGGGACCAGCCGCCGAGACGAGGCCCGCGAGTGCCGCCGGTGCGGGCTGGCGGCGGCAACCAGCATCCGCAAGCCCCTGGCCTCTCCCGGGCACGCGGATCGTGACCCGCCTCCCATCGGGGTGTCCGCGGATCTTGGCCCGCCTCCCGTCGGGCACGCGGATCGTGACCCGCCTCCCATCGGGGTGTCCGCCGATCGTTACACGCCTCCCGTCGGGCACGCGGATCGTTACCCGCCTCCCATCGGGGTGTCCGCCGATCGTGACACGCCTCCCGTCGGTGGGCGGCTGAACACGGGACGTTTGGCCCCTTGCCGGGGCTGGCGGGCGGGGATTTGCTGAGAGTGACGGGAGGGACCCGTCAGGGACGCGGAGCAACGGGTACGGCAATCGGGAATGCACGGCCCGCGCACCGCGCAATCGGAATCCGCGAGAAGCGGAGTGCAGGTCCCTCCCGTCCACTCTTATCGCGGTCCGGGCGGGCCCTTGGTCCCGAATTCGCGGGTCGTTCGACGGTGGGCGCCGAAGACGCCGTGGCGTGAACTGGAGTCGATAGCGATGCGCCGGAAAGGGGCGATATCGATGAACGCCACTGTCAAGGACGTCATGACGACGCACGTGGTCGCGGTACGGCAGGACGCGCCGTTCAAGGACATGGCCGCGCGGCTGCGCGAGCACCGGGTGAGCGCGTTCCCCGTTCTCGATGACCAGGACAAGGTTATCGGGGTTGTTTCCGAGGCAGACCTGCTGACCAAGGAGGCGCTCGACCTCATTGAAATGGGCAAGGTCGGCGGCATGCTGCGGCACCGGGAGATAGCCAAGGCGGCCGCGCTCACGGCCAGGGACCTGATGACGACGCCGCCTGTGACGATCGGCCCGAACGAGTTCGTCTCGCACGCCGCGCGGCTGATGTACTCCCGGCGGGTGAAGCGGCTGCCTGTCGTGGACGACGACGGCCGGCTCATCGGGATCGTCTCGCGGGCCGACGTGCTGAGCGTGTACTCACGGCCGGACGCGGAGATCAGGCACGAGATCATCGAGCGCGTCATCCTCGACACGCTGCTCACCGACCCGTCCCGGTTCACGGTCACCGTCAAGGACGGGATCGTCACCGTGGAGGGCATGCCGGAGAACGCCAGCGTCGGACACGACATGATCACGGAAATACGTCATGTCGAGGGTGTCGTCGCGGTGCGTGACCGGCTCAGCTACCCGCCGGCCCAGCGCCCGGTCCCGGTCCCGGGTCCGCGGTTCTAGAAACGGAAAGGTCACCCCCATGTTCCTCGCATCGGCGTACCCGAACTCGGCGCTGAGCGCGCTCACGATGATGGTCATCGGATTGGTCATGTTCGCCGCGCTCGCCGCGTGGCTCGGGCTGGTGTTCCTCGCCGACCGCGCGCCGCGTGAGCGGCGGACCACTGTCGCGCGACTTGGCGGGCGCGGCGCGCTCGAGGGGCCGGCCACGGCGGACAATGGGCACGGCGACCCGGAACAGCACACCACGGCAGAACACGGAGCGGCCGCCTGATGGACGCCGCGGCGGATGGTCCGGGGCAACTGGGATTCCTGGAGGAGCGGATGAGCCAGCATGGCACCGAATCCGCGGGGGTGTACGCCCTGCTGGCCGACGGCACGACTGTCCAGATCAGGCAGGCCGTCGCGGGTGACTACGCGGCCGTCAAGGCGATGCACGAGGCGATGTCGCAAGGCAACGCGTACCTGAGGTTCTTCAGCCTGAGCAGGACGGCGGCCGAACAGGAGGCGCGGCGGATCAGCCGCGACCCTGGACCTGACCACGCCGCCCTGCTCGCGGTGTACGGCGACGAGGTCGTCGGGGTCGCGAGCTACGAGGTTGCCGCTCAGCGCGGCGCCACTGGAGGCGGCGGCCAAGCCGCGGGTGCTGACAGCACAGGAACGCGGGTTGGAAAAACAGCGGAGGTCGCGTTCGCGGTCGCCGACACCATGCACCATCGCGGGATCGCCACGCTGCTGCTCGAGCACCTGGTGTCGCTCGCCCGCTCGCGGCAGATCGAGTCGTTCACCGCGGAGACGCTGAGCGAGAACGTCAGCATGCTGCGCGTCTTCTCCGACGCCGGGCTGCCCACGCGCAGCGCCCGCGGCGACGGCGTCGTCACGATCACGATCCCGCTGCCTCCCGACGACACCGGCAAGCAGCTCGAGGAGTACCTGGACACGGTGGCGTCGCGCGAGCGGTCGGCCAGCATGGCCAGCCTGCGGCCGGTGTTCGCCCCGCAGTCCGTCGCCGTGATCGGCGCGAGCCGGCGGCCGGGCACGGTCGGCCGGTCGGTGCTCGACAACATCAAGAGCGGCGGGTACCAGGGCCGCCTGTACGCGGTCAACCCGAACGCCCGGCAGGTCGCCGGCATCCCGTGCTTCCCTGACGTGGCCAGCCTGCCCGAGACGCCCGACCTCGCGCTTGTCGCGGTGCCCCCGCTCGCGGTGCTCGATACCGCGCTGGCCTGCGGCGTGCGCGGCGTGCGGGGCCTCGTGGTGTTCACCGCGGGGCTTGACACGGCGGCCTGCGCGGACCTGCTTGCGGTGTGCCGCAGGCACGGGATGCGGCTGATCGGCCCGAACTGCTTCGGCGTCGCGGTGCCTGGCATCGGGCTCGACGCGACGTTCGCCGCGACCAACCCGCTGCCCGGCACGGCGGGCCTGGTCATGCAGTCAGGCGGGCTCGGCTTCGCGATGGTGGACCACCTGTCCCGGCTCGGCATCGGGATCTCCTCGTTCGCCTCGGTCGGCAACAAGCTCGACGTGTCAAGCAACGACATGCTGATGTGGTGGGAGCAGGACGAGACGACGAGGATCGCGCTGCTGTACATCGAGTCGTTCGGCAACCCGCGGAAGTTCGCGCGCACCGCGCGCCGGGTCGGCGCGCGGATGCCCGTGCTCACCGTGCACGCGGGCCGCAGCGAGGCCGGCCAGCGGGCCGCCGCCTCGCACACCGCCGCGATCGCCACCCCGCTCGTCAGCCGCGAGGCGCTGTTCGAGCAGGCCGGGATCATCGCCACGCCGAGCTTCGGCGAACTCGTCGAGGCGACCGCGCTGCTGGCGACCCAGCAGCCGCCCGTCGGGCGCACCGTGGCGATCGTGTCCAACGTCGGCGGCGCCGGCGTGCTCGCCGCCGACTCGTGCACCGACCTCGGGCTGACCGTGCACCACCCGCGCGGCCAGGTCAAGCGGCGGCTGCACTCGCTCGTGCCAGGCGGCGGCTCGGTGAGCGGGCCGGTAGACACCACCGCGACCGTCTCGCGCGACGACTTCCGGCAGGTGCTCGAACTGCTCGGCGCCGACGAGGACGTCGACGCGATGATCGTCCTCGTGCTGCCGACCGGGGCCACTGGTGACCTCGTGGCCGCCATCAAGGACGCCGCCGTGCCGGTCCCGGTCGCCGCCGTCGTGCTCGACCAGCCAGAGGCGGTCCGGCTGCTCGACGGCGCACAGGGGAAGATCCCGGCCTACGGCTACCCGGAGGCGGCGGCCGCGGCGTTCGCCCGCGCCGCCACCTACGGCCAGTGGCGGGCCGCCCCGCACACGCTGGTGCCTGGCTTCGGCGACGTGGAAGTGGCGGAGGCGCGCGCCCTCGTGCGCGCGTTCCTGGCCGAGTCGCCGGCCGGCGGGTGGCTGCCGGCAGGCGACGCCGCCGCGCTGCTGCGGCTGTACGGGATTCCCCTCGTGGCGACCACAGGCGCGCGCACCGAGGACGACGCGGTCGCCGCGGCGGCCGCGTCCGGCTACCCCGTCGTCCTCAAGGCCGAGGTCCCCGGCCTCGTGCACAAGACCGACGCCGGCGCCGTGGTGCTCGACGTGCGCACCGAAGACGGCGTGCGGGCCGGGTACCGCACGCTCGCCGAAAAGTTCGGCGCCCGGCTGGCGCGAGTCCTCGTCCAGCCGATGATCACCGGCGGCACGGAAGTGATCATCGGCGTGGAGGACGACCAGATGTTCGGGCCGCTGGTGGTCTTCGGCCTCGGCGGCGTCGCCACCGAGGTGCTCGCCGACCACGCCGCGCGGCTCGCGCCGCTGACCGACGCGGACGCCGGCACCCTGATCAGCTCGATCCGGTCCGCGCCGCTGCTGTACGGGCACCGCGGGGCTCCCGCCGCCGACCTCGCGGCGCTGCGCGACGTGCTGATGCGGGTCTCCCGGCTGGCCGACGACCTGCCCGAGATCACCGAGCTCGACCTCAACCCCGTCATCGCGCGGCCGGACGGGGTGGTCGCCGTCGACGCGCGGATCAAGATCGCGCCGCAGGTGCCGCAGGATCCGTTCCTGCGGCGGCTACGCTGACGCAACTCATCGTTCACCGGCCACGGAGTTAAATTGTCACCGTCGCCCGGGTAGGGATGCAGGTGACCTTGGACAGTCGCCACGGCCCGTTCGGGACAAGGGAAAGGACCCGCATGACCGCGACGCAAGCGCGCCCGCTGACGGCCAGTGAGCTGTTCCTTATCGACGGCTGGTGGCGCGCCGCCAACTACCTGTCCGTCGGGCAGATTTACCTGCTCGACAACCCGCTGCTCACGCGGGAGCTGCGGCGCGAGGACATCAAGCCGCGACTGCTCGGCCACTGGGGCACCACGCCCGGGCTGAACCTGGTGTACGCGCACCTGAACCGGGTGATCAGGAACTGGGACCTCAACGTGATCTACATCGCGGGGCCAGGTCACGGCGGGCCGGGGGTCGTCGCGAACACTTACCTCGAGGGCACCTACACCGAGCGGTACCCGTCGATCACCCAGGACGAGGCGGGCATGCGGCGGCTGTTCCGGCAGTTCTCCTTCCCTGGCGGGATACCGTCGCACGTGGCGCCGGAGACGCCCGGGTCGATCCACGAGGGCGGCGAGCTCGGCTACTCACTCGCGCACGCCTACGGCGCGGCGTTCGACAACCCGGACCTGATCGTCGCCTGCGTGATCGGAGACGGCGAGTCCGAGACCGGGCCGCTGGCCGGCAGCTGGCACGCCAACAAGTTCCTCAACCCGGTGACGGACGGCGCGGTCCTGCCGATCCTGCACCTCAACGGGTACAAGATCGCCAACCCGACGGTGCCGGCGCGCATCCCGGCCGACGAGCTCCAGGCGCTGCTGACCGGGTACGGCTACCACGTCTACACCGTGGCGGGCGACGACCCCGCGACCGTGCACGAGCAGCTGGCCGCGACGCTGGACGCGATCATCCCCGAGATCCAGGACATCCAGCGGCGGGCGCGCGAGGAGGGCGAGACGGAGCGGCCGCGCTGGCCCGCGCTGATCCTGAAGACGCCCAAGGGATGGACCGGGCCGAAGTACGTGGACGACAAGCCGGTCGAGGGCACATGGCGCGCGCACCAGGTGCCGATCGCGGCGGCTCGTGAGAACCCGGAGCACCTGCGTCAGCTCGAGGAGTGGATGCGCTCGTACCGGCCGTCCGAGCTGTTCGACCCCGACGGCAGGCTGCTCCCCGAGATCGCGCAGCTGGCGCCGCGCGACTACCGGCGGATGAGCGACAACCCGCACGCCAACGGCGGGCTGCTGCTGCGCGACCTGGACCTGCCCGAGTTCGCCGGCTACGCGGTCGCCGTGCCGTCGCCGGGAAGCGTGCAGGCGGAGAACACCCGGGTGCTCGGCGGCTGGCTGCGGGACATCGTGGTGCGCAACCGGTCGACGTTCCGGATGTTCGGGCCGGACGAGACAGCATCGAACCGGCTTGACGCGGTGTTCGAGGTGACCGGGCGGGCCTTCGACGGCGAGATCATCCCCGGCGACAACGACCTGGCACCCGACGGGCGGGTGATGGAGGTGCTGTCCGAGCACCTGTGCCAGGGCTGGCTCGAGGGGTACCTGCTGACCGGGCGGCACGGGCTGTTCAACTGCTACGAGGCGTTCATCCACATCATCGACTCGATGTTCAACCAGCACGCCAAGTGGCTGAAGACCACCCGGTCGATCGGCTGGCGGCGGCCGGTCGCGTCGCTGAACTACCTGCTGTCCTCGCTGGTCTGGCGGCAGGACCACAACGGGTTCTCCCACCAGGACCCGGGGTTCATCGACCATGTGATGAACAAGAAGGCCGAGATCATCCGCGTCTACCTGCCGCCGGACGCGAACACGCTGCTGTCCGTCGCCGACCACTGTCTGCGGTCCAGGCACTACGTGAACGTGATCGTGGCCGGCAAGCAGCAGCAGGCGCAGTGGCTGTCCATGGACGAGGCCATCGTGCACTGCACGCGCGGCGCCGGCATCTGGGAATGGGCGTCGAACGACGGCGACGGCGACGGGCCGGGCGCCGCGCCGGACGTCGTGATGGCGTGCTGCGGTGACACGCCGACGCTGGAGACGATCGCGGCTGTCTCGCTGCTGCGGGAGCACCTGCCCTCGCTGAAGGTGCGCGTGGTGAACGTCGTGGACATCATGCGGCTGCAGCCGGAGACGGAGCACCCGCACGGCATGTCGGACGCCGAGTTCGACGCGCTGTTCACGGTGGACCGGCCGGTGATCTTCGGCTACCACGGCTACCCGTGGCTGATCCACCGGCTTACCTACCGGCGGCACGGCCACTCGAACTTCCACGTGCGCGGGTACAAGGAGGAGGGCACGACGACCACGCCGTTCGACATGGTGATGCTGAACGACCTGGACCGGTTCCACCTGGTGATGGACGTCATCGACCGCGTTCCCGGGCTCGCGTCGACGGCCGGGCACGTCCGCCAGCTCATGGCCGACAAGCGGATCACGTGCCGGGCGTACACCAGGGAATTCGGGGAGGACGCGCCGGAGATCACCGAATGGAAGTGGATGCCGGCGTGAGGCGGATCTCGTGAGCGCCGCTGGCGCGCCCCGCGTGCTCGTCGTCAACGCCGGATCGAGCAGCCTCAAGCTGCGCGTGCTGTCCGCCGACGATACCGTCGCGGCCAGCGCGGACCTGCCCGCGGTGCGCGGCTCCGCCGACAGCGCCGAGATCAAGGGCGCCATCGAGTCGTTCGGCCCGGTAGACGCGGCCGGCCACCGGATAGTGCACGGCGGGACGCTGTACGACGCGCCGGCGCTGATCACCAGCGAGGTGCGGCGGCGCCTTGAGTCGCTCACCGACCTCGCGCCGCTGCACCAGCCCAAGTCGCTCGCCGCGCTTGACGCGGTTACCGCCGTTCTCCCTGACACGCCCGCGGTGGCCTGCTTCGACACCGCGTTCCACGCGACGATCGGCGCCGCGGCGGCCACGTTCGCGCTGCCCGCCGAGTGGCGCACCCGCTGGACGCTGCGCCGGTACGGGTTCCACGGGCTGTCGCACGCCTACGTGTCGCGGCGGGCCGTGGAGCTGCTCGGCAGGTCCTCGGCGGAGGGGCTGCGGGTCGTCACCTGCCACCTGGGGGCAGGCGCCTCGCTCGCGGCCGTGCAGTCGGGGCGCTCGGTCGACACCACGATGGGGTTCACGCCGCTGGACGGCCTGGTCATGGCCACCAGGTCGGGGTCGGTCGACCCGGGCCTCGTGCTGTGGCTCGAGGAGCACGCGCACACGCCGCCTGGCGAGCTCGCCGCGACGCTTGAGTACCGGTCGGGCCTGACCGGGCTCGCGGGCACGGGCGACATGCGCGAGGTGCTCGTCCGCGCCGCGGCCGGGGACGAGCGGGCCTTGCTGGGCCGCGAGGTCTACTTGCACCGGCTGCGCGGGTGCGTCGCTGCGATGGCGGCCGCGATGGACGGGCTCGACGCGCTCGTGTTCACGGGCGGGGTCGGCGAGAACGCGGCCGAGATCCGGTGGCGCGCCGCCGACGGCCTCGGCTTCCTCGGGGTGCGCGTGGACGCGGAGCGCAACGGCGGCCGGCCGGGCGACGGCGGCCAGGACGCTGACTGGGAGATCGGGGCGGACGGGGCGCCCGTGCGCGCCTTCGTGATCGCCGCCCGGGAAGACAAGCAGATCGCCGCCGAGGTGCGCTCGGTGCTCGGCCTTGCCTAACGCATGTCCGCGGGCACCGCGAACGCGATCAGCCGCGCCTCCCCCGGGCCGGCCGATGCCCAGCCGCCGGCCAGGCCGAGCACGGCGACCGCCGCCGTCGGGAACGCCGGCGGCGGCTCGGGCGGCGGCAGCGCCATGCCGACGGCCAGCTCGGCCATCCCCGGGTTGTGCCCGACGATCAGCACGGTCCGCTCGTCGTCCGGAAACTCGCGCACGAGCATCAGCAGGCCAAGCACGGTCGCCTCGTACACGCGCGGCTCGTACCGCACAGGCGGGGACGCGCCGCCGGCGGCATCGGCCAGGCCGGCCTTCGCCAGCTCCCAGGTCTCGCGCGCGCGGCGCGCCGTCGAGCACACCACTGCGTCAGGCACGAAGCCGGAGCGCCCGAGCCAGCGGCCCGCCACCGGCGCGTCCCGCTTGCCGCGCTTGGCGAGCGGACGGTCGTGGTCGGCCACGTCCGGCCAGTCGGACTTGGCGTGGCGGAGCAGGATGAGCCTGCGCGCGTAGTCGTCGCTCACGGGACCACCGTCACCGGCCACTTGCCCGCGCGGACCAGCCGGACCGCGAGCGACCCGATCAGCCGGTGCCCGGCCTTCGCCGATGCGCCGACGACGATGGCGTCGGCGCGCACCTCGTCGGCGATGCGCCTGATCTCGGTGTAGGCGTCCCCGTGCGCGGCGATGAACGTGACGCTGATGCCCAGTTCGCTGGCTACCGCGTCGGCCCGGGCGCGCAGGTCCGCGGCGATCTCCTCGTGGGCCTGGGCCTCCGCGGCGAGCACGCTCGCCCCGGTCGGCGAGGCCGCGACCATTGCTCCCGTCTGCTCGACATAGACGGCGACGATCCGGGCACGCTGGCGTCTGGCCAGCCCGGCCGCGTACCAGGCCGCCCGCGCCGCCGTCACAGAATCGTCGACACCGACCAGGATCACCGAAGGGCCGTCGGTGCCTAGCTCGAACTTCATGTGTCCGGACTCGTCGCGCGCCGAATCACCGTAGGCCACGCCAGCAGTCTACGCATCGCCGCCTCCGGGGCGCGGCTGTCTCGCGGGCCGGTGCCACGTCTTACCAGGGGATGAAATCTGCGGTGCCGGCACGCGTGCCGGACGCGGCACGCTGCGCTGGCGGTTACCCTCGACTGATGCAGCGCGTCATGTTGCGGGGCGTCGCCCTCGCCTCCTTCCATGACGCGGTCGGCCGGGCCCGGTGCGCGGAAGGCGCCGAGTGCGTCCGGCGGGGAGCGGTCGTCCAGATGGCCTGGGAGGCCTCGCAGCAGCTGCTCAGCGGCACGGTGCGGGACACGGGCGGGGACATCAGGACCGTCTCGGCCTCGTTCCGGGCGTCCGCCGGGTTCCCGCTGCGGTTCCGGATCGGTCACTGCAGCTGCACGACCGGGGTCAACTGCGCGCACGTGGCGGCGCTCGTGGTGGCGGCGACCGACGAGACCGCGCTGCCCGCCGCCAGTCCCGTGCCCCGCCGGCCCGCCCTGCCGTGGGAGCAGTCGCCGGCCGCGCTGCCCACTGTGTCCAGGCCGGACGGCCTCGACGGCGCCGGGCGCTCGCTTTCGTTCGGGCTGTTCCCCGCGCCGCAGGTGGCAGGCGACGTCCTCGGCGGCCCCGGCGGCTTCGGCGGCCTGGACCCGGCGGAGAGCGGCGACCCCGAGCTGGTGCTGCGCGCCGCCTACTCCCCCGGCCAGCGCGTCGAGGTCAGCTGGGCGTGGGCGTACCGGGCCGGCGACTTCGAGCTGCGTGCGCCGCTGTCGCCCAGCCAGGCCGTCTTCCGCGACCCGGCGGCGGAGGCGCGGGTGCTTGCCGGGCTCGAGCTGCCAGCCGGCCTGCCCGGCCTGCCGCACGGCGGGCCGGCTGCCCTGGCCCCGGCGGAAACGCTCGTGTTCACCACGCAGACGCTGCCGCTGCTCTCCGGGCTGGACGGGATCCGCGTCGAGGTATCCGGGCGGCGCCCGGACTACCGCGCGGTCGGCGACTCGCTGCAGATCAGCGTGTCAGCGAGCGAACGCGCCGGCGAGCGGGACTGGTTCGACCTCGGCGTCACCGTGAGCGTCGACGGCGGGCGGGTGGTGCCGTTCGCCGCGCTGTTCGCGGCCCTCGCGAGCGGGCAGTCGCACCTGCTGCTGCCTGACGGGGCGTACTTCTCGCTGGACAAGCCCGAGCTCGCCGCGCTCGCCCGCCTGATCCGCGAGGCCCGCGCGCTGCAGGAACGGCCGGGTGCCGCACTGCGGATCAGCAGGTTCCAGGCCGGGCTGTGGGAGGAGCTGGCCGGCCTCGGGGTGATCGGCCACCAGGCGCTGGCGTGGCAGCGTCAGGTCCGGGAGCTGCTATCGGTCTCCGCCGTCGGCGAGACGCGGCCGCCCGCCACGCTCCGGGCGCGGCTGCGCCCCTACCAGGTGGAGGGCTTCGGCTGGCTCGCGTTCTTGTGGGAGCACGGACTCGGCGGCATCCTCGCTGACGACATGGGCCTGGGCAAGACGCTGCAGGCGCTGGCGCTGCTGTCCCACGCGCGGCAGGCACAGGCCAGGCAAGTACATGCCCGGCAGGCACAGGACCGGCAGGCACAGGACGGGGCGGCCCCGGGCACCCCCGCGCCGTTCCTCATCGTCGCGCCGACCAGCGTGCTGTCGAACTGGGCGGCGGAGGCGCGCCGTTTCACTCCGGACCTCTCCGTGGTCACGATCGGCGACACGCTCGCCCGGCGCGGCGTGCCGCTCGCCCGGGTCATCGCGGGCGCTGACGCCGTGGTCACCTCGTACACGCTGCTGCGCCTCGACTTCGAGACCTACGGCGCGGCGCCGTGGTCCGGGCTGATCCTCGATGAGGCGCAGTACGTCAAGAACCACCAGTCCAAGGCCTACCAGTGCGCGCGGCGGCTTGCGGCCCCCTTCAAGGTCGCGATCACCGGCACGCCGATGGAGAACAACCTGATGGAACTGTGGTCGCTGCTGTCGATCACCGCGCCTGGGCTGTTCCCCAACCCGGAGCGGTTCAGGCAGTACTACGCGCGGCCGATCGAGAAACAGGGCGACGCAGAGTTGCTCGCCCAGTTGCGCCGCCGGATCAGGCCGCTGGTCAAGCGCCGCACCAAGGAGCAGGTCGCCGCCGACCTGCCAGAGAAGCAGGAGCAGGTTCTCGAGGTGGAGCTGCACCCCAGGCACCGACGGCTGTACCAGACGCACCTGCAGCGGGAACGGCAGAAAGTCCTCGGCCTGCTCGGCGACGTCGGCCGCAACCGTTTCACGATCCTGCGCTCGCTCACGCTGCTGCGCCAGCTGAGCCTGCACGCCGCACTCGTCGACGACGCCCACGACGACATCCCGTGCGCCAAGATCGACGCCCTGCTCGAGCAGATCTCCGACGTGGCGGGCGGCGGGCACCGGGCGCTCGTGTTCAGCCAGTTCACCCGCTTCCTGCGCATCGTCCGCGACCGCCTCGAGGCCGCCGGGGTCGAGTGCTGCTACCTCGACGGCGGCACGCAGAACCGGGCGGCCGTGCTGCAGCGGTTCAAGGGCGGCACGGCGCCGGTGTTCCTGATCAGCCTCAAGGCGGGCGGGTTCGGGCTGAACCTCACCGAGGCCGACTACTGCTTCCTCCTCGACCCGTGGTGGAATCCCGCGACCGAGGCCCAAGCCGTGGACCGCACCCACCGCATCGGGCAGACCCGCCACGTCATGGTCTACCGGCTGATCGCCTCCGGCACGATCGAGGAGAAGGTCATGGCGCTCAAGGCGCGCAAGGCCGACCTGTTCCGCAGCGTGCTCGACAGCGACGCCGCGTTCAGCTCCACCCTCAGCGCCGACGACATCCGCGCCCTGCTCGCGTAGCCCAGTCGGGCCCCCGGTCCTGCGTCCAGGGAAACGGCGCGACAGAGCTCGTCCCCGGCGGCCCTGCTGCGAGGTTTTCGAGTTCGCGGGATACTTTGCGTAGCCCAGGCTACGCAAAGTATCCCATATCTCGTGATCTTGCTCGGACGGCGTGGGCAAATGGGACAAAATGGACTCCTGAGTGGCCATGGAGCGCCTCACGAGCCAGCCGGGGCGGTGCGCACGACTGGGCGGCGATCCAGTGCGCGAATGCCTGGGCAGGCGTGACAGGTGATGCGCAGCGCTACCACCGCCGCACGTAAGGCGACACTCGATCGTCAACTTGAGGTTGACCGAAAGCGACTGTCAACCTAGAGTTGACCACATGACCGAGTTTCCCGTGCCGCTCGACAACCTGATCGCGTATGTAAGGGCCCTGCAACCCGACGGCGGGCCGCTGGACAACGTGGCGGACGCGTTCGACGTCTCCGCCCGCCTTGACGAGCAGGCTGACGCCCTGATCGGCTACTTCGTCGACCAGGCGCGCCGGTCGGGCGCGTCGTGGAGCCAGATCGGCGGCGCCATGGGCGTCACCAAGCAGGCCGCGCAGAAACGGTTCGTGCCAGGCAAGACCGCCGCGGACCTCACGGCCGGCCGCAACCAGCCGTTCTCCCAGTTCACCGAGCGGGCCGCCCGGGTGCTCGGCGCCGCCGGCAAGCTGGCGGGCGAGGCGCCGATCGGCGCTGCCGAGCTCGCGGCGGCGCTGCTGTCAGAGCCGGAGGGCCTGGCCGCGAAGGCCGTCATCGCGGCGGGCGTCACCCCCGAGCAGGTCTACGCCGCGGTCGGGACCGGTCCCGCGCCGCAGGGGCCGGACATGGACTCGGCGGCGCTCCTCGACCTGAACCTCGGCGAGGGGGCCAGGACGGTGCTCAAGGGCGCACTGAAGTGGGCGCTGCGGCTTGGGCACAACTACATCGGCACCGAGCACCTGCTGCTCGGCGTGGTGTTCGCGGGCGGGCCGGCGTCCGAGGCGTTCAGCGGCCTGGGGCTGTCCCCGCAGCGGGCTGAGCAGCTCATCGCCGCCGAGATCGCCGCCTTCGCCGAACGCCGCCGCACGGGCTGACCCGCCTGCCTGTCCCCGGGGATGGCTGGCAGCGGGCCCGGTCGAGCGACCAGACTGGGGCTGGCCACAATAGAGACGGCGCGGATCGTTCGGGACAAAACGGGGCGCCCGCCTCCGGTTTGACCACGGGACCCGCGCCGGGAAAGGATCGTTTCTGACTATCACCCAAGGTCACGACGGCTACAGAGGAGCTAAGACCGCGTGAGCATACTAGGCACCCGAGTGCTGCGGACCGAAGATCCCGGCTTTCTCACCACGGGAGCTGTCTACACCGAGGATGTGCAGGACGAACGGCTGACCGGGGCCTGCTACCTGCATTTCGTGCGCTCGACGGTCGCGCACGCGAGGATCAACGCCATCGACACCAGCGCCGCACTCGGCGCCGACGGGGTCCTCGCCGTGTACACGGCCAAGGACCTCGCCGAGGCCGGGGTCAACCCGGTCCGCCCGATGATGCCGAACATGAACCAGCAGATGCTGCAGCCCATGCTGGCCAGCGACGTCGTGCGGTTCGTGGGCGAGCCGGTCGCCGCGGTCGTCACCGAGGAGCCGTACCAGGGCGAGGATGCCATGGAGCTCGTCGACGTGGACTACGGGCCGCTGCCCGCGGTGGTCGACATGAACGACGCCGTGAGCGGCGCGAAGGGCATCCTGTTCCCCGAGGCGGGGACGAACGTCGTGGTCAAGTTCGGCGACGAGGCGAACCTCAGCAAAGACCTGTTCGAGGGCTGCGAGGTCGTGGTCGGAGAGACGATCCTGAACCAGCGGGTCGCGCCGGCGCCGATGGAGACCCGCGCGGCCGCGGCCGCCTGGGGCGAGGACGGCCGGCTCACCGCCTGGATCCCCAACCAGGGCGCGCAGGGCACGAAGATGGCGATCGCCGGGATGCTCGGCCTCAAGCCAGCGGATGTGCGGATCATCACACCCGAGGTCGGGGGCGCGTTCGGCGCGAAGTTCGGCGCCGACACCGAGCACGCGGTGACCTGCTGGATCGCCAGGCAGCTCGGCCGGCCCGTGCGCTGGTCCGAGACCCGCAACGAGAACCTGCTCGCCATGACCCACGGCCGCGCGCAGCAGCAGAAGATCACGATCGGCGGCACGAGGGAAGGCCATGTGCTCGCCTACCGGATCGAGATCCTGCAGGACTGCGGCGCCTACCCGAAGATCGGCGCGTTCCTGCCGTCGCTGACCATCCTGATGGCGCCAGGGCCGTACGCGATCCCGCGGGCCGAGGCGGTCGCGACGTCGGTGGTGACCAACACCACGCCGGTCGGCGCGTACCGGGGCGCGGGCCGCCCCGAGGCGGCGGCGGCGATCGACCGGGCCATGGACCTGTTCGCCGCGGCGGCGGGGGTCGACCCCGCCGAGGTGCGCCGCAGGAACCTGCTGCCGAAGTTCACCGAGCCGCACACGACCGCGTTCGGCGCGAAGTACGACTCCGGCGACTACGTGACCGCGCTGGAGAAGGCGCTGGCCGCCGCGGACTACGACGGGCTGCGCGCGGAGCAGGCGCGGCGCCGCGCGGATGGCGGCACGCTGGCGATGGGCATCGGCCTGTCCAGCTACGTGGAGATCACCGGTCCTGGCGGCGAGGCCGGCGGGCCGAACGAGAACAGCACCGTCGAGGTCCACCCCGACGGCACGGCCACGATCCTGACGGGCACGTCGCCCCACGGCCAGGGCCACCAGACCGTCTGGGCGATGCTCGCGAGCGAGGAGCTCGGCATCCCGATCGAGAAGATCACCGTCAAGTGGGGCGACACCGACCTGGTGCCCAGGGGCGGCGGCACCGGCGGCTCGCGCAGCCTGCAGCTCGGCGGCGCGGCCGTCCGCCAGGCGTCCCGCGAGCTGCTCGACGTGGCGCGCGAGCGCGCCGCCGCCGCGCTTGAGGCCAGCGCCGCGGACCTCGTGTTCGACATCGCGGCCAGCGCGTTCACCGTCAAGGGCGACCCCGACGTCACGGTGCCGCTGGCGCGGCTCGCCGAGTCGGAGCGGCTGTTCGTGCACACCGTGTTCACCGCGCCAGGCCCGACGTTCCCGTTCGGCACCCACGTGGCGGTGGTCGACGTGGACACCGAGACCGGCAAGGTGTTCCTGCGCCGGGTCGTAACGGTGGACGATGCCGGCACCGTGATCAACCCGCTGCTCGCCGAGGGCCAGCGGCACGGCGGCATCGCCCAGGGCGCCGCGCAGGCGTTCCTCGAGGAATTCGTCTACGACGAGGACGGGAACCCGCTGACCGCGACGTTCGCGGATTACCCGTTCCTTTCGGCGACCGAGGTGCCAAGCTTCGAACTCGCCGAGATGGAAACCCCGACCACCTACAACCCGCTCGGCGCCAAGGGCATCGGCGAGGCGGGCACCATCGGCTCGACCCCCGCGGTTCAGAACGCCGTGATCGACGCCCTGTCCCACCTGGGTG
>Ga0335073_10007220_pt1 | contig 15581 bp, 14 predicted proteins | sample Lox_Sample_22_FD_207093 | JGI IMG/M metagenome (GOLD analysis project Ga0335073, IMG submission 207093) | Soil microbial communities from Loxahatchee National Wildlife Refuge, Florida, United States - Lox_Sample_2.2 | ecosystem: Environmental > Terrestrial > Soil > Wetlands | place: USA... | reverse complement strand
GATGCGATCTTGCTGTCGCTAGGACCGCAGCACAGCTTCCCGCTGGACCGGGTACCGAGGTTCCTGGCTTCGGGAACGGTCGAGGAGGTAGTCCGGCAGGCAGTCCTCACCTCCCCGATGTTCGCAGCCCGCTGGCGGTGGAACCTGAACACTTCGCTCGCCGTATTGCGGATGCGCGGCGGCCGGAAGAATCCGCCAGCTATTCAGCGGATGGAGGCCGACGACCTGATGGCCGCAGTGTTCCCGACGCTGGCCGCATGCCAGGAGAACGTCGCGCCAGGTCCGCTGGAGATCCCGGATCACCTGCTGGTGCGGCAGACGCTGGCGGACTGCCTGTCCGACGCCATGGACATTGACGGCCTGAAGGACCTTGTGGCCGGGATCGAGTGCGGCCGGATCACCGTCGTGGTCGTCGATACGACTGAGCCGTCGGTGCTCGCGCACGAGATCCTGAACGGGCGCCCGTTCACTTACCTCGATGACGCGCCGCTCGAGGAGCGCCGCAGCCGCGCGGTGCCGCTGCGCCGCGGCCTGCCGGTCGACCCGCATGAACTCGGCGCCCTCGATCCGGCTGCAATCGAGCGGGTCACCGAGCAGGTCCGGCCGGACCCGCGGGATGAGCACGAGCTTCACGACCTGCTGCTGAATCTGGTGGCGATGCGGCCAGCGGCCGACTGGCAGCCGTGGTTCGACTGCCTGATCCGCGACCGGCGCGCTGTCGTGATCCGCTCGCCGGCTGGCGTGCTGTGGGCTGCTGTGGAGCGGCGGCCGGCGATCGAGGCACTGTTCCCGGCTGCCGCGATCGTGCCCGACTACTCCGGCCCGACTCCCTATTCCAGACCAGCTTCGGCGGTGCCGCCCGATGAGGAGACAGCTGCTGCCGACCTGCTTCGCGGGCATCTGGAATGCAGGGGGCCGAGCACGGCAGGAGCGCTGGCGGAGTCGACGGGATTGCCCTGCGGCCTGACCACCCGCGGACTTGCCCAGCTAGAGGCAGAAGGCTTCGCCATCCGCGGCCATTTCACTCAGCGGGAAGGAGACGAAGAGTTCTGCTCGCGGCGACTGCTGGCGCGCATCCACGCCTACACAAGGGACCGGCGCAGGCGGGAGATCGAGCCGGTCACCGCCAGGGACTTCATGCGCTTCTTGCTGCGCTGGCAGCATGTGGCGGCGGGCACCAGGCGCGAGGGCCGATTCGGAGTGCTTGCCGTCATCGAGCAGCTTCAGGGTTTCGAGCTGGCGACCGGAGCCTGGGAGCACTCGGTCCTGGCTGCACGGGTCGAGGGGTACCGTCGCGAATGGCTGGACGAACTATGCATGTCCGGCCAGGTCTCGTGGGGCCGGCTGACCATCCGTGACACCGCCAGTGACCCGGTGTCCCAGCGCGGTGGGATGAGTCCGTCTCGTGCCACCCCCATCACGCTGGCCCTGCGTGATGACCTGCCGTGGCTACTCCGCGCGGCACGCGGCGAGCTGACTCCACCGGCACCGGATGCAGGCCGGACCCGCGACGTCGTTGACGCGCTGCGGGTGCACGGCGCCCTGTTCCGGCCCGACCTTGCTGCGGTGACCGGTCGCCTGCCGTCTGAGGTTGATGAGGCGCTGTGGGATGGCGTAGCCCGCGGGCTAGTCACCGCGGACGGGTTCCGGGCGGTGCGGTCGCTGCTACGGCGCGGGGGCCGTGAGCATTACCAGCCACGGGCCGGCTTGCGGCGCGGCCTGCGCGGCGCGAGCACGGGCCCGTCCGGGCGCTGGTCGCTGCTGCCGCAACCGGAGGCCGATTCCGACTCCGATGAGCTGGCCGAGGCCGTGGCGGAGCAGCTGGCCGTCCGGTGGGGCGTGGTCTTCCGGGACGTGGTTGCCAGGGAGAACCTCGCCATACCGTGGCGTGACCTGCTCTGGGCGTTCCGGCGCATGGAAGCCAGGGGGACAATGCGTGGCGGCCGGTTCGTCGCTGGCTTCAGCGGCGAGCAATACGCTCACCCCGACGCGATCGACGTGCTCAAGTCGGTCCGGAAGCAGCACCGAACCGGTGAAGTCGTGCGGATCTCAGCCGCCGATCCGCTGAACCTGACCGGGATGGTTCTGGCGGGCCCCCGAACTCCCGGCATCGCCGCTCACACGGTCACCTATTTCGACGGTGCAGTGGCTGAGCCTGGCGGTATGGCTGACACTGGCGCTGTCGCGGGGGCAGGGTAAGGCGCAGCCGACGGCGGCTGACGGCCACGCCGTGGCTGGGCGGAGTGCGATTCGGAGGCGCCTACTTGTTGCGAGCCTTCTTGCGCGGCGGATCGATGACGGCATCGGGCCCAGGGAATATCAGGCCCGTGTGGCCGTCCTCGAAGCGCACCACATACGGTGGCTCGCCGCCTGCTCCGCGCACCTCCATGATCTCGCCTATCTGGTCCGACTGGCCCACGATGTTGCCGTGTACGTGGAGCCGGTCTCCGACGGTTGCGTGCATCTGGGCACCTCCTGATCTTTACTTGCCAGCTGGCACGGTGCTAGCCCTACCCAGACCACCCGGTCGGCTAAGCCTGTTCGCGTGAGCACCACCAGGTCGTCCGGCCGGCGACGGTCCCATGCGCCATTGGCGCGCCGCAGCGCGGGCAGACGGCGCCGGCCTGGCGGAGCGGGATGATCGGCAGCGCGTGTGCACCGCCGCCCGCCACGGCGGCCTCGATCGACTGATGCACAGCGCTGAACAGCTGATCCACATCGGACTGCGTAAGCTCATCTACCCGCTGGGCTGGGCTGATCCTTGCCTGCCAGAGCACCTGGTCGGCCAGCAGGTTACCGATGCCAGCCAGCGCGTCCTGATCAAGCAGGCGTGCCTTCACCGGTGCGGTGCCGCGGGCAAGCTCGGCCCGGAACTGGGCCTTCGTGATCTCACCCGCATCAGGGCCGAGCGCTTCCACCGGGGGGTCGAGGCGGACGCGCCCCAGCCGGCGCGGGTCGATGAGCAGCAGCGACCCGCCATCGTCAAACGTCAGTGAGAATCGGGTGAATCGGTGGTCGCCGGCTGAGCGGCCACGTTCGGTGTAGTCGCCGCCCTCAATCTCGTGGCCGCGACCGTCGGCGACCACGATCTTGCCGGTCATGCCGAGATGAATACCGAGCACGGGGCCAGCCGTGGTCGACCGGCCCGTGCCTGACGTATCGCACCACATGCTCTTGCCCCGGCGATGAGCGGCTGTCAGCCGGCGGCCCAGCAGCGCCGCGCGGATCTCGCCAGGCTGGTGAGGACGGCATACATAGGTATCCGAATCGTCGACATCGATGATCCTGCGTCCGAGCGCCGCGTGCTCGATTACCGCGCGTGCTGACTCGACCTCGGGTAGCTCAGGCATTTATGGTGATCTGCCGGATAACAGCCGCTACCTCCCGGTGAGGAACTTGACGATCGCCGCCGCCAGTGCGCTGGCGATCTTTCGCTGGACGCGGGACTGTACGAGGAGCCGGGCGTCGGCGGCGTTTCTCATGTTGCCGCACTCGATCAAGACCTTCGGCATCGTGGTCAGATTGAGTCCGGCGAGGTCGTCGCGGCGGATGTAGCCGTCGTGGCCGTAATAGTCGCTGACGCGCATCGGCGTACGGGCAAGCATGGCCGCGTGGACGTCGCGGCCGAACCGGAGCGATGACTTGATCACCTTGTCGTTGGGCCCGTCGGCAACCGGCTCGAGGACGGTGAAGCCTCGACCGCTGGTCGGGCCGCCGTCGGCGTGGATGTCGATCGAGACATTGGCGTGCGCACGATCCAGGATCCTGGCCCGCCTGTTCACGCATGGCCCAACGCCGTGGTTGTTGTGGCGGGTCAGGACTACCCGCGCCCCGTCCTTCACTAGGTCAGCGCGCAGGTACGTAGCAACATTGAAGTTGAACCGTGCCTCGGTGTAACCCGAGGCCGTCTCGGTCCCGGTCGTATCGCAGTCTTCCCATTCCCGGCCGTTCCAGATCTTGTGATCGATGTAGGCGGGGTCGGTGTAGTTCCGGCCGTTGTGCCCGGGATCAATGCCGATGATCTTGCCAGCGAGCGGCTTGGCGCTGGCGGCCGTCCCCGGACGTGCCCAGGCCGTCCCGATGCTTGTCGCGGCAATGCCTGCTGCGACCAGGATCGAGAACGTGGTCGCGCTGACCGTCAGGGCAAGAAGCCGGCGACTGGCGATGCGTGCTGCGTGAGGTCTGAATCCCATGATCGGCCAATCTGTCGGGCCATTCGCGGCGACGGAGTCCGGAGTACCGGCAAAGGATCTTAGGTCGAGATGTCGGGGTAGGGCAGGCTCCAGTGGGCCAGCCTGGCCGCGTACTCGCGTTGGAACCCTAGCGGCTCGGCGTAATCCCGCTCGAACAGGGCGATGAACAAGGTCAGTGTTAGGAAGTTGTGCGCGCCGAGCGCAAAGAGAGCCGGGTAATCGTGGCTGGCGAGCGCCTCGCGCTCGGCGTCGGTGAATGTCGGCCAGGTGCTGCGCTCAGCACTGGGGCAGTTCAGGATGACGCCGGCCTGGTCTGCCTCCCACCACGCGACGGTTCCGCGCGGATCCTCCCGGTAACGTTCCACCAGGTCCGGATCGCGGTCGATCGTGTACAGGAACTTGTTGATCAGGTACTTGCTCACTGTGCCGCCACCGCCTTCGGGTACCAGGTGAAGTAGGCCTCCATGGTGTGGAACAGGTCCAGACTGTCGGTGTAGTCGGCCTTGACCCGGCGCCCCGCCGCGCCCATCATCAGCAGGAAGTCCATGAAGCCGTGAGTGGCGTTACCGGGCTGCCACAGGCTGTCCAGGGTTACTTCTGCGAGCGCAGCATCCACGTCGGCGGAAGCGATCCACTCGACCGCCTTGCGGTCGAACTCGGGATCGGGGCCGTGCGGGCCGAACTGCCGCGGACCGCCCAGCTCCAGCGAGAGGTGGCCGGTGCCGATAATGGCGACACGCAGGTCGGCCGGCCACGATTCGACAAGCTCCCGGATGGCCTCGCCGAGTTCCACGAAGCGCCGGGGCTGCGGCATCGGCGGGGCGAAAATGTTGGTGTAGACGGGCACGATCGGCAAGTCGGCCTCGGGGCGCAGGGTAATCAGCGGGCACGTGATGCTGTGGTCGATCCGCAACTCGTTGCTGAACGCCAAGTCGAAACCCGCGTCTATGCCCTGGCGGAGCAGGTAAGCGGACAGTTCCTCATGCCCGCGCAGGAACATCCGCGGCAGGCCAAACTCGCGTTCCTCGTTGTAAAAGTTCCCGTCGTAGAAGGGCGCCTTTCCGATGAGGAACTGCGGCATGTTGTCGAGCCAGAGCTGGTGAAAGTGGTCGGATCCAACCATGACCAGCACGTCCGGACGGGCCTGGGTCAGCGTGTCCCGGAAGGCCTCGATCTTCGTCACCCATTCGTCAGCGAACGGCGGCCGGTCGGCGCCGGATGCGTTGCTGGCGCGGTAGTAGAACGGGTGATGGGTCGATGCGATTACCGCGGCGACGGTTGCCATGGCGGTTCCTTGTTCTCCTCGGGGGCTGTTCAGGTCGGGGCAGGGGGCCGCCTTAAGTGCTGCGCAGTTATCCGGGGTCAGGAGGAAGATAGTCGGCGTTACGGTCTACCGCCAGGTATATGTCCATGCCGATCGGGCGGCGCTGCTCCTCGGCAAGGTGGCCGAGCAGCCCGGCCGTCCGGGCAAGCAGCGCAAACCCCCGCAGCAACGCCGGGGGCAGATCCAGGTCGGCTAGCGCTGCACCACACGTACCCGCGCCATTGAGGGGCAGGGTCCGGCCAAGGACTTGAGGGTGCACCCGTCCGATGGCCTCGAATAGGCGCAGGTGCGGTCCGCGCAGGTCCTCTTCCTCCGCGATCGCCAGCAGTACCGGCGTGCGCGGGTCGGTGACCTTATGCACGGGGTGGCCGAGGCCGGGGATGAGCTTCCGGCTGGCCCGCGCCTCACGGACAGCTTCGAGTGCGAGCGCGTCCCAGCCCGCGTCATCCGCCGGAAGCGGCCGTGGCGCCGACGCGAGGGCCTGCGCCAGGAACAGCGCGCAGTCCTCGGTTACGCCGAGGAATCGGGAGCCGCCGCCGAGTAGGCCGGCTGCAAGCGCGCCCTGGACCGAGTCGGGTGCGCTGAGGAACGTGAGCCGGGCCGCGATCGCGGTCGGCGTGAAGCCATGATCGGCCAGGGCGACCAGCACGGCTTCGAAAACGCGGACCTGAGACTGTGTGGGCCTGCGCTGCGTCACCAGCCAGAGGGCGAGTTCGCTGAAGCCGACCTGGCCCATGAGGTCGGCGGCGAGATCCTGTCCGAGGAGCGTGATCGTGGTCTCGTCCGAGACACCGATCGAGGTGGGAAAGCGCTTCTCCATTCCTCGGACTGTAGCGCTACAGTCGTTGCGGTCTGACTAACTGGGTACTGCGGTCGAAAAGTGGAGGCCCCGAGATGACAGCTCTGTCCAGCCTGACCGCTGCTGACCTGGTGCCGGGGCGGCCGATTGTGTTCCGTAACGGGCTTGTGCTGACGATGGACGATGGTCACCACGTCCTTGATGGCGCGGATGTTCTGGTCAGCGGGGATCGGATCGCCGCGGTGGGCGTCAGCCTCGCTGTCCCGGAAGGGACCGCCGAAATCGATGCGGGCGGCGGGATCGTGATGCCCGGCATGATCGATACGCACCGGCACATGTGGCAGACCGCGATGCGGGGATACGGCGCGGACTGGACGCTCACCCAGTATTTCGTCTGGTACTACCTGCAGTGGGGCAAGGTGTTCCGGCCGCAGGACATTTATGCGGGCAACCTGCTGGCGGCGATCGAGGCGGTCGACGCCGGGGTGACGACCACGGTGGACTGGTCCCATGGCCTGCAGACGGTCGAGCACGCCGAAGCGGCGGTGGATGCGCTGACCGAGGTGCCGGGCCGGTTCGTGCTGGCCTACGGCAATATCCAGCAGGGCCCGTGGGAGTGGTCGGCCACGCCGGAGTTCCGCGGCTTCGTCAGCCGCCGGTTCACTGCCGGGGATGACATGCTGGGGTTGCAGCTGGCCTTCGACGTGACCGGTGATCCGGCGTTCCCGGAGCGGGCGGCGTTCGAGGTGGCGCGGGAGCTGGGCGTGCCGGTGAGCACGCACGCCGGGGTGTGGGGCGCGACCAGTGACGACGGGATCCGGCTGATGCACGAGGGCGGGTTCATGACCCCCTCGACCATCTATGTGCACGCGGCCACGCTGACCCGCGATTCCTACAACCGGATCGCCGCGACCGGCGGGTCGGCGTCGGTGTCGACCGAGAGCGAGCAGAGCGCCGGGCAGGGCTACCCGCCGACCTGGCAGCTGCGCGAGCACGGCATCGGGGTGTCGCTGTCGATGGACACCAGCGTGTGGTGGTCGGGTGACTTGTTCTCGGCCATGCGCACGACGCTGGGCGCTGACCGGTCCCGCGAGCACCTGGAGGCACACGCCCGGCAGCAGACCGTCACCCACTGCCACCTGCGCGCCGAGGACGTGGTGCACTACGCGACCCGCGGCGGCGCCCGGGCGCTGGGGATGGAGTCGATGACCGGCAGCATCGAGGTCGGCAAGAAAGCCGACCTGGTGCTGATCAAGAACGACGCCTCGCCGGTGATGTTCCCGCTGCTCAACCCCTACGGGCACGTCGCGTTCCAGGCCCAGCGCGCCGACGTGCACACCGTGCTGGTCAACGGCCGGGTCGTCAAATACGACCACGCCCTGGCCGGCACCGACCTGACCAAGCCCCGGCAGGTCATCGAGCAGACCGTCGAGTACCTGAAAGCCCAGCTCGGACCCCAGGCCTGGACCGAGGGCATGCACCCCGACATCCCCGAGACCACGCTGACGGACAACCCCTACACCTACACCCAGTGGGACGCCGGCTCGGCGCAGTGGAAGGGCGGCACCCAGACCGACCAGCACGGCTGAGTGTCCGATCAGCCGGCCATCGCGGCCCGGACAGTTGCCAGGCTGAGTTGGGCGGTAAGCTCCGCCACGGCCGCGGCTCCTGCGGCCGCGTCGGGTGCCTCGAGGATAGCTTTGACCAGCGCGGACGCGACGATCACGCCGTCAGCGAAGCCAGCCACCTGGGCGGCCTGGGCGGCGTTGGAGATCCCGATTCCGACGCAGACGGGGAGCCCCGTGGTTGCCCTGATGCGTTGTACCAGCGAGCTGGCGGCCGCTTTGACGCTGTCCCGAGTTCCGGTCACTCCCATCAAGGACGAGGCGTAGATGAACCCCGATCCCGCGGCAGTCAGCTCCCTGAGTCGATCGTCGGTTGTACTTGGCGCAGCCACGAAGATGGTGGCGAGGCTATGCCGGGCCGCGCTTTCGCGCCACAGCGCGGACTCCTGCAGGGGCAGGTCGGGCAAGATACATCCTGCCCCGCCTGCATCTGCCAGTTCGCTGCTGAAGCGATCGACGCCGTACTTGTCGATCGGATTCCAGTAGGACATCACCAGAACTGGCTTGCCAGTTGTCCGGTATGCCTCTCGCACAGTGCGGATGACATCGGCGATCCGCACGCCGCCACGCAGGGCGATGTCATCGGCGGCCTGGATTACCGGGCCGTCGAGTAGCGGGTCGCTGTGCGGCAAGCCGACCTCGACGATGTCGGCACCGCTGTTCAGCATTGCCTGGATTGCTGCGATGCCCTCCTTGACGGTAGGAAAGCCGGCCGTCGTGCCCGTGATGAGCGCGGCCCGGTTCTCGTGCCTCGCCTGGGCCAGGGTGTCGGTTAGAAGCTGTAGGTTTCCGCTCACTTCGAGATGCTCCCTGTCTCAGCTGCGTCGGCGTCCCGTTCGAAGTACCGCGCAGCGGTGTCCATGTCCTTGTCACCGCGCCCCGACAGGTTCACCAGGATCAGGCCGTCCGGTCCGAGCTCGGTACCGACTTCGGTAGCGCCGGCGATCGCGTGGGCGCTCTCTATCGCTGGGATGATGCCCTCGGTGGACGCGAGCAGCCGGAAGGCCCGCATCGCGGCGGCGTCGGTGACCGGACGGTATTCGCCGCGGCCGGTGTCGTGAAGGTACGCGTGCTCCGGTCCGACGCCTGGGTAGTCGAGCCCGGCCGAGATCGACCAGGCCTCGGTGATCTGGCCTTCATCGTCTTGCAGCACGTAGGAACGCGAGCCGTGCAGGATGCCGGGGTCGCCCGCCGACAGTGTTGCCGCGTGCCTCCCGGTGTCCACGCCGTGCCCGGCGGCCTCGCAGCCGATGAGGCGCACGTCCGTGTCCGGGAGGAAGGCGTGGAACAAGCCGATGGCGTTAGATCCCCCTCCGACGCACGCGATCGCGGCGTCGGGCAGGCGGCCGGTCCGCTCGAGAATCTGATGGCGGGCCTCCACGCCGATGACGCGCTGGAAATCGCGGATCATGGCGGGGAATGGATGGGGCCCAGCGGCGGTGCCGAAGATGTAATGCGTGGTCTCGACGTTGGCGACCCAGTCCCTGAAGGCCTCGTTGATCGCGTCTTTGAGTGTGCAGGAGCCAGAGGTGACCGGTATCACCGTGGCACCGAGCATCTTCATCCGTGCCACGTTGACCGCCTGCCGGCGGATGTCGGTTTCCCCCATGTAGATGGCGCATTCGAGGCCGAACAGCGCGCATGCCGTCGCGGTCGCCACCCCATGCTGGCCGGCTCCCGTCTCCGCGATGACGCGCGGTTTACGCATCCGCTTGGTCAGCAGGGCCTGACCGAGCACATTGTTGATCTTGTGTGAGCCGGTGTGGTTGAGGTCCTCGCGTTTGAGGAACACCCTGGCGCCGCCAGCGTGCTCTGCGAATCTGGGGACTTCGGTGAGCGCGCTCGGACGGCCAGCGTAGTGCGCGAGTAGTTGCTCAAGCTCCGCGGTGAACCCCGGATCTAGCTTGGCTCTCTCGTACTCGACGGCGACCTCATCCACGGCGGCGACCAGTGCCTCCGGGATGAACTTGCCGCCGAACGCACCGAAATATCCGTCCCCGGTGGGGGATTGGCACGGCAACGCAGGGAAGAAGAATTTGCTGTTCATCGCATCTACGCTCCTGGCACGGGACACGCCCGGCCTTAGGTGGCTGGCAAGGAGGTTATGAGTAGGCCTCGTCGTCCCGAATTAGGGAGGAACGACGGAACCGAGGAGAGCGATCTCGCTCAGATACCTCGGGCGGCAACGGGGACGCCAAACCATCGCATCCCGTTCACCTGACCAGCCTCGGCGCCAAGCACATACCGCACCTTGCGTCCGAGCACGCGCCGCGCGGGTGCCCGGCAGCCGCGCGGTCGGCACCCAGGGGCGAGGCGGATGGCGACAGGCACGGCAGGATGCTACCCCATAGCCCCGCGCGGGGGTCCCGCAGCCGTAGCGTGATCGAATAGGGCCGCCAGTTCGCGCCCGTAGGCGGCCAGGTCAAGGTCGCGCTCGCCGGCCAGCCGGTATGCCACCTCATCGATCGCCGCCCGGATCGCGAGCGCCATCACAGCGGGCTCAAGATGCTAGCCACGGCATGCACGTGCGCGGGGTGGGCGGCCATGAACTCGAGGTTGGACGTTATGTAGGCGCGCAATCGAGCCGATCCAGGCGCCGCCGCTTTGATCCGCAGGCGTGCTGGTAGCCGGCCTCGGCGATCGTCGCGATCGCAGCCTCCACGATCTGTGCCCGCCGGGCGATCTCAGTGAAGGTCCGGGACGGCTGTGCGGCGCGGTGCGCGTCCTTGTGCTCGCCGTTGCTCATGGGAGCAGAGCGTCGAGAGCATCCTGGAGCACTACACCCTGGCCTGGAACGAGCACGACCCCGCAGCTACGACGGATTCCTCGGCAAGGGATTCACCTTCGAGGTACCTCCGCAGCCCTGAGCGCGACAGCGCTTGCTGATCCACGATAGAACCGCACTGCCGGGATAAGTAGCGAGCGCGACCTTGGAGTGACCTTGACCGCTTCCGACATGGCAATCACGACGGCCAATCCGGACGTAGATCCGACCGAGCCGACAACGATCGAGAAGCCTCCGGGGCTCTTCCTGAGGTTCGCCAACTGGGTCTCCGAGGCGATGGGCAGACCCGCCAACATCGCGTTCTGGTTTGTCTTGATCGTGTGCTGGACACTGATCTTCGCCCTAGGCGGGCCCCACCTCGCCTCTGGCACCTGGTTGCCGGCGTGGTTCGCCTCGACTGGCTATAACTTCCCGCTCAACCTGATCACGACGGTTGCCGAGCTTTTCATCGGCTTCCTCGTCGCGGCCGCGGCCAACAGGGCGCAAGACGCTTTGACGGTCTTGCTCGCGCACATCCGCGCCACCGTGGAGCGGGACGCCGCCATCGAGCGCGAACTGAAGGTGGCAATCGCGGAGAACACCGAGCTGACCAAGCAAGTGCACGGTCTCCAGGTGACGATGTCGCAGCAGACGGCCCTGCTGGAAGAGATTCACCGGCAGTTTGAAGCGCTTGGCCTGTTCCCGCCGCCGGCTGCAGGCTCAGCTAAACCGGGCTGATCAACGGGCTGCGCGGGCATCAACCCTCATGCCCTGCGCGTGACGGGTGTCATGCCGAGGTCGGGACGCGGCACACTACAGCCTGCCTATCGACGGCCCTAGCGTCGAGGTATGGCTACCACAGGCATCCAGGAACAGGGCAGCGGCTTGGACCGCAGCCAGTTGCGTGCACTAGTCCCGACTGCAGTGTTCGACATCGCCGGACCGCTGGCGGTTTACTGGCTGCTGCGCGCAGCCGGTACCGCCGAGGTCACGGCACTCATCGTCAGCGGCATCCTGCCGGCCGTTGGCGTGGCCATCGGGATCATCCGGCACCGCGGTGTCGACGCCATCGGCTCGCTGGTGCTGTTCGGGATCATCGTCGGCACCCTTGCCGGGCTTCTCACGCACAGTGCGCGGCTGGTGCTGATGGAAGGCTCGATACCAACGGCGGTGTTCGCCGTTGCCTGTCTCGGTTCGCTGCTGACGGCCCGTCCGCTGATGTACCGCATCGCGCTGCAGACGCGCGGCACCACCACGGCGGCCGGTCGCGATCTGCGGGCGCGGTGGGCAGGGCCCGCCGCCCAGCACGCCTTCCGGACTATCACGCTGGTCTGGGGCGTGACGTTCCTGGCCGAGGCCGCGGCCCGCGTGCTGATCGTCGAGACCATCTCGGCCGGCACCGCCCTGATGGTCATCAAGCTGATGCCCTACATCGTCATCGCGGGCCTGCTGCGGTGGATGGCGGGCTACACCCGCCGGGTCCGCCGGCAAGCAGAGCAGCAGACCATAGTCCGGGAAGCGGCCGCGGCCGGCGCGGCTCCAGTACTCGCGCAGCAGTAGGCAGCTTTCCGGTGCCCGCGCGCACACGCCTGACGCCGCGAACGCGGCGTCAGGCGGACTGGCTCCCGTCGATCAGGCGCTTGGCAGCTGTCGCGATGTGGTCGGCGCTGAGGCCGGCCTTGTCGAGCAGTTCCTGGGTGGTACCCGAGCCCGGCATGATGGTGACGGCGAGATGAGCTATCGCGACCCCGCTGAGCGCCTGACCAGCTAGGGCTTCGAGAACTGCTTCGCCGATCCCGCCCTCCGGGTGATGGTCCTCGACGAGGACGAGCCGGCCAGTCTCACGAGCGGCAACGGTGAGCGTAGCGGTATCGACCGGCTTGACGGAGTACAGGTCGATGACTCGCGCGGCAATTCCATCGCGCCGCAGCGCCTCCGCGGCAGCGAGGCACTGGTGCAGCGTAACTCCGGCCCCGATCAGCGTGACCTGATCGGTTGCCGTCGAGCCGTGAACCTTGCAGCCGCCGATGGGGAACGGCTCGCCGTCTGCGTAGAGCACCGGGTAAGCGCCGCGCGTGGTCCGCATGTACGAGATGCCCGGCTGATCGGCCATGTGCGCGACCAGCGCGGCGGTACTGGTGGCGTCGGACGGATACAGGACAGTGGAGCCGTGTACGGCGCGGATCATGGACAGGTCTTCCAGGCCCATCTGGGACGGTCCGTCAGCGCCGATCTCGGTGCCGGCGTGAGAGCCGACGAGGCAGATGTTGGCTTGCGAGATAGCGCCCATCCTGATGAAGTCGTAGGCCCTGGTCAGGAATGCTGCGAAGGTGGACGCGAACGGGCGGTAACCGCGCGCGCTGAAACCGATCGCCGTTGCGACCAGCTGCTGCTCGGCGATGAACATCTCGAAGTAGCGCTCGGGGTAGGCCTGCGCGAACTCGTCGGCAAAGGTCGAATTGCTAACCTCACCGTCCATGGCGACGACATCCTGTCGCGTGCCTAGCGCCTTGAGCGCATCGCCATAGGCCTTACGCGTCGCCACCTTCGCGCCGCGCGTGTAGGTCGGCATGATCACCTGCTGGTTGCCGGGGTCGGGGCGTTGCGGCCGCCCCGACGGCTGCGGGCGTAGGCCGCTGACCTGCAGGTTCCGTTCACCGCCCAGTTCGATGATCGCGCGCTGCGCCATGTCGGCGGGCAGTGGCTTGCCGTGCCAGTTCTCGCGGTCCTGCACCTCGCTGAAACCCCGGCCTTTCTCGGTCTTGGCCAGGATCACTGTGGGCCGGTTAGCGTCAGGCTCGCCGGCGTGCGCGAGCGCCTTGTCAATATCCGCGAGGTCGTGCCCGTCTACCTCCAGCACGCGCGCGCCGAATGCCTCGGCGCGCCGAGCGTAGGAATCCAGGTCCCAGGACAGCTCGGTCGGTCCGCGCTGGCCGAGCCGGTTGATATCGACCATCACGATCAGGTTCGACAGGTGGTAGTACGAGGCCTTGTCCAGCGCCTCCCAGATGGAGCCCTCGGCCATCTCGCTGTCACCGCAGAGCACCCATACCCGGTAGGGCAGCTTGTCGAGATACCGGCCGGCCAGCGCGATCCCGACACCGTACGGCAGCCCCTGGCCGAGCGAGCCAGTAGCAACGTCGACCCAGGGCAGAACCGGTGTGGGATGGCCCTCCAGTCGCGACCCGAACCGCCGGTACTCGGTCATCAGCTCGTTATCCGATACGACGCCGACGGCCTTGAAGACCGAGTAGAGCAAGGGCGACGCGTGCCCCTTGGAGAAGATCAGATGATCATTCGCGGGCTCATGCGGGTCGTTCCAGTCGTAGCGCAGATGGCGTCCGATGAGCACCGCCAGCAGATCTGCCGCCGACATGCTGGAGGTCGGATGCCCCGAACCCGCCGAGGTGCTCGACCGAATCGAATCGACCCTTAGCTGCTGGCCCAGCTCACGCAGCTCCTCATGCGTGACCTTGTCTGCGGACAGTACCGCCCGGTCGCTACTCATGCTGCTCCTCATGTCCGCCTCGGATTGATCGGCTACCAGATCCCCAGCCCGGCCCGTTACCGGGGGTACCCATATGCCCGGAGAACGAACATCTCGGCGGCCATAATCGGGCTTGCCTAGCGGACCCGCACCGGGAGGTGCGCTGGCCCGCGTAGGTTGATCCGGCCGTTCCAGGTCACATCGCCGTCAAGGGCCAGGGCCGGGAAACGCGTAACGAGCCGCGACAAGGCAATCGAGGCCTCGAGGCGGGCAAGCGATGCGCCCAGGCAGTGGTGGGGTCCAGCACCGAAGGAAACGTGGTGGTGGGCGTTCTCGCGGGTGAGCCTGACCTCGGCGGCATCAGAACCCCAGTACAACTCGTCCCGGTTCGCCGAGCCGAGGCTGGCCATGACGAAGGCGCCCGCCGGGATGGTGGTCCCGCGGATGCTGACTGGCTCCAGCGTGATCCGCCTGCTGGCCTGAACCGGACTGTCATATCGCAGCAGTTCGTCGACGGCGCCCGTGGCGAGGGCAGGGCGGGCGCGCAGCAGCGCCAGCTGAGCGGGGTTGCGCAGCAGCGCCAGGGTGCCGCCAGCGATGAGGTTGACCGTCGTCTCGTGGCCGGCGATGTACAGCAGCAGGGTCTGGGCGACGAGTTCATCGTCGCTGAGTGCGTCTCCGTCGTCTTCGGCGGCGATGAGTGCGGTAAGGAGGTCGTCAGCAGGGTTGGCACGCTTCCAGGCGATCATGTCGGTCGCCATTACGATCAGCTCGGCATCTGCGGCGGCGATCGCTGCAACCAGCGCGGGGTCGGCTACCGGTTCCAGTGAGCGGACCACGGTCCCGGTCAGCTCCCTGAGGCGTGCGTGATCGGCTGGCGGGGTGCCGAGCATCTCGGCGATCACCGCGAACGGCAAGGGAAACGCCAGGCCGTCGACGAGATCAACCTGGCCGAGCCGGTCAGCGCCATCCAGCATGCTGTCGACCAGTTCCGTGATGCGGGGCCGCAGTCCCTCAACAGCGCGCGGCGTGAACGCCTTAGATACGAGCCGGCGAAGCCGGGTGTGGTCAGGAGGGTCCCTGTCGAGCATTGACAGCTTGTCTGCGCGGACGAGCTCCTCGCCATACATCTGTTCCCGCAACTCCTGGAACGGGCCGTCGGTGACGTTACGGTCTTCCACCGATAGACCGGCCCGCAGCAGCCAGGACACGTCGTCATAACGCGTGAGCAGCCAGAATCCGAACGGGTGCTGATACACCGGCGCCTCGGCCCGCAGCGTCGCGTACTGCGGATATGGGTCATCGGTGAATCCGGGGGCAAACGGGTCGAACAGCGGCGAGGGCGCGGCCTGCGTCATCGGAACGACTTCCTTCCTCGGTCAGCCTGGC
>Ga0335073_10007218_pt1 | contig 15582 bp, 23 predicted proteins | sample Lox_Sample_22_FD_207093 | JGI IMG/M metagenome (GOLD analysis project Ga0335073, IMG submission 207093) | Soil microbial communities from Loxahatchee National Wildlife Refuge, Florida, United States - Lox_Sample_2.2 | ecosystem: Environmental > Terrestrial > Soil > Wetlands | place: USA... | reverse complement strand
TATGCCATTAGCCGAGGATTGAAACATCAAATTACCCATGCATGATCCACATGCTCCGGCAGAAGGAACCATCGATCCGATGCAAACAGCACCAGGGGCACAACCCGCGGCATAATAATACCCAATAGGGAAAGCAAGCCCATAAGGAAAGAGAAACATGTACGGATAGTAGTTACCATATCCAAAACCGCTATTATCGCGATTTGTAGTCCCCGATGGTCCTCGGGCTGCCGCGGGTGGTGGTGGCGGGCCCTTGGGCAACTTGTTTCCTTTATTGAGCATATACAGCCCGTATGGTGGAAATAAGACTCCAGCTGCAACACGACCTGGTGACCAATATGATTTTCGAACATTGTCTGTAGTATAGCCTTCCTTGTAAGCGTCGTGCCAAGCTAAACTCGTCTGTCGCAGTCCCTTTGCCAAATCTCCCTCGCCAATCGTATCATCATGGTTTACTGCCACACCAAGGTTTTGAACACACCAGTCTCTATACGCGATAGGATGTAACTGATGCGTATGCCAAGACAAATCAATGTCCAACGTGGGAACCAAACTCGTCTTTGTGGAACGTTTCATAAGTAGTAGAAATTTATGATACCGAGTGTTCGAATGGTACAAGGCAGATGACGTATCAAGGCCAGCACATGAAGGACTCGTTATTTTTGTAGCAAACTCGCGTTGACGAAGTGCTGCTGCTACCAAGTCGATAGATAATTGAGGCCACATAATTCCCATATAAGCTGTTCGAATTGACACCAAGAGCTTTCCTCTAGAAAGCTCGCGAAACTTCCCGGCAGCTTTGAGTTCTTTAGCGGTCTCCGCAAAAGATCGAATAAAAGTATTCCAGGAAGGCTCTTGTGCTGATGCGATGTATCTGGCGAGATGTGTACGTTGAGGTTGGCTTCTAGGGCCCCCCGACGTCAAGGTGGAGTTGAAGATCATCCAGAAGTCATTCGCGACCAGATTGGGAGTCGAGTCCAGTGAACCAGAGACAGCTCCTTTTACAAGCCTTGGAGTCAGTTCATGTAATCAAAGGCATTACCAAGCATCCATATTGTTGATGTCAGAAGGGGTTACTTTCTTAAAGTCCTCGAAAAGATGTTTGGAACTCACTGTTTCGGCATCGTGAAGGCGGCCGCATGAGGGACAAGTAAAGGTGCTAGACTTTGTAACTTGCGTCTTTGCAAACTGTTCCAGAGAAATCAATGCTACTTGATTGCCCCACGGACAATGGAATTGGACATCTTGAAGATACAAATGCGCTCCGGTCTCAGGGTGAGCATTCCAAAGCTGATATGGAAATTGCGGAAAGAAGGCTTCCCAGGCACTTTCGCTCTCGTTGTCAGTCCAAATCCCCTTTGAGATCAAGTCGTGAAGGCGTGTAAGGGGGAATGATAGTCCTCCGTCCCACAGGATTGGACCTCTCTTACGGCGCTGCATATCGGTATAAAATCGGAACGGTGAAAGACAGTGAACATGGAAGATAATTGCAACATCCCTAACATTAAAATGACTTTCACGTAGTAGAAGTACCAGGGCGGCAGCGGCATCACTTCAGACATAGCTTGCTTCTCGCTGCGATGGCCTGGCTTACTGAAGAATTGTTCCAGAAGATCAAGATACATGACGTAGCGAGCTTCAGCACATACAAGGAACTGCTGTACGAGCTTCACTGGCCCTGTATTCTCCGCATCCTTGGCCTCAACGGCATTGTACAGAGCGCAAAAGTGTCTCAAGATTGAAACATGATACTGAGATCAACTTAGCAATTAGGATTAGATACGTGAGTCGTTATCGGAGTCACATAGGGAATGGCCACACTTCCACTTGTGAGAAACTCCTCCTCTTTTTGATATGGAGGAGCAGATGCGGTATCAGGGGAGCCAGTATCTGAGTAACGCCTAGATAGAGGAGCTGCCCCTGGGAACGGGGGTGGCCGAGAAGGGTCGGAAAAGCCACTCATTGCTTGAAGTCTAAGAAGAAGTGGATGCAAAAGCTGTGAAGAGGAACGGTGGGTAAGGAGGGGAGATGGGCTGCAGAGGAAATCGAAGACGCGCGAGGGTCATCGCTTTGCAAAAGCTCGTCTCATAAATAGCCGAAAGCTTGTCTCATAAATAGGCTCTAACAGGTGAAAGCCACGCTCCTAGATAGGCTCCTGCAAGGCTTATGTGGGTCGATCCAGTGCCGGAATGATTTCCGCATTGCACGGCGAAGCGCCTCAGGCCCGAAATAGGCTCAGCTTATGACCGGCGGCGGCTGACACATAGACAGATCTTAAGATTGAATCAAGAGCAGGGCAATTCATCAAGACAGCAGACAAACATCGGCAGAACCATCTCACAGAGTTGATAACTCACGCATGTCTATATTAATGTTTCTTTACCGGACTAACACCACTTCCCAACACACCACCAATCTCTTCTTCGCCGACACTCCATAGCAACTTGATCCCCAAAGACACTGTCAACACAAGAGCAATAGTAAACTACCAGATCAGTGATACTTTCCTAAGGAATAATACCCAGAAAAATAGATGGAATGGAGTAGAAATATCAATCTTTTCACATTGTTCACCAGCCCAATACGTAGTTTGTGTTCCTCCATTTCCAACTTGTTGAATAGAGGGTTTACACATGCATGCCCAACATCCGTTACTAGCTATACTTTCGACGCATAATCCATGTGAGGAACAATTATTAGTCGCACTGACACAAATAGCTTCTGAATCATGGCAGATTCCAAAGATACTGTGCTGATTATCTTGTTTCATGGACAAAACAGGAGAAGAATGTTCGTTGCCGAACGAGGTCTCAAGCTGTCTTGCAGAAAGGGAAGACACTTTTTGGTGGTGAGTGGAAGGTGGGATGGTGGTTATTGTGACAATATGTTGAGACGAGAGATAGGTTTGGAGGGTGTTGATTAGAGAGGTGAACAAGGTCAGAGCTGTATGATACTGACTTGACCTCGAGCCGTGTTTATGATAGATACCATCCAGCGAAGCAATATTGATCATGATAAGCTGATTAGCGAATAACGGAATGTCATCGAAATGCGCAATAAGTGAGTCCAATGCCAGTATTTCCGAGATGAAATATCGATCTTCACGGACTCTGAGATCATACAAACTAGATGCCTCCCCGAACTTCTCAGAGAACAACTTCATCGAAGGCTCCTTCTGCAACCTAAACTGTGCCTGAAATTAGTGAATTTCAACCAGCGCTATACCTCAATTGAAGGTAGAATCGAGACTTCGCCGCCCATCGTGTTGACATATAATCTCTCTTCCCGCGTTCCAGCAACATCACTTCGTTGATCCATCATGCGACTCATCAAATCAAGAAATGACTTTCCAGAAGGTGCTTCCGTAATCTTAAAAAGGACATTGCCGCCACTCTTTCTTCCCGCCAGACTTTCCTCATGCTCCTCTACTACTCCAGCAACAGTAATGACAACTCCACCCTGACTATCCTGTTCAAACAAATCATCCTGCTTCCATGATCGCTGAAGATCGAGGACTTGTGCGAATTGGCCGACAAATCCCATAGTATGGAATCGAGAGACTCCGAAGATGGTGGAATATACAAGTCGTGATTCTGAAGGCGTCAAGGATAGAGGATGATGGTGTTTCTGATTCGCTTGTAATGTTGGTGGAAGAAATTGATGAACTGTCGCATGCGATTGAGAATGTATTGATGAGGCTGTTGAAATGAATAGTAATGCTACCAGAAACGATAGCCATCTTATCGACGATAGCATCCTTAGTCGTCTGTCAGCCATCGTGGAGAATCCTTGAGCGGGCGAAGCAGTACAAGAGGACAATAACCCTAACCCTTCAGCTGCGCTGATCCTTGCGAAATGAGCCCAAACTTTCTTGTCGGAGTTCAGAGCAGAGGACAACAAAGTTCCTACAACCAAAATGTCTGGAAAACCGATAATACACAATATGAACGATTTGACTCGCTCAAATCCTGTAGTATTCTTCGATATCTCAATTGGTGGTGTCCCTCAAGGACGAATGAAATTCGAACTCTACGCAGATCGAGTTCCAAAGTGAGTTGCCTTTCATATCACTGACAAAACTAACTTCGTAGAACAGCGGAAAATTTCAGACAATTCTGTACGGGAGAACATAAAGGCGGCGATGGTCGGCCAATGGGTTACAAAGGCTGCGTATTCCATCGCGTTGTTCACAGCTTCATGGTCCAAGGAGGCGATTTCCTGAACGGCGACGGTTCTGGAAGTATTTCGATCTATGGAGCAACATTTCCCGATGAGAATTTCGATGTGAAACATACTAGTCCTGGATTACTTTCAATGGCGAACTCGGGAAAAAATACAAACGGATGTCAGTTTTTCATTACGTGTGCGCGTACTGAGTATCTCGATAATAAGCATGTGGTTTTTGGACGGATTATGGGTCCTGAAGGGCATGCTATTTTGAAGAAGATTGAGAATTTACCGACGGACGAGGGAGATAGACCGCGTATGAAGGTTGAAATCACTGAGTGTGGGGAATACTGATATGATTTGAACGAAGATTGCATGGCTACACCAGACGTTTTGTAATAGATACCCCGATTATAAGAAAAGTAATCATAACTTCACGACACCAGAACGAGATTTTGCCTGCGCCTATTACCCCGAATTCACCTTGTACCCGTTTCTACACAGACTTTTCCAGATCCTCTAGAACCATCTCAGCGGCTTTTTCCGCTATTAAGACCGTTGGAGCACAGGTATGTGCAGCTAGACACGTTATTAGAGATCGAAGCTCAGCATACCAACGATAATTGGCATGATACTAGCATCCGCGACCCGCAGTCCCTCGACTCCATGTACTTTCAACCGTGACGATACAACGGCCATCGGGTCAGATGCGGGTCCCATCTGATCTCAACAAGTGCTCACAAAATGACATACCTTGCAAGTCCCCACAGGGTGATAATAAGTTTCAGCCTGGTCACGTATGAAGACCTCAATAGCTTGGTCAGTGCGAGCATCATCACCGGGTATCATCTCCTCCAATCCTTCAAGAAGAACCTTAGGATATCCCTCGCGCACAATCTGCCTCACAAACTTAACAGCTTCAACCATAATATCCAAATCTCTTTGATCGCTAAAGTAATTCGGATCGATCTGAATTGTGTTATTTTGAAATGTGACTTTGCCTCTTGAATATGGCGTCAAAAGAAGGGGGATAATAGTGATGTATCGTCCATTGAATTCAAACAAAGACCAATCAAAGTCAGGTCGAATACGTTTCCCAATTTGGATTCCTTCATGATGATGTGTTGCACCAGGAGCCGCAATGAGTTCTACATGAGGTGCTTCATTACCAGAACTAGGATCGGTTTTGAGAACGTGCTCCAATTTCGTACGATAAAAAGCCACTGCCTCGCCGATATTCGTGGTAGCTGTTCCGGTTCTGTACCAAACGAATTTAAGCAAATTGAAGAACTTGGTGAAGAAGCCGTTCTGCAGATCTAATGTTTTCCACGACTTATCCACACTGTCCGGAATATGAAAACTGATATTAATCCCAATGTGATCTTGGAGGTTCTGTCCAATTCCAGGGACTTGGACTCCCGATTCAAATAAGATACGAGGAGAATCAAAAGAACCGCAAGATACAATTACTTCATGTCTTGCACGAACAATCTTTTCTTCCCCATGGTGGAGTATAACGGCTCCAGTGCATTCTCCATTCTCAATGATGACTTTCAGACATTGCGCATTGGTGACTACACCGAGGTTTGGACGGTCAAGGACTTCGGCACTAAGAAATGCTCTCTCGGAGCTCGAGCGAGCACTATCTCTAGGATCGATGAACGTCTGTATGCGTCCCACTCCAAGTGTCGTTTCGGCATTGAAGTCAGGATTGAAGGTTAGACCTACGGCTTCGGCAGCACGAATGAAAGCAGATGAGATGTTGTGAAAGAAGGATTGATATGAGACTTTCCATTCTCCTTGTCGTCCGTGGTATTTATCTGAGACGCTTTGTGTGATGTAGTCAGATTTGGCTGTCGGTTCTTGGAACCCTTCTGACTTTTTGAAGAGAGGTAGTAGCGAGTCGTATGACCACGAGGGGTCGTCTGTCAATTTCGCCCATCGATCGTAGTCAGAAGCTGGTCCACGATGATACCTTATATCAACCTTTTAAACAAGTCAAGGGAACTAACATTTGGGCATTGATTGAACTAGATATTAGCGTCATTCAGACTGGAAATATACCTACATCCTCCTAACATTTTGCCTCCTTTGATTCAGTTAGCACGATTTCGTCAGGCAGCAACGTACTTGGTTGATACATCTTCCTTCCATGACAATTCTTCTGAGGTACAGAATAATAATCATACTCATACCTCTTATCGTGAAACAAACTACCATATCCTGCCGGCATCACCGAAAGAATGACATTCTGACTTGACCCGCCAGCTTCAACTAGTAGCACTTTCCATTTCCCATTCGCAGAAAGTCGATTTGCAAGTACACAGCCTGCAGTTCCGCCGCCAACGATGATAATATCCCAATCCGTCGATTCGTAGTCCATTGACTTAACTTTCTTTGATTGTGTTACAGGAGGGCCTTCAGGTTCACTCGTTTTCCTGCGTTGATCGATGGAGTGTATCGGCAAGAATAAGCGAGTTCGCCGCCAAGGCGAAGCGACCTTTCCCCGCAATTTCGTAGATCTCTACGATTTTTACTTTTTGCCCTCGGGAAAAATTCGAAAAATTCGTAACCCAAGAAATTTACCAACATACCTTTCCAATGTCGCATGCAATCAGCGACCTTTCAATCCAAATAGCTGAATTCAAGTCGTCTTCATTCTCCACTCTCCATTCTCCACTAATTTCGAATTCTTCATATTAAAGAGAACCATTGTCAAAGACAGAGCTCCTGAGTCATTACTTTTTCATTGTGGTTTAGCGTCTTCCCATATTTCATTTCCGATAAGGATGTCCCTTTACCTGCTCTGCCTGTGATATTATGGCTGGCATGAGCGTGGTTACTTTTCAAGTATGAGGACTAGATAAACTCCAACCCGTTTGAGTACGCCATTCGCGAATCGTATCCCCGTCCTTGGCGTAATTAGGAAGTGGGAAACATTCCTTGCATGCATACAAGGCAGTTCCGTTGATTGGAGCTGATGCGCGCGACTAGAAATAGTCTGTTGCTTGTAAATTAAGGGGAACTAAGATCACTCCGTATCCTTGGGGTTTATTCTGTTCCATTTGTAGTGGAGCAACGGTGTGCTATTTATTGAATCGTTTCCAAGGCACTTTTCACCGTGAAGAGTAACCCCAAAGATTAAATACGGTCCGCAAATGAATTGCCACATCGCAATCATCTCGATCCTGATCGGACAAGACAACTCGTTATGACAGAGACAGTAGTTCCCACTGCAGACGACATTTCTCGAGCTCTCGTGGAAGCAGTAGAAATAACACGAACTGTATGTGCATGGACGGCTTGAACGACTAATGAAAGGGTGACCATGACACTTACATTACATACAGCACTATTCTCGATATCCATCTTTCACAGCTTCGGAAAGTGCGTTCGGGAGACCAGAATACCGTCCTATCAGCTCTAGAAGATCTCTTCACATATACAGAGAATGTATGTCTGAAGTTGTTATACTGATTTCAGGACGACCTTGTAGAAGCAATTGGCTGGGACGTTATTTTTATGCTGTTACCATTCATTGGAAATAAAGCGACTCGCGAAAATGCCGTCAAGCTCCTGGACATTGTTGTCACCAAAGGAAATTCAAAGGAAGTATTCTTGAAGTGCACTGAAGCGTTGAATGGTGTACAATGGGAAAGAACGTATGAAGATGACGAAGACGAAGGTGAAGCAACATTAGCAGAAGAACTCGAAAATATGAACTTTGAAGACTTTCCTATCGACACAGTGGCTCAAACAATTGAGCTTTATAAAGCTACACAGAAAGGTTTGTCACTCATGAGGTTTCTCTAAGTCAGTCTTCAAGCGCATAAAAACAAAAAATCCGGCTCGATTTCTGACGACCTTCGGAGCGGCTCTATTGACCAGTTTGACTGGCGCTTACCAGACTGTCTTCGATTCTAAGAAGTTGAGCGCTTTGGATGATCTAATGCTGGAGTTCATCAGCTTCTTTCTCAATTTGTACCAAAGTGAGAAGGGTGGAGAAATAACAAGTGTGCTGCAAGCTGTGCTCACACATTACATCCCAATATATTTGGGTAATCAGCTGCTCTTCTGGTCAGGAAGGCATTGGGAGAAATCTCATCCAGTCTTCTCCAGACGTCCCAAGTCCGAAGACTTAGTGAACGTGCAACTCGGAGATGGCATAAAGAAGTACTTTGTACATCCCGCTCTGTGAACAAGTCTGATCTCAGGTGCTAGTGGAGCAGTTAGACATGACTGCCAGTGTATTATATAGTCATCTTTTCTTGGACCTGGGACATGACGAGCTCGAACCAGAACTAGTTTACCCCGAAGGCGATTCTTTCATACCAATTTCACCACTTGGTTGTCTGCTCCTCTTAGCTGCTTCTTATACGTTTTCTCCAACCGAGATCGAAACTCTTTTCCAAAGTCAGGAATCCTCAAAACTACTGAAACTACACCAAGACCTAGTCGCTGAGTATCTAGATGGGGCAGCACTCAATGTCACGGACGCAATTCTCCTTCTCGGGATGCTCCTTGAACCTCATCTCACCGAAAGAAATATCCCTTCTTTCAAGGATCCACAAAATCTCGAAACGTCTGAATTCCTAGAATACTTGCAGGTATTACCCAGCACAGACAAAACTAACATCCTAGCGAATATCGGCTTCGGCTGCAATATGTCCTTCGGAAAATTTACGACCGCTGTTATATGCATTTGTAGAGCAACTTCTGAATAAATGTCCCGAGGAAGGAAGACTCTATTTTATTCTCGATACACTCGACCATTGTCCCTACGATAATCTCAAAGTTGCGGCTATAGGAACTCTCAAAGCTCAACTCTCATCTGCCAAAACTGTAATGCCAGGCTTGTTCTCTACTAATGCAAGAATTCCTTATTTGCCTCACCGGAAATATTAAATGAGATTGGACCTCGCTTGTTTCAACTTCCTAGTGAGGTACTGGAAGACGAGGAAGAGGCGTTGGATAAAGCTAGTTTCATTATTGAATGTCTCACTTTGTACCGACTACTTTTACTCAAGAAGGAAGATAAGGTACCATCCTTGCGAGATTCTCGACTAATGAATGATCGGAGTGAAGTCTCCTGCTCAGATTACTCGAATACGAAGCTCTTTTCTAGTGCCCTTATGGAAGGCAGTGGAAAAGTGGCTTGAGACCCAACAAAAAGATGCATCTGAGGAGGTATATTCCAAATGGTTCTTAATTAAGATTATAGAACGAGGACAAAATTCTGACTTGGCGAATTGTGGTGGAGAATTTGGATCGTATTGACGAAACTACCCGAACGTTTATGCCTTACTAAGTGGTCCTAATGCACTGATGATATCCGGCCAAACACGATTAGATAGTGCATGAATAATTAATACAAAACTCGATTCATGGGCATGTTATTCATTTCACTATTCTCACAGAATCCTATTCATCTCAGCATCTCTAGCTTTCTCCGCCTCACTCTTCCTCTTAGGCAGCCTCGTAGCCTCGGCCTCTCTCTGAAAATTCCTCATCTGTGTCTTCACCATCAATCCATCCACAGGCTCCAAAGCAGTCATCCCCGGTAAATCCTTCCATCCCAATACTTTTTCTCCGTTTGGTCCTTCCGTAGAGGGAACATGATCAATATGTTCTCGCACAATTTCATCAGGAGACCAGCCTGGTTTATTCCAATATAGAGTACGACGATGCACTTCGGCTATAAAAGTTTTGAGAACACGGGGAATGTGGATGACGCGAGGCTTTTGTTGGGAGTATTTGTGGACCAGGGATAAGAGGTCTTCGCGAGTAAAGGATTCGGGACCGGCGAGATCGTAGGTTTGGCCTGTTGTTGAGGGTTCATGCATCATTATTTCGAGAGCAAGGGCAACGTCGTTAACCTAAGTTAATAAATCCTAGAAAGAGGGAATACATATGCAGGATATACTCTTGGTGAGTCTAAGGTTGTGGATGGGAAGTAGAAGCGTGGTGCAGCGAGTGGATTCAGTAGACGATCTTCGGTACCAAACATGGGTGGTGGTCGTACAATTGTTGCTTCAGGGAAGATTTCACGGACTGCTATTTCACCTCGGCCCTGAACATTAGTAAAGACCTGTATGCAGAACACACCTTTGATGCATAGAATCTGGATTCGGATGATGGATCTGCATTGTAACTAGAGACATGGATGAATCTCGAGACATTATATTTGGCCACAGCTTCAGCAATGCGTTGTGCAAGTGTAACATGAACATCATCAAATTTGTAATTTCTTCATTAGAAAAGACGAGTAACGGATGTACCTTGTTTCGTAGTTCGTTCCAATGAGATTGTAGACTGTATCACTGTGTTTAACTGCTCTTTCAATCGCATCCATATCACGAGGATCGTATTCCTGGATATCAATATTGAAAATAGATGCAAGGTACTTGTAAATATGTCATTCCCAAGTCTGCGCTCACTTTGAGGGGTAGAGCATAGGTAATGTCCCGATAGGGAAGAACAATTTGACTGCCTTGTTTGCCCAACTTGCTCACTACATATCCACCCAGAAATCCCGTACATCCAAAGACTGTGACGATATGTCCTGAATCGGATGACCTTGCATCAATATTTTAACACAGATTGAGGCATACCGTCCACCAGGACCTTTCCGTATTATCGGCTTGCCCGTTCGCTGAATGTTAGGACTTGGCGAGAAAGGAACGATACCGAGATCATTATATCATGGACACCGCGGACGGAGGTAATTCCCCCAATTGATGCTACGATACTATGCCGTAGTGGCGATTGTATGCCAATTGACATCTCTACAGTAATTAGACATCGCTTTGATGGTTGCATTACTTGAAGTGAGTTGCAGCATCTTGCCTCTCGTAGCGGAGTGACGAGAGGTGTTGATGGTAAACCGTAAGGATGACCCACAGCATTTCCGTAAAATCATTTCACGTAAAAATGCAAAAATTTACATCTTCCATTCCAACCATCTGACGACCTGAATCTCGCCCATCTCGGAAAACAGACAGAGACTATTGTGCAGAGAAGCTTTGAAACGGAGCTTATCAATTACTCTCATAGTTTTCTTGTCCATATAGTTGCAGTGGGGTTCCTTGAGCCAAAATTAGCGTCCTGACAAATTGTTTATTGTAACGGTACACTTCGGATGGTCGCAAGAGTTGTTAAACGAGCGGGTAGCTCGGACCGATTCTGCAATAGAGTCAAGGTGCAACTAATCTTTAATGCCGCCAATCCATGTCGTTTTGCAGCTAGCCTGGAAATTTCCTGATGTCTGGCTACTCGGAATGCTCCGTTAACTACAATCCGGTGAAGGGGACATCAATCATCCGCGAGTTTCAAAGCATTAGGTCACTATCGTGCCCCCACGAAGGTCTATTTGAAACTTTTCCTGTGTCATATGCTTTCGTTTCCCTAGTTCTCGTTCGCCATTCATCCGATCTGGCGTTGAGATCTAGCTATGAGTTGACAAATTACGAGCGACGATCCGTACACACAATTTCGGGTCTTTCACGGTGTCGAATGGACACGGCGCCAAATCCTAATAAACACCTCTGCGAACAAAGGGAAGTACCCACCGCTGTGGTTCTACGCAACTTCTCAGCGGCTTGGCGTCACAGGCAGCTGCAGAACCTTCAATAAAAATAATAAAAATAATCTTAATACATGCAACCAGTATCCTCGGAATTAACACGGTCGTTATCTTACTGTTCCCGATGACGAAGTTCTAGAAGATCAGGCACGCAACATATAATTATAGATGGAAGGTACCGCATCCTCCAATTTGCACAGTTAGTCAGGGATTGAAATGACTAACATGACAGGGGTTGTGAGAGCTGCGAAGGTGAAGCAGGTGGAAGAACTTCTCGACAGGTTGGAAAAGAATAAGCTTGGCAAGGATGGTATTACGCCCCAATTGCTAGAAACAGCTAACAAGATCTAGCGTTGTTGGCCGCATTGTCGGAGCTCAAGGTGCTGGGAAGAGAAGTCGAGAATGCTGATCCATTATATACAGCAAGGGTTTAACTATCTGTCGCAGTTGTAACTAATGTCAGGGAATCAAAGTGTTGTGTTCATATGCCTTCGACGAGAAGGATGTTCTTGCTCGGAGGGAAGCTCAGCGATGTCTAGCAAATGCTCTGTACTTAAAGCCGGATACACGGAAGATATTCGTTGAAGTAGGAGGTTTGGAACAGTATGCAGCGGCATTCAAAGCAACGTTAAAGAAGAGGGATAGTGATGATGATTTCTTGCTGGGGCGGATTGGCTTTCTGTTAACTGCTCAGAAAGATGAAATTGTTGAACGCCTTGTTAATGAAGAGGGAATTTTGACGGATCTTACAAAGGTGTTTTTACCTTTTAGTGTCATGCTAACCGTAGATTCTGATGTCTTATCTTAAGAGTAATGAGAAGACAGGATTCTCGGCGGCTCAATCGACTCCGTTGATGGAACAATTGAAGTTTCTGTACAATTTGACGTTCCATGTCAAAGTGCCTGAGAACGATTCAGAATCGTACGATCACAGTATATTCGGAGTTAATGCTAGACTACTCTCAATTCTCGTTAAGCTCTTCGTTTCCTTCCCGTTCACAAAGTATGAGTCACCAATCACTAATATCATCCACTGTCTTCTCAACCTTCCGCTGGTACCATCGCAACCGGATTTCTTCCCGAGGGAATATCCTACACAGGTCGTCACACTAATAATCAATCGAATCGACAATACGATCCCTGAAGATACTGATGCAATTGCCGATAACACTCTAGACGAAGATCTTTCCCCTGTCTTTGCTCTATTAAGTAACATCTACGACGCCGCTCCAGAGACGATTCAAAACACCATCAAACTGCGGCTACTCCCAACTGAAGAGTACACAACTTCAAATGCCCTTACTAACAATTAGAGATCGCAATCTCCCTCTTGGTAAAGGCACTAGTCTTTCCAGTCGTCTTCTCCGTCTAGTCACAAATGCATTCACTCCAACTCTCCGCGAAGCCATATTCTCGTTCATGTTCCAATTAGTCAATTCCTCTCCATCAGCCTTAGTCGACGCCATTGGATATGGCTATGCTTCAGGCTATCTCTTCTCCCATAACATTCCAATCCCTCCCAACTTGCAAAACCAGGCAAGTGGAAGGAATGATATTAATCCTGTTACTGGACAGAGATTAGATGCGGAGCCTGTTCCGAATTTAGCTGATATGACGGATGAGGAGAAGGAGAGGGAGGCAGAGAGATTATTTGTGTTGTTTGAGAGGATGAGGAGTTTAGGTGTTGGTGTAGAAAATCCAGTGCGCACAGCACAACAAAGTGGAAAGTTTGAGGAATTGGACTAGATTGAAGGGTACAGTTCTTTTATATGGGAATGTTATGCAATTTCTTTGAGATCTGTCGGCGTCTGAGGACTGTTGGTCCTAGACTTTAGAAAGTTTCAAGTGCAATGCATTCCTTTTTGGTATATTTAAAGAGAGGACTTGGCGTTTCATCTCGTATCTCCGGTAGGTCTCCAACGTTCGACGATTTAGATCTGACTGCTCCGACGAGACGGGGATGTCTGACGTTATGTAAGCGCAAACCGTTGACGCCTTGTGCAGTAATCAACATCCACCCCAAACCAAGTTCACGTCGTACCCAAGGAAGAGCAGCTGGAGTTCAACTAAAGTAACAGAAATATAGATTCACCTTAGTTTAGGTGGAGAGCAGGCGAATCTTGGATTATAAGGGAACTGGACTGTTTCGAGTCGTTAAATCCGCTGCGCAGGTCAACCTAATCGCCGAGTGGTCCGCTAGAAACAGTGGCATTTCCTCATCATGGCTACCTTTGAAGACAATAACCCGTTTGCCTCTCCTTCATCCCCTGGATCTTCTCGAGCAAACTCATATGCACCATTTAGCGGCTCAGGATATCCCTTCTCACCTACACTCCAAGCACATAATCCACAACCTTCATATGACAGTAACCGGCCTCCGACGTCCTCATCGGATGATGCTCCTGCATACCAATATCGGGCCACGAATTCTGATTTCAGTGCAGAGCCTCCACTTGAGTCTACTGCAGAGGATGCTGGGGCAGAGATAAGTGGTGTCTCGAGAGAGAAAGAGGGAGAAAGTTGCTGTCGAATTGACGAAATCCTGAGGAAGAATCCTGAAATGATGATTGTTATTTCCGATGCGGGAAAGGCCTCTGATGGCGGTGCTAACTTCATCGCTTATACCATTGAAGTTGGGGTATGAGCGTGCTGCATTGATTCATCTAATTGTACAGGGACTGACTTTACGACGTCGATATTCTGAGTTTGCTTCTTTCAGAGAGGCGCTTGTTCGATTATATCCTACTTTGATTATTCCTCCTATTCCTGAAAAACATACTGTAGGTATGTATCTTATACTCTTCTTTGTGAATGGTGTTGATGTTGCGTAGCTGATTATGCGGCTGCTCCTAGGAAGGCTACCGAAGACGTCACCATCATTGAACTTCGAAAACGAATGCTTCAATCATTCTTGAATAGATTAGCACAACATCCTATTCTTCGTCGCGATCATACGTTTCATCGTTTCCTTACGGCTGATGCATCATGGGTATCATCCTCCTTACTATTTCCTAATGTCTTTGCAGACAGAGGTCCTTCACTCACCACCTATCTCACAACTGCCAAAGAACATCCTTAAAGCACCTCCTGTAGATCCAGCCTCTGCGGACGGCGACCAACGATACAAGGGAATGCTAGTCCCCAAGCAATCTGGGAAGCTCAAGGTTCCCGATGAGGAAGATCGTTATTTCACCGAAACCGATGCTGCTGCCAAAGAATATGAACAACTTGTCGGAGGAGGCATAGAGAAAATTGTACGAAGATTAGTCAAACGATATTCAGGTATCTTGTCCTTGGGACTTTACTGACTATAGAACTGTCTAAAGATTATGAAGCACTTGGTGGGGCTTATAACGCATTCTCCTTAAATGAAAGTGGTGGCAGTTTACCTCTTGCAATCGAACGTGTTGGACAAGCCAGCGATGGAACATACCTCTCGCTCCAAGAACTCGTACTCTCCCGCCCTTCTAAGCTAATCATAAAGGTTCTCGGTTTATCCTCAGCCTTCATGGAACCTCTTGCAGAATCCGCCCAATACGCCGACATCCTCCGCGACGTCCTCAAATATCGCCGTCAAAAGGCTCTTCAACTAGAACTAACCCGCGAAACACTAGCCAGTAAATCCGCACAGCTAACAACCCTCGAGAAATCCGAGCAAGAAGCTCGACGAATCGAAGCTTCCATCTCCAGAATCGAAGGATCTCAAATTTTTACTCCTCCTGTACCGAGAACAGCTCCATCTCCTTCTGCAAGTCAATCTCCTCCTATGAGTCCTGCAGATCCGCCTTCTTCGCCTGAACAGGAGCGTGATGAAGATGATATAAGTCCCAGTA
>Ga0335073_10007215_pt1 | contig 15585 bp, 15 predicted proteins | sample Lox_Sample_22_FD_207093 | JGI IMG/M metagenome (GOLD analysis project Ga0335073, IMG submission 207093) | Soil microbial communities from Loxahatchee National Wildlife Refuge, Florida, United States - Lox_Sample_2.2 | ecosystem: Environmental > Terrestrial > Soil > Wetlands | place: USA... | reverse complement strand
CCCCTCTCACAACCCCGAATTCTGAGGTTCGAACGTTAAGAGTGAGGGAATCCTTGAAACCACCGAATCCGCCGATAGTGGTGTTTGGTGCGTATGGGCACACGGGACGCTTTGTGGTTGCGGAGCTGCACAAGCGCGGGTGGACGCCCATTCTCTCCGGACGGGACGCTGCAAAGCTCGCGGTGCTCGCGAAGGAGTACTCCGGATCCGAGGTGCGGCCTGCATCGGTGGATGACCCCGCGTCGCTCGACCACGCAATCGTTGGCGCCGGCGCCGTCATAAACTGCGCGGGGCCGTTTATCGACACCGCAGCCCCAGTCATCGAGGCTGCCATCCGTTCAGGCGCTCATTATCTGGACATCGCTGCGGAACAGCCCGCGGTTCTTTCCGTCTTTGAGCGATTCGCAGGTCCTGCCCGAGAGGCTGGACTACTCATTGTTCCCGCAATGGCGTTCTATGGAGGACTTGGGGATCTCCTTGCGACAAGAGCGATGGGGGATTGGGCCAGTGCTGATGAGATTCTCATCGGCACCGCACTCGATAGCTGGAACCCTACACGGGGGACTCGGTTGACCGGCAAGCGCAATCCCGGTCAGCACGTCACCTATTCCGATAGCAAGCTCGATCCCACCGATCCGCTGCCGCGCATGTGGACCTTCCCGGCCCCCTTCGGGCGACAAGAGGTTGTGGGGCTCTCCCTATCGGAGACCATCACCATCTCACGGCATCTCCACGCGCGGCAGATTCATGCTTACATCAATCACGCGCCAATCAAAGACATCAGCAATCCCGAAACCCCTCCTCCGACGGCGGCTGATGGAAGCGGACGCTCTTCTCAAGTCTTCCTGATGGAAACGATCGCGAGAAAGGGCAACGCAGAACGGAGGGCGGTGGCGCGCGGTCGGGACATCTACGCCATCACCGCGCCGCTCGCAGTCGAAGCTGCCCGGCGCGTGGTCAACGGGTTGGTCCTCCGCACGAGCGGCGTCGTGGCGCCAGGAGAGGCTTTCGACGCGCCGGACTTTCTAAGTTCGCTCGCTCGGGCGGATCTCTCCTTCGAGAATCGCTAAACATTGCTAACCCGCTCGTCCGTCGATAGAGCTATTGACGGGAACAGATCCTCCCTGCGCCTCATCCCAGCCCTTACGTCGCTCACCCGAGGCTCCTCCCGCTCCGGCCGGTACGGTCCCAGGGAGGGACATCCCTCGCGAACCCCCCTCGGAAGAGGTCTGACCGAACCCAAAGGACCGCATCCTCAAATAGCGACGAGCGTGGTCGCCCCTCCGCGGGACTGTGGGGTAGCTTGGTCCATCCTTCGGGGTTCGGGACTCCGAGACGCCAGTCCAAATCTGGCCAGTCCCATTCGGCCACGGCGACGGTGCCCCGACCGCCGTCCCCCAGCGACCGTTAGAGCTTGTTCGTCAGGGCCCGCACGGCCGCGCTGCCGTTCTTCAGGACCGGTCCGCCGTGGTAGCTCAGGACGGACTCGAGGCTGAGCTGCCCCATCCGTCGGGCTGAGATCTGGGCGGTCAGAGTGTGGTGCGTGAAGTCCGGCGGCGTGAGCGTCACGGTCTCCCCGTTCACGAAGAACAGGTCCCCCGAGAACAGGAGCTTGCGCTCCGGCTGGTAGTACGAGGTATGCCCCGGAGTGTGGCCGGGCGTGTGGTACGCGATGAGGCCCCCCGCGGCGTCGATCGGGTCCCCGTCCTTGAACGCCTCGTCGATCGTGAACGCCTCCGCGGGCGGCGTACCGGGTCCGTCGTACTTCGGATGCAGGCCGATGTACGCTGCTTCGATCCAGTGGGAGAACGTCCGCGCCTTCGTGCGCTCGGCGACCTCTCGCAACGACCCGGTGTGGTCCCGGTGGAGGTGCGTGATCAGGATCTTCTTCACCGCGCTCGGCTCGACCTTGACCTTCGCGAGGTAGGCGAAGATCGCGGCGTGCGCACCGGGAAGCCCGGTGTCGATCAGCGTCCACGAGCTGCCCTTGTCCTTGACCAGATACACGTGCGTCGTGAAGTCGGGCGAAGGGTCGACGCCGTCCACCATGTGCACTCCCGGGAGGATCTCCACCATGCCGCGCCTCGGGGGCGGGAATCGCCTGCCCCATAAAGTCCTTCGGGAACCGCGCAGGGTTCTTGACCCGCGGGCTAGAGACGCCGATGCGCCGGGGCCGCGTCGGTGGTCGAATCGAACGCGAGGAACTCGTTCCCGTCGGGGTCGGTGAAGCGCACGGTCCGCCCACCCCAGGGTTCCTCGCGGGTCGGCTGGGTCACCCGGGCGCCCAGATGCCGAAGGCGCAGCTCGAGCGCGGGGACGCTGTCCGTCTGGAACACGATTCCCGTCCGGGTGCCAAGTCGCGCCATCGCTTCGGAGTAGTGCGGTTCCCCCCAGTCGGTCCGGGGCTGAACGAGCGAGAGGGCCGCCGTTCCCTTACCGAGCGACAGCTCGACGTACCCGGTTTCCTCGTCCCGCTCCCGGATCTCGAGGCCGAGGCCCTCGTGGTAGAACCGGATCGCCTTCGCCTGGTCGCTCACGACCACCGCCACTCGTTGCAGGAGCGTGAGCCGTCCCGACCCGCGGGCCGGCGGGAGCTCAAGGTTCACCCCGGAGCCGAACTGCTCGGGGTCCCACTCGAGCAGCTCGCTCTGGGCCCCGCCCACCTCGCCCCACGGGTCCGTGCGGAGCACCCGCTCCGCCTCGTCCAGCTCTCGGGCGCGAAAGACGAGCAGGTCGCCCTTCGGCTCGGTCAGCTCCCCGTGCGCGACCAGGCGACCGGCCCGTTCGAGGCCTTCGAGGTACCGACCCATCTCGCGACCGCCCGGCTTCTCGTCGGGGGACGCCGCGGCCTGGCGCGCGACTCGGACGTAGGTGCGCTTCGGCTTGCGCCCGGGCTTGCCGCTCGAGGCCACGACGGTCCATGCCGCACGGGGGGCTAAAGAGTTGACCCACCGAGGTCCCGGAGGCGGCGATGCGCTCGCCCGGTTCTCTCAGCGCGTCGCAGCGTACGCCCGGCCGAGCCCGAGAATCGATGTCGTGACCTCGGCCGGGTCGAGGCCGCCGAAGTCAAAGATGCCGAGAAGCTCGTCCACCCCGGCTTCGGCGAACGCTCGCAGCCGTAGAGCGACCTCGGCCGGGGAGCCGAAGACGGCCCACCCGCCCTCCTCGACGTACCGTGCGCTCGCGTGCCGCGGGTCGCGGCGGACCTTCTCCTGGTAGAAGGTGCTCTGCGACGCGAGCCGGCTGTCGAGATAGCGTTGGAGCGCCGCTCGGGCATCGGTGGGGCGGCTACCGGCGTACACGTGGACTCCCACGGCGACCTCGCCCGGGACCCCGACCGGGAGGTGCGCACGATACTCCCGGATCTCCTCCGAGAGCTCGGCGAGGTCCGATACCGTAGCGTAGGGGATGAGCGCGACCGAAGCCCCCCGTCGTGCAACGAACGGGATCGCGTCCCTTCGCTGGACCGCGATCCAGAGCGGCGGATGCGGCCGTTGGACGGGACGCACGTTCAGGCGGACCGGGACCGCTCGGGGTTCGTCGGAGCGCACCTCCCCTCCCGAGAGCGCGGTCAGCAACGTGTCGAGGCCCGCATCGAAGCGTTCGCGTTTCGTGGCGGGGTCGACCCCGAAACCGTCGAGCTCCGTCGGGAGGTAGCCGCTCCCGACCCCGAGGTTCAGGCGACCGTTGAGCAGGCGATCGACCATCGCGTACTGTTCCGCGAGTTCGATCGGCCGGTGGAACGGGAGCACGCTGACGAGGGACCCGAGGCGAAGCCGCCGGGTCCGCGCGCCGCACGCGGCGAGAAGGACGGGCGGGGAAGGGCACACACCCCCCGCATGGAAATGGTGCTCGGCCACCCAGAGCGCCGAGAGCCCGCCGGCCTCCGCGGCCTCGGCCATCGAGACGACCTCCGAGAGGCGGCGCGACGACTCCGCCTCGTCGTACTCGTCGACGACGGTGAACGCGCTGAGCTTCACCGACCGGTCGACCGGGAGCGGGTAGAAGGCGTTTCGGGGCGCGGCGGCTTTGGCCGACAAATCGATGACCTCGGCGCCGCTATCGTCCGGCGTGACGCTGCCCGCCGTCGCGGTCGCCCCCGGCTGGGGGAGCGCGCCCCTGCACCTGACGGCGGAACCAGATCGGTGGGCTTCGGCGGGAGGCGGCCCCGAGGTCCTGGGCCTGCCGGCCCTGTGGTGGCCCGCCCCTCACGAGCTTCCCCCCGAAGTCCGCGGTGTCATCCTTCACGGTCTCCCTCCACGCACCGCAGGCACGGTTTCGGTGCCCGTGGTCGCGGGGATCGATGCGGACGTGCTGCGCGAGGGCGAGATCGTCGAGGTGAACGGATCAAAGGGGTCGGTGTCGATCTCGGGGGTCGAGGAGGTCCGAGTGGTCACGGCCCTGCTCGAGCGGGAGGACGGACGGATCCTCCTCCTCCAGCGCTCGGAGAAGGTCGGCAGCTTCCAGGGTCGATGGGCCGGCGTGTCGGGGTACCTCGAAGACCCGACCCCGCTCGACCAGGCGTACCGGGAGGTCCGAGAGGAGGTCGGGCTCGGTCGGGAGGCGCTCCGACTGGCGACCGAAGGAGCCCCGGTCCTGTCGCGTGACGGTCAGCGAATCTACGTGGTCTATCCGTTCCGGTTCCGGACCCTCTCCACCGAGGTCCGCCTCGACTGGGAGCACGTGCGCGCCGAGTGGGTTGACCCGGTCGAGATCCGCCGACGTCCGACCGTGCCGAAACTCGACCGCGTCTGGGAGTCGGTACGCGCCCCCGGTGCTCCGAAAGGATAAGACCGCGGCCGGTCCCTGCCGGGGATCGTGGGCTGGTAGATCAGTCCGGAAGATCGCCGGTTTTGCAAACCGGAGGCCTCGGGTTCAAATCCCGACCAGTCCATTTCGACAGCCGCCGGTTGTTAGGACGGCGGGCGGCCGGTAACGAGGACGCCATCCGCGCGCGGAGCGAGAGAACAGAGCAAGGACCCCATCGAGTGACCCGGGTGTTGGACTCTTAGGACTTCTCCAGGGGGCGATAAATAGTCCGTCCAAAATCGTTCCCGTGGTCCGAGAACTGGAATCAAGGGGTCCGATTAGGATGAGAAGGCTGGTGGTCTCTGAGTACGTGACGCTCGACGGGATCGTGGAGTCACCGGAGCAGTGGCAGTTTCCGTACCTCAGCCCCGACGTGGCAGAGTTCATCCAGACGCAGATCGCCGGCTTCGAGACACTTCTGTTGGGCCGGCGAACCTACGACATGTTCGCGGCCGCTTGGCCCTCAAGAACGAACAACGAATTCGGCGTTGCCGACAAGCTGAACCGGCTGCCAAAGTTTGTCGTATCTACGACTCTCCAGAGAGTGGATTGGAACAATTCAACCCTCATTCCCAAGGACGTCACGAAGGAGGTCGGCCGACTCAAACAGGGATCTAAGGGTGAGGTTGCTGTGATCGGTAGCGCCACCCTGGCGCGTTGGTTGATGGAACACGACCTCGTCGACGAGATTCGCCTTCTGGTTCATCCGGTGGTGGTCGGACGCGGCCAGCGACTCTTCCCTGAGGGAACCAAGCAAGTCGGAATGAGATTGGTCGAATCCAGGGTGTTTCAGTCGGGAGTCATTGGTCTTAGTCTCCAACCGGCACCCGCGAAGTAGCACTTCGAGTGACCTTGCGGGGAGGAAGCCCGGCCCGGGCGTGACGATGCGGAGGATGTCCCGTAGGCTCCTTTAACGACATTCTCGGCCAAGGGACTTCCGCCGGAGTGCGCGGGCGTCGGTCCCTCCTCGGTAAGGGGACTGCGGACAACTTGCCGGGGGCCCCACAGCGTCTGCTTCCCCACGAAACTGACTTAGTATAGAGGGACGCAAACCCCTGTTTTCGCTGACTCCCGGGACAGACGACGGTCGCGACAAATGTCTCGGCTACGATGAGCGCGGGAGTCGGAGCGGCCTGAAAGGACCGCGACCGACCGCGCGGGGCGTGGTGGGCTTCGACCGCGTTCAAGGCGGTCAATGAGAACTTACAAGCCCCGGGGAATCATTAGTAGAAACCGGCGCCTATGGCCGCTCAGAACACGGCGGCACTCAATCCGAGTCTACTTTCCGCGTGGAACCGCGAGTACCGTATCTCCCTCGCGGTTATCCTCGTCGGCGTCGTCGTGCTCGTGGCCGATTCCGTCCTCGCTTTCCCGGCCATCTTGACCGGGAACTACTCTGCTCTAGGAGGGACCGGTCTTGCCATCTATCTCCTCGGGACCGCGGGGTTCATGTTGATCGTGCTGGGCGGGAGCTGGGCATACACGAACCGGAGGCTCCTCCAACTGAGTGGGCGCGACCGCTGACCGGATCGACACGGAGCGCGCATCGTTCGATACCCCCTTCGAGTGGGCTTCCGACAACGAGGAGACGGGGAAGCGAAGCGAGACCGCGAACTTCTCGAAGGGACCGAGGGGGGGATGACCGTGACTCCGTCCCATACACGATGGGGCCGGGCTCGCGGCTTCGCCGGACCGGACTCCACTCCTCGGGTTGATGCCCCAGAGGGTCGTTGGCAGGCTGCACCAAGAGTAGAGGGGCGCACGAATCAGACTTCTGGGATTCCTCTAACCCACAAGTCTGGGAATCCCGACCAGTCCATTTCGACCGCCGCCGGCTCGAACGACGCGCAAGATCGATGGCCGGACCGCGGCGAGTGCGGCGGCCGAAAGGTCGCCCCCGTGGGTTCAACTCACTACCTTCCTGAACTGCCACCGCGTCGAGCTCCATGTTAGGACGAGGACCCACGTGATCAGCGCCAAGGCTTGGAGGAGAGCCGTCCCTTCGTACCCGCTGACCATCAGCGTCCTTGCTGCGTTCGCCATGTGGTAGATGGGGTTGCATTGGCTCACGGTTTGTATCTACACGGCCATGTACGACACGGGCAGGAGCGCCGTGTTCGTGAACATGAGGGGAAACGTGAGGAGCGCGCCGACGAACGCGGCGGTTTCGTTGCTCTTGTTCGCCAGCCCCACGGTAAGGGTCCGTCCCGACCAGGCGATCCCGATTCCGACCACGACCAGGTAGATCGTCAGGACGACCGCGTTCCGGACACCGGCTCGCTTTCGGAGGACACGCTCTTGGTGCTCCGCCAGATGACGGACAGATTCTCCGAGATCCCGGCGAGGGCTCGACGCGGGGTCATTGCAGAGGCCTTTGCGGAGGCGACCCGACTGGAAGAGAAACCTGCGGGAGAGGTCATGCCCAAACCATGATGCCCACCCTGGAGCGTGCGGCCGCGAGGGGAGAGGTTCCCCGAGCGAAGCTCCCGCCGCGAGTGGTGAAGCTCCCCGCCGACCTGGTTCGGCACGAGATGATGGTCGCGGATGCCCCGGTCCCCGATAGAGGGCCTACCGAGATTGTCGACGAGATCTTCCTACCGTTTGCCAAGAGGGCCCCACCGTAGCGGGAGACGGGGGTGCGCCTCGGACGGTACACGCGGCGGATTCCAGTTCCGCAATCGGCCCGCCGGTTCGCGGCGCGCAGAAGCGGCGGACGTTCGGCCCCAAGCGCCAAGAACGTCCAACGGATGGCCGGACGTCGCCGGGAGTTCTCCCGGGCGGAGATCCGTAATGCCGTTGCCGGTCACGTTCCCCACCCCGAAGCCGGTGCGGCCCCCGACGATCTACGACTACGGGCTCGTCGGGAACCTTCACACGGCGGTGCTCGTCTCTCGTTTCGGAAGCGTCGATTGGGCGTGCTTTCCGCGATTCGCGTCCCCGAGCGTCTTCGCTCGCCTGCTCGACGAGCGGAACGGCGGACACTTCGCGGTAGCCCCTCAGGAGGCCTACGAGAGTCAGCAAACCTACCTTCCGTCCTCGAACGTCCTCCTCACTCGCTTCTTTCTGAGGCGGGACCGACAGCTCGACCTGATCGATTTCATGCCGATCCCGGCCGAGCGGCCAGCGGAAGGGATCCCGATGATCTGCCGGATCGCCGAGGCGCGCGGCGGGTCGATCCGAGTCCGGACAGAGATCTCCCCCGCTTTCCGCTACGGTGAGGAGTCCGCCCGCTGGCGCCCCGGCGGCTCGGGTCTGGTAGCGCAGGGCGGCGAAGATCACCTGTGGGCCGGGTCCGACTCCTCCCTTGAACTTTCCGAGGGTCGCCTCGTGGGCGAAACCGAGATTCCGGCCGGCGCCTGCTGGCGGACCGAGGTCGCCTGGGGCGAAGCAAGGCCCGACGTTCCCCCGGTCGAAGAGTTGTTGCGGGCCACCATCCGGTTCTGGCAGGGGTGGGTGCATCCCCCGACGACCCCGCTTCATCGGATCTCGGGGCTCTGGCATGCCTGGATCGAACGCTCGGAACTCGTGCTCAAGCTCCTGTCTTCCGAGAAGACGGGGGCGTTTGTCGCCGCCCCGACGACCTCGCTGCCCGAGTGGCCCGGCGGGAGGCGCAACTGGGATTACCGCTACGCCTGGGTCCGCGACGCGGCCTTCTGCGCTCAAGCGCTCTTGCTCCTGGGCCACCTCGAGGAGGCCGAGCGGTTCCTCGCGTGGGTGGTCGGCCGACTGTCATTCCGCGACGGGTCCGCCCCCTTGCGGGTGATGTACGGGACGGACGGGGAGACCGACCTCGCCGAGCGGGAGCTCTCGCACCTCGCCGGCTTCGCCGGCTCCCGACCCGTCCGGGTGGGCAACGCGGCGGAAGGACAGTTCCAGCTTGACATCTATGGGGAATTGATGGACGCGGCCCGTCTGCTGGCGGTTCGCCGCCCTCGGGCGATTTCGGCGATCTGGCCGAGCCTCTCCCGCCTCTCCGATGAGGTGGTTCGCTGCTGGAAGCAGCCGGACCGAGGCATCTGGGAAGTCCGGGGGCCGCCCCGACAGTACATCCATTCGAAGCTGATGGCCTGGGTGGCCCTCGACCGCTCGGTCTCGCTCGCGGACCGATTCGATGACCGCTCCGCCGCGGTTCGATGGGACCCCGTGCGCGACGAGATCCGGGAGTGGATCGTCCGAGAAGGGTACGATCCCGCCTCCCGATCGTTCCTCCAGGCCGCCGGGGAGGATGCGACCGACGCCGCCAATCTGCGGATTCCCCTTGTCGGGTTCTTACCGTTCGAGGACGCGCGGGTGCGAGGCACTGTGCGCCGGATCCGGCGCGAACTCGCCTCGGGACCGTTCGTCTACCGCTACCGGGCGTCGGACGGCCTCGCCGGCAAGGAAGGATCCTTCCTGCCGGCCGCGTTCTGGCTGGTCGAGTGCCTCGCCCGGATGGGCCAGCGCCGATTGGCGTTCGCCTACTGGAGAAAACTTCTCCTCGCGGCCAGTCCTCTCGGCCTGTACCCGGAGGAGTACGACCCCGAGCGCCGTCTCCCCCTCGGGAATTTCCCGCAGGCGTTCACCCACATCGGAATGCTCCGTGCCGCCGTGGCGCTCGGCGCCACCGAGCTGCCGACGTTTCTTGAGCCGGCGACCCTGCGGTGATGGAGTTGCGCGAAACGTCGACCTTTTGTCGCGTCGGTCGTAGGGTAGGATTGGAGCGCCGTCTCCGTTCCCACGACCGAGGGGGTTCGGCCCCCTCGGTCCCGTCGGTGGACGTCGAAGGACGACGGCGGATCGCCGCATGATTCGGCTGTGCATCACCAGCCAGACGCCCCCGACCCAACCGATCGGCGTGCGACCGCCGTCCCGTTCGGCGGTCTGGCGGCTCGGGAGGGACTACGTTCCTCAGGTCGGCGGGGTGGTCCCGATGATGCGGGCGCTCCTGCGGGTCTCTCGGGGCCACTGGGTCGCCCCACACCCACGGTGGGTCTCCCTCGGGTCCGCCGACCTGCCCCGTGAGTTCGAAACAGACGAAGGATACACTGTGGAAACGGTGTCCCTCGAGCCGGAACTTCGCCTGCGGTACGTCCGGTTCAAGGACGCGGTCTGGCGTTCGTTCCACGGGCCGTGGGGGCTCGAACCCTTCGCGTCGGACGACTATCGAGCGTTCGTCGACTACAACCACCGCACCGCCCAACAACTCCTGCGCCACCGAGAAGCCTACGACGTCTTCTATGTGAACGACTTCCAGCTTCTCTTGGTCGGAGGGCTGGTCGGTTCGGCGGCCCCCGCGATCCTTCGCTGGCACATCCCCCTCGAACTCCGGGGGTATCCCGAGCAGGTCCGCCGATTCTTCCTTCGCGCCATGGAGGGGTTCGATGCCATCGTCGTCAGCACGCGGCGGGCCCTCGAAGAGCTCATCCACCAGGGGTTCCACGGACGGGCGTTCCAGGTCTATCCGTACGTCGACCCGGCCGAACACCGCCGCGCTCCTCCCGGCGCCGTGCGCCGATTCCGCGACGCGCACGGTCTCGGGGACCGACCGTATCTATTGTCCGTAGGCCGGATGGACCCCGTCAAGCGCCAGGATCTTCTGCTGAGAGCGTTCGCGCGGATACGCCGGCGGTTTCCGGAGCACCGCCTCGTGCTGGTCGGTGCCGGCAGCTTCTCTACTTCCCTATCGGAGAGCCTTCACCGACCCTCGAAGAACGAGGTGTGGGCGCGCCGCATCCGTTCGTTGATTCGCTCCGAGCGGCTCACGGACTCGGTCGTGGTCGCGGGGGGGCTCTCCCACGAAGAACTGGGCACAGCGTTCGACGGCGCGGTGGGGCTGGTCCACCCCGCTCCCTGGGAGGGGTTCGGGCTGGTCGGTGTGGAGGCCTGGATCCACGGACTCCCGGTGGTCGTGAGCCGGGGAGCGGGCATCGCCGAGCTCGTAACCGATGGCGTGAACGGGTTCACGGTCTCCCCCGGCTCCGTGTCGGCTCTTGCCTCGGGGATGACCGCGTTGCTCACGAATCCGGGACGGGCCGAACGGATGGGCGACGCCGGTCGCCTCACGGCCCGCCGCTGCCACGCCCGACCCGCCGCCGGCCGCCTTCGGGAGATCTTCCAGCACGTGATCCGGCAGTACCAACGACAAGGTCGGACGCCGCCCGAGATTCTCCGCGGATAGCCCGCGGCCAGGACCCGGAGCACCGAGCTACCTTCGTCCGCCGTCTTGGGAACGCTTGCCACACCCTCGCCGACTCGCACCGGGACGAACGAGACCGGGTCGACGGCCTCCGGCCCGGGGCGCTGGTGCCGGAGTTCGCGGGGGCCGGCCGCTCTCCGGTACCGGGCCGGGCTCGACGCGGCCCCATCGAACGAAGGGACCGGACGACCGTGACCGACCCGCGCTGTACGGTCGATAAGCGCAGGACCCCCTATGCCGGGTCCCGCGCGCTTCGACCGGTCCCCCGCGCCCCCGCTCCGTCCTACGTTGCCGGCCCATCGCCCGGGCGACCTGTCCCCCGCGGGTCCATCGATCCCCGGCCCACGGGAAGGGCCGGCCCGTCGCCCGTCCCGAGATGGCCCGCCGCCGGATCAGATCCAGATCAGGGGCATCATCGTCATCATGCCCGACCCGAGGCCTCCGACGGTCTTGTCCTGTTGGATCTCTGCCTGTTGGTGGGTCTTGAGGTCCTCGGCCGACTTGAATATCGATCCGCAGATCCAGCAGATCTGAAGGCTCGGGTCGATCAGGTGCACGACGCTCTGCCACATCTTGTCCTCGAGAGCATGCTCTTCGTGCAGGTCGATGGCCGTAGCCAGTCCGAGCGTGGCCACGCCTTCGACCGCGGGAACCGCCAGATCCCTTCCCCAAACGCCGAGCTTGAACTGGACCTCGAACTTGCCGCGCGCCCCCGCGACGACGATGTCCGCGTCGCGGACGCCTCCGAGGGCGATCCGCGTGACCCCTCGCTTGCTCGCGCGAAGGTCCCAGAAGTTCGGTTTCGTGACCTCGGTGTCGATCTGGAATCCGTTCGCGCTCAGGAACTGTTTGATGTGGCCGTAGACCTCGGAGGGCTCCACGTCCTTTTCGACGAACCCGTACCGCTTCATGGCCTCGAAGAACGCCCTGAGATTGATATCGGTTCCGAATTCGGTTCCGCGCGCTCCCCGAGCTCAACGATCGTTTTGCCTCCCGAGAGGCGTGACGCCACCGACTTTGAGTCGAAGCTACGGTCGCGAAAGTCTCCCTCTTTTGCGGGGAACCGCGCCGTTTGCCGCCGCCTTCCTTCGGGCGTCGTCGTGGAGGGGCCGGCGTTGTCGCGCTACGGCCCGTGCCGGGTGCGGTCCCCGACCGGGCGATAGCCGCGACCGGCGCGGTCGCGCGCCGGCCGCAGGGAGCGAGAAAGTCGCCCGTCATCTTGTCGTCGCGTAGGAGTTAGCCACCTTCGTATGCAGGACAGGTATACTTTCACTCGCCTACCTCTTAAAGTCGGGTAGCGACTATTCGCGCCGCACGTGGCAGGACGATCGAAATGTCGGTGAAGGCAGCCACCCCCTCAAAATTGCAACGTGACGTCGCCCGAAACCTCGTGACCAAGTATCTGAAGGTTCGAGCGGGCGAGAACGCGATCATCGAGTCATGGAACCACACGATGCCTCTGGCGTCGGCGATGGCTGATGAGGTCCGCCGGGTGGGCGGCAAGGTCTTTTTCGTCTACGACGACGAGGACTCGTGGTGGCGCACGCTCGGCCGGAAGCAGAGCAAGCTCCTCGGTCAGTCGAGCGCCCCGGAGTGGGCAGCGCTGAAAGCTGCGGATGTGTACGTGAACTTCTGGGGTCCCAGCGACACCGATCGCATGGAGTCGTTTCCCGACAGCGCCAACGACGCGTTCGAATGGCTGTGGCCCTGGTACGAGGCAGCCCGGAAGAAAGGGCTCCGCGGTGTGCGGATGACCGTAGGGTTCGTGACGGAGGGCCGGTCCAAGCAGTGGGGCGTGGACCGTGCGCGGTGGGAGGAGAGCGTCCTGCGGGCTTCTCTCGTCGACCCCGCGCAGCTGACCCAGAGGGGCGCTCGCCTCTCGAAGGCGCTCGCCCATGGGAAGAAGGTGCGGATCACCCACCCCAACGGTACGGACCTGGAGGTCGCCCTGGCCGGGCGCACTCCGCGGTTGATCGACGGAATACCTCACCCCTTCCGCAAGGGAGACCCCCCCTCGGGCATGCTGCAGCCAGTTCCCGCCGGAACTCTCGACGTCGCCCTCGACTCCCGGACCGCCGAGGGGAGATTCCACGCCAACCGCCGGACGAACATCTGGTGGAACTGGCATGCCGGGGGACGTCTCGAATTCGCGGACGGCAAGCTTACTTCGTACTCCTTCGAGGAGGGAGAGAAGGAGTTTGTCCGTCAGTACAAGGACGGCACCGCGGGCAAGGACCGCCCCAGCGTCCTCAAGTTCGGGCTGAACCCGGCCGTCTCCGATGTCCCCAACCTAGAGACCGTCGAAGCGGGCTCCGTTGCCCTTCAGATCGGGGGGAACCGGTATCTCAACGGGACCAACCGTTCGAATTTCTTCACGTGGTTTTCGCTCGCCGGCTCCGAGATCTCGATCGACGGGACCCCGGTCGTCCGCGGCGGAAGGGTCCTCTAGCGCCGCTTCCCCGAGCGAGGTCGTGTCGTGAGGTGGCCCTGCGGCGGGCCGGAGGAGTCCCGGTATCCCTACCAGCCCATTTCACCCACCCCCCGGTCGAGCTGGGAGTGCGACCGGGGAGCGGATCGCGGGCACGGCACTGGGCCGAGCGACGGAAAGCTCCGGTTCCGTGGAGTTTTTGCCATTGGATCTGGAGCAACCGAACGACCTCGTAGCTCGGGACCAATGCAATGACCCCGAAACCCCGACCGAAGAAGCCCATTCCGAAGACGATCGATGACTACCTGTGCCAGGTCCCGGCCGACTCCCGAGCGGCCCTTCAACGCATGCGCAAACTCATCACGACGGCGGCTCCGCACGCGCAGGAGGGCATCGCCTACGGATTCCCGACGTTTCGGCAGGGCCGGATGCGGCTGAACATCGCCGCTTTCAAGGATCATTGCAGCTTCTTCGGGTGGGCCCGGGTCCGTCCCGACTTCTCCGACGAAATCACGCCGTTCGAAACCGGCCGGGGAACGCTTCGATTCACCGCGGACCGGCCTCTTCCCGCGGCTCTGGTCACACGCATGGTCAAGAGGCTGATCGCCCTAGATGCGGGACGGGAGACCCGGTAGCACTCGGCCCGGCCCCTGCGGAGGGCCCCCAGAGAGTCTCGCGTGGTCGATTCCGACACGGAGCGCGGAATGTTCGTGGGAATTGTGCGCAGAGTTCAGCCCGAGGGGCACTGAGCCAGCCCGCACCCGCTCACGGGAGAGGAGTCCCGCCCCTCTTCGGCCAGGACTCCGCGCGAAGGTCCGGAGAGGTGCTCTCCTACGATCGTGCAACGCCCCCTGGGAGATCTCCCCTGCCCGTCCGAGAGAGATTTGGCCGCTCCAGCTCGGGCGGACCGGAGTTCACCTTGGGAAGCAGTTGGGGCCGATGCGGGGGCCTCCAAGAGGCTGAGGGGTTTAGGACCCGGTCGGGGAGGGCCGACCACTGCGATGGGTCGACTAGAAACCCGCCGTGGGCACTCTATCTCCTGCCGAGCCGAACTTAGCGGCTGCTCGATCCAAGGGACCGTCGCCTTGCGGGAGGTTCCCGCAAGCCGTCCGACGACCTTCGTTCTGTTCGACCGTTCCCGTGACACTGACCTGTCCTGATTCTATCTCCTCTACGGTTGGGGCGCCGCACGGACGACCACGAAGACCTCGCGACCCAGGTATCGCTTCGGGCACCCGATCTTCGCACCCGACCCGAACCGGGTGACCACCTTCTCGAAGAAGCCTTCGACCCCCTGGACGGTCACTTTGATCACCTCGGTGACCTCCCCGGGGGACGAGGGCTTCTTCGGCATACGAAACCTCCTCCTTGACCTGTTCCCGACTTAGTTCGACGGGGGCGGAGGGGTCGGTCCCCCGCTACCCTTGGTCTCGCCGGTTCGTCCCGGGGTCCAGGTCTGGGGCGCCGTCATGGTCGGAGGCCGCCGGCGCGCCATCAGCACCAACGTGGTGATCAGGAAGATCACCGTCAGCGCCGCGAGCACGCCGATCGTCGCATACGCCCAGGTCGGGACGTTGTTCGTCGTGGTCGTCGAGCCACCACTGGTCGCCGCGCACGCTGAGACGCAACTCCAGAGATACCAGGTTTGGACGCCGCCGCCGCCGATCATCACGTTCGTGTTGATCGTGGCGTTGCTGATCCAGTTCGCATAGCTGATTACCTCGTTCTGTTGGAACATCCACAGGTAGAACCCGAGCTGGTTCTCGATGTGCTCGACCTCGTTGTAGATCAGCGTCCGGTAGGCGCCGACCGGGAGCGAGGCCGCGGTTCCCATCCAGGTCAGCATCGAACCATACGCCGGTCCCTGGCACGAGCTCGGGATCGGTCCGCTGTTGGTCGACGCGTAGTTCGCCCAGTAGACCAGGTCGGCCCAGCTGCCCGAGTCATGGCCGCACGTCGAGCCCCAGTACTGCGTGTGCGTCTGGTTCTCGAGCGTCTGGTAGAGCGTGTCGCCCAGCGTGTACGACCCGTTCGCGTAGTACATCGCCGCCATGTAGTCCGTCGGGTCCGGATAGTCCGGAGCCCACCCGAGGTTGTAGAACGGCATCGGGTTGTTGCCGGGCGTCTCCGCACTGTACTGGACCAGGTCCGGGAACGACAGGTCGAACGAGTA
>Ga0335073_10007214_pt1 | contig 15586 bp, 10 predicted proteins | sample Lox_Sample_22_FD_207093 | JGI IMG/M metagenome (GOLD analysis project Ga0335073, IMG submission 207093) | Soil microbial communities from Loxahatchee National Wildlife Refuge, Florida, United States - Lox_Sample_2.2 | ecosystem: Environmental > Terrestrial > Soil > Wetlands | place: USA... | reverse complement strand
CCGGCGGGTCGAGCGGCACTGGTGAGTAGGCGACGTTGCCGTCCAGCAGCGGGGTGATGCACGTGTGGCACACGCCCGTCCGGCAACTCCAGCGGGTAGGGACGTCGCAGGCTTCCGCGAGCTCGAGGATGTTCCGGGCCCCGGCGCCGAACGGGACGGAGAGGCCGCTGCGAGCGAAGGTGACTAATGGGCCAGTCCCTGGAGGTCCTTCGGGCGGATGCGGTGGCCGCGTGGTCGATGCGACGATCCCCGGGTTGATCGGGTCGCGGGCCCCGAACATCTCTGTGCGGATGAACCCTGGCGCAAGCCCGAGCGACCCGAGCGCCTCGCGCATGTCGTCCATGAACGAGCTCGGCCCACATAGGTAAGCCGTGGTCGCCGCCGATGGGAGGCGAAGGTCCGCAAGTCGTGCAGCGTTGAGGCGTCCGGTCGCGATCTCTTCGCTGGGGCTGCCTTCGGGTGCCTTCTCGGTGTAGAAGAGACGTCTGTGAGCTCGGGCGAGGGAGGCGAGGAGGGAGTCGGCTTCGGCGGCTAGGGCACCTCCTTCCGGGCGCCGGGTGCTGTGGATCCACCACACCTCCCGTTGGCTCTGCTCCGCCGCGAGTTGGTGCAGCATGCAGAGGACCGGCGTGAGACCGATGCCGGCGGACAGCAGGAGCACAGGTCCGATCCCGGGCGCAAGGACGAACTCGCCGCGGGGAGCGCCTACATCGATCGTGTCCCCCGCCTTGAGGTGTCGGTTGACAAAGTTACTGGCGATCCCGTGCGGCTCGTGCTTCACGCTTATCCGGTAAGTGCCGGAGTCGGCCGGGCCCGAGAGCGAGTAGTTCCGGACGGGCGCAGGATCGCCGGCGCCCGCCAGTCGCAGCGTCAGGTACTGGCCGGCGCGCGCAGCCGGCAGCGGAGCGCCGTCGGGCGAGTTGAGCACGATCGACGTGACGGTCGGCGTCTCCCGCGTGACGCTCGCAACCACGAGCCGCCGGAAGCCACTCCAAGCTACCTCGCCGCCCTCAGGTTCGGCGGACTGAGGCGAGTCGGCTTCAGCGAGCAGTTCCTGGAACGACTGTTGCCAGCCCGGGGACAGCGCCGGGATCTCGACAGCGACACGCAGCTTGGCGTCGTCGCGGTTGGGGAGGTAGAGCAGGGCATCCGTGTCAGCGACGCTGACCTCGCCGGGACCGGTCCTGGTCTTGATGATCTTGTCGCCGGCCTGGATGTGACCTTCGGTGATGACCCGCATGTAGAACCCGGGCCGGTGGTGTGCGACCAGCAGTGAGGGCAGCTCGGGCTCACCCAGGCGGAGACCGACCCGGAAGCAGGTAACGCGCGGCTGGGTGACCTCGAACTCCGCCTCGCCGATGCGATAGCGATCGCCGATGCACACCTCGTCATCGGGGAGGCCCTCGACCGTGAGGTTCTCGCCGAAGTTCCCGTACGTCAGGTCGTCGCGACCGAAATGCTCCTGCCAGTGATGGTACGAGGCGAGCTGGTAGACGAGCACCGCGCGCTGCTCGCCGCCATGACCGGCAAGGTCGCCCTGACCGTCCCCGTCGACGTTGAGGCGCCGAGCCATGAGTGGCCCTTCAGTCGGGTATTTCCAGACGCCGGTGAACACCGTCCGGCCGTCCCAGTCGACGTCCTTCGGCAGTCCCACGTTGACCGACATGAGGACTGGCTCCGCTCCCGGTCGCACCGGCGGGAGTCTCGTCGCTGTTGCCGCCCGGTCGTTAGGTGTCGCTCGCAACGCGCCCTTTCACCGGCTTAGTGTGGCAGCGCCGGTGGTTCTTACCGTGAAGGGTGCCTGATCGACGGGATCAATGTCTGCGGGCGATCTTGGAGGATCGCCGCCGTCTGATGTCGGTATACGCAAGCGCCAGCAGCGCGGCAGCGCCAAGCGCGAACAGGAGTGGGTAGTCCCGCCATCCCCGGTAGATGAAGACGATTCGGTTGGTGCCCGCTGGGACGTCGACGCCGACGAGCGCCGGGGCCACCATTCGGGTGGGTCGCCGTCGGCCGTTCACCGTTGCCGTCCACCCAGGGTCGTACGAGGCGCTGAGCACCACGACTCCAGGGCGACCCAGCCGCACCGTCGCCGAGGCTTGGCCGTCACCGAGGTCCGCGCGTTCCGCGCTGACCGCGCCGGCGGAGGACCGGCTTTGCACAGTCGGTAGGCGGCCATCCCCGCCGGCAGCCGACCCGTACCTGACGCTCAGATATGCGCCGTCAGCGGCAAGCCCGGAGCGAAGGAGCGGAACGCTGACAACACCCACATTCGATCGGTTCGCCGAGATCTGACCGACGATTCGACCGGCCTGAACATAGCCGGCGGGGTCGATCGTCCACAGCGCGTAGGGACCAGAGCGCATCGCCCGCCGCGCGGGCACCGGCGGCTTGTCTGCCGCGGGAAGGATGAGGTAGCGGATCCCGAAGAGTCGGTAGTCCGAGGGATCGCGGTCGTCGAAGAAGTACTCCGGGTCGGTCATCAGCGACGCGGTCCGCAAGGTGTAGCCGACCTCGTCGACGTCGCGGCTCTCGAGGTACTTGAACACGGGCACCGTCCCAACGGTGAACTCCTGGCCCCAGTTCGTCGGCATTCCCGCGTACGTCCGGCCGCCACCATCGCGTTCGATCACGGCGATGAGGCGATCGAGTTCGGCGCCCTCGATGTCGTCGGCACGGCGCTGGGCCGCAATCGCGGCGTCGTCGCTGCGGTCATAGGCGCCGAGTTGGAGCCAGGCGGGCGATAGCACGACGACCGCCCCCACAAGCACGACGGCCGGAGACAAGGCGGCCGGCCAGCGCGGCACTCGGGGTTTGAGCACACGCGCGCCGCCGGCCACCATCCATTCCACGCCGCGTCCGGCGAGCAGCAGGGCCGCGAGCTGCACGCCCATCGCGAAGCGCCGGAAGAAGAGGTCGGCGCTGCCCGGAATCAGATCGGCGAGCGACCCGAACGTCGCGCGCCCAAACGCGAACAGCAGGCACACGGCGAGCGCCACGAGCAGAGCGCGGGCGTTGGTGTCCGACGACCACGAAAGCCACGCCAATCCGAACCCGAGCGCGGCGAACAGGGTCACGACCGGCAACCTGCCGTGATCGAGCAGCTGGCCCGAGACCAACCAGTCGAGTACGCGGACAGCGCCGTAGCCGTTCTCCAGGGCCGTGCCGCGCACAATCTCGTTGGTTGCCGCCCACTCGCGTTGGGCGAGTAGCGGGACGATCACCCAACCCGACGCGAGCAACGAACCCCCGAGAACGACCGCAGCGCGCCGCACCCGGACCACGAGCGGCCTGCCCGCGGCGAACGGCCAGACGAGCAGCACCGAAAGCGCCAGGTAGCCGGTCTCGAAGTGCAGCGCGACGGTCAGCGCGGTGAGCAGCACGGCTTCGAGGTAGCCGCGACCATCGCGGATCGCTCGCCAACTGAGGCCCCACGCGAGCGGCAACGTCCACATCGCCCACAGCTGTGTCCAGACGCCGTACCCACTCCAGACGTAGGCGTGCTGCTCGTAGCCGACGCCGGTGGCACTGACCAGGAACGGGGCCATTGCCGCCGACGCGGCCGCCGCCGGCCGGCCCGCTCCGAACAGGCGGCCTGACAGATAGACGCTGATCGGCCACAGCGACAACAGCAGGTACAGGGACCAGCGAAACGCCACGTCAGGCCCGGTCAGCAGACCCACGGCACCGGTCAGGATCGCGGGCAGGCTCTGGTAGTGAAGGAACTGCGGGGACCCCTCACCCAGGAACGGGAACCAGCTCGTGAGCGGCAGGTGTCCAGCGCGGAGCTGTGAGGTCGCAAACCGCACCATTTGCTCGTGCATCGAGCTGTCGTTCAGATACGGGACCCCGGTCGTGAGCGCCCGCAGACTCACGAGGTTCCAACAGACCGCGGCGCCGACGATCAGCCATGGCAACCACGAAGCAGTCCGGCCCCCACCATTCGGGGGCCGGACCGCGAATCGCGGCATCGCCGACGCCCGCGCCGCGCGGGCGTCGGCGGGCGTCAGCTGATCAGCTGTTGCCGGTATTGCCCGAGCCGGTGTTGCTTGAGGTGACGCAACTCACCAGGTGGAACGAGCCCTCGGCGGTGTTGCCCGCCGACTGGCCCGCGGCGATGACCTCCGTGCCGTTCGCGCCCACGAGTACCTTCACCGTCGGTCCTGAAACACCCGGGCTCGGTGTGCACGTGACCGGGCCGCTGACGGTCGCAGCGCCAGGCGCCATTCGGATCCCGACGTTCTCGTGGATCCCCATCGAGGCGAGCTTCTGATCCACCTGGGGAAGGTTCTGGTCAGTGGTGTAGTTCAAGTGCACGAGGACGGAGCCGTCGTTGCTCTTCGTGATCGCGAACGCGGGCGTGGTTGCCGCGGTGCCGCCGAGGGCGAGCACGAGCGCCGCGCCGACGCCGACCAGCCCAAGCGTGCCGCCGGCGAGAATGCGCGGACGCGCGCGCGTGCGCCGCGCCCGCGGCGCGGGCACAGCGTCGGCGCGCTCCTCGCGGGCCAGGTCGATGGTCGTGGACGCGTGGAGCGCGTCGCCCAGGCGCTCCAGATCGGGATCGAGATCGAGACGGGTCATTAGTGGTTCTCCTTGAATGGGGTCAGATGGCGTTTGAGGGCTTTCAGCCCGCGGTGGACGCGAACCCGCGCAGCAGCGGGGGTGGTGCCGAGCGCGCGAGCAACGTCCGAGTACTCCAGGTCCTCCAGCACGCGCAGACGGACGGCTTCGCGCTCGTGCGCCGGCAATGTGTCGAGCAGCTCGTCGGCTCCGTCGGCCCACGTGCTTTCGGGCACGGGATCGTCGACGCACTGCGGGCGGTCAAGGCGGTCCAGCAGGCCGAGCCGCTCGGTGGCCCGTCGCTCGAGGGCGCCTCGGCGAACCGACATCAACAGCACGTTGCGCGCGATGCCGTAGACCCACGGCGCAGCCGAGCCGTCGGCCTCGTCCCGGAACCGGGCGCGGACAAACCACGCCTGAGCGAACGTCTCGGCCGTCAGGTCGAGCGCCGTCGCGCGGCTGCCCGTGCGACGCACGAAATACTCGTGTACCGCCTGGGCGTAGCGTTCGTACAGCTCCCGGAACGCGTCGGGATCGTGGCGCGCGGCGGCGAGCAGCGAGGCGTCGCTGGACACGGCCGGCGCGGGGAGGGTGGGTGAGGATGTCATCGGGGGGTTCATTGCACGAACGCCGCCCGGTGTTACCAGCTCACGCGATTTCCGTCCTCGAGGAGAGCCCTGACGCAGACTCGATGCCGGATCGATCAAACTCGTCGGCGATGAACGGTGATTCGAACACTTCTGTCCGGCCCAGGTTAGGGACTGGACGGGTTGCTCGCAGACTCGCGACGGTCGCTATCGGCGTGCTGTCGATCGGCGCGCTGTTGTGGGTCGCCCCCCCAAGCCAGGTGATCCAGACCGTCGCTGATCTGAGTCCTGCGTGGCTGGTGGCCGCCGTGGGGTTCGAGCTCGTCTCGTGCCTGAGCTACGTGGTCGTGTTCCGACGCTTCTTCCCGGAGACTTCGCGACCCGTGAGCCGCCGCGTCGCGTGGATTTCGATGGGTGCCGGCGCGATTCTTCCGGGCGGGAACTTCTCGTCCGCGGCGGCGACCGGCTTGCTCCTGCGCCACCATCGCACGGGCGCACGTGGCCTGGTCGAGCGCTGCGGCGCGCTGCTGTGTTTCCTCACCCTGTTCGGGTTCGCCGTCAACGGTGCGGCCGGGGTGCTGCTCCTGCTGGGCATCGGTCGCGGCCCGCACGATCTCGCGCACGCCGGGATCCCCGTGCTCGTCTCGCTGTTTGTGATCGGATCCGCGACGGTTGCGATGCTGATCGGCGGTCGCCTCGGGACCCGGGTCCCCAAGGTGGTGCGTCCCGTTGTGCAGTCGCTCGAAGGCGCTCGCGCCACACTGTTCGCACCGCATTGGCGTCTTCTCGGCGCCGCCGGATTCCTCTGGCTCGACATGGCCGCGCTTTGGGCCGCATGCCGCGCGACCGGGCACCCGCTAGGTGTGCTCGCGCTGGCGGTGGCCTACTTCGTGGGCTACCTGGCGACGATGATCCCCATGCCTGCCGGGCTCGGCGTGCTCGACTCCGGGCTTGCTGGGGCTTTGGTGCTGTACGGGTTTTCCCCGGCCGCCTCCGTCGGCGCCGTCCTCACCTACCACGCGATCTCAATCTGGGTGCCTTGCCTCGGCGGACTCGTCGCCTGGTTACCGACCCGCCGCGCACCACGGGCGAACGTCGCGGCAGGCCCGCTGGTCGAGCAGACAGCCAGCGCGTCCGCGAGCGGTCCTTAGGTCTCCTAAGGCGGCCTGCTACGTTGGTATGAGCGGTCGGCGACGTCGGCCGCGAGGCAGCTTGCTTGGGTTCCGCACGCAGCGGTTCGGGTCAGCCATCGCCTCCCGAATCGTCCGCGGCCCATTTGCGCCGCTAGGAGTTATGCATGTCAACAGAATCGTTTGCTGATCTCGGTGTCTCGCGCGCCGTCGTCAGCTCCCTCTCGCAGGCCGGGATTGTCGAGCCGTTTGCGATCCAGCGTGCGGTGATCGGCGACGCTACGGCCGGCCGCGACGTGATCGCGAAGTCGCCGACCGGGTCCGGTAAGACGTTGGCGTTCGGAATCCCGCTGGTCGAGCGGATCAGCGCCACCGACCCGCGTCCCGCCGCGCTCGTGCTCGCCCCGACCCGCGAGCTCGCGTCCCAGATCGTCGAGGAGATTCGCGGTATCGCACACGCTCGTGCGCTGCGCGTGACGGCCGTCTATGGCGGGGCCGGCTTGGTCAAGCAGGCCAAGGACGCCGCCGGCTCGCACGTGTTGGTGGCGACCCCCGGGCGGCTCGAGGACCTGCTCGCACGCGGCGCGTTCCGGTTGGACCGGATTCGACTGCTGGTTCTCGATGAGGCTGATCGGATGCTCGACATGGGTTTTCGCCCGGCGATCGAGCGGATCATCGCCGCCTGCCCTGAGGACCGCCAGACCCTGTTCTTCTCGGCCACCCTCGATGGCGAGGCCGGACGGCTCGCGAAGCGCTACGCGAAGGATCCGGTGACCCGTGAGCACGGCCCGCGTGAGCGGCGGGCGAACGAGGAGATCGAGCATCGATTCGTGGAGGTCGAGCACGAGCATCGGGTCGAGGCACTCGTGCGAGAGCTCGGTCGCGATCGCGACCTCACGCTGGTGTTCGTCCGAACCAAGCACGGAGCCGATCGGCTCGTGAAGCGCCTCGCGGCTCGCGGCGTCAAGGCGGCGGCGATGCACGGTAACAAGTCACAGCGCCAACGCGAGCAGGCGCTCGCACGCTTTGAGTCCGGCGCGATCGACACGCTCGTCGCGACCGACGTAGCGGCGCGTGGGATTGACGTGGAGCGGATCTCGCACGTGATCAACTTCGACCCGCCCGCCGACAGCGCGACCTATGTCCACCGCATCGGCCGGACCGGCCGGGCCGGTCGCAAAGGCGTCGGGATCACGCTGCTCTCAGCAGACCAACACGGCGATGTGGTGAAACTCGCTGGCCAGCTCGGGCTCGAGCACGGCCTTCACACGAACCGCTCCCGCCGCCTGACCACTTCTCACACATCCCACGCGGCTACTTCGAGCCGCAGGCCGCCGCGCCGGCGACCTCGGCGCCAGCGAGCCTCCGCTCGAGCCTGACCCCGCCGTCGGAGGCGTCGATCCTAGGAGGACCACGCCGGGTCTGAGATCGGGTGCGCCTCGGACGCCCGTTCCCGGCGGAAATGCTCGAGGATCAGAACGCTGACGATCGCGACGTACACGCACCACAGCGACGTCAGTTCGTCAACTCGCACTATCGCCGTAACGATCACGCCGACGAGACTGACCAGGCCGAACCATCGTAAGTAACGCCGGCTCGAGATCAGCGCCGGCCCGCATGTCGCGGCGACGTACAGGAGTCCGATGATGGCGTCGTTTGGTGTGTGCGTCGTGTAATCGATGCAGCGAGCCTGCTCGTGCGCTCCGACTGGATAGGCGGTCACCTGCCACAGCAGATACACGCCCAACACCGCGCCGAGGCACGCCATCGCCATCATCACCCGCGATCGCCTCGGGTCCGGCTCGAGCAGCATGAACCCGAGCGGAACGATCACCGGTAAGACGGCGTGCGCGTAGAGGATGTAGGCCTCCTTCGCAGCGTCGCCCAACCCAGGCGACACCTGACCGCGGAGCCCGAGCCAGACAAAACCCTCGACGAGCTGATGGATCCCAAACAGCAGCGGTAGCGCCCCGACGATCAACTCGCGCCGCGTGCGAACGCGACGCAAGGTCTCAACCCCGACGCCGGCGATGGCCGCGCCAGCGAAGAAATCGGCCTGCGGCGAGAAGCACACACGCCTGACCCTAACGCCCAGCGACACCGAGGAGTTGGGTTCTAGCTCCTGTGAGGCTTGCTAGGCCAGGCTTGGTTGCCCACGGTCATGTGGCTGCTCGGCTTTGCGGACAGACACGATCGCGATCTCGTCGGCAGCCGCACGCAGATCGTTGACCACTTCGTCCAAACGCTCCTTCCGGAATCGGATCGAGGGTGAACTGAGACTGACGGCGGCCCGGAGCGGGCTCGTGCTGGTGTCGATTGCCACGGCGACGCACGAAGCGCCCTCCTCGGATTCGCTCATGTCGGTTGCAAATCCACGTTCGCGGACCTTCTCTAGCTCGACCATGAACGCCTGTAGCTCGGTAATCGTGTTGGGCGTCCGCCGCGGCATGCCCTCCGCCTCGAGGATCTCGCGGACCTGATCGTCGTTCAGCTGCGCGCTGAGCGCCTTCCCAAGTGCGGAGGAGTGGATGAAGTCGCGGTCACCCGGACGTGCCGAGAGCCGGATCGCGTGCGGGCTCTCCTGCACGTCCGCATAGAGAACCCGCGTCCCGACCAAGATGCCAAGATTGATCGTCTCGTCGTACTTGTCACGCAGCCGTTCCAGCAGTGGTCTCGCGGTGGCAGTGAAGGAGTTCAAGATCGGCTGTTCAAACGACAGGAACACGCTCCCGAGGCGGAAGCGCACCACGTCGAAACGTGACACATAGTGCCTGGCCTCGAGCACGGCCAGATAGCGGAATACGGTGCTGCGGGGCATCGAGACGGCATCAGCGATCTGCGGAGCCGTGAGGCCGGCCGGGTGTTGCGCGAGCACATCAAGGATGTCGAGCGTGCGCTCGACCGCCCGGACTGCGTACTTCGTGCTCGGCGCCCCTGCCGCTTCCGCCATCGCCTGACTCCTCTAGCTTTGTTTGTCCCTGCTCATCACCGCGCGACGCGACTCGGTGCGCTCGGTGTCGATCTCGTTATCCCGTATGACTACACCGTAAATTTCGTCAGCTCTCTCCCGGGAGATCCACCCTTCGAGGACGTCTTGAAGGACCCGGCTCGGATCTCTAGCGACCGGCGGTCCGAAGCCCCCGCCTCCCGTTGTGTAGGAGACGATTGTCTCACCTGGACGCAAGACGACATGCCCGATCGGCTGCAGGTCGGCAAGGCTGCCATCGAGATTTCGGCGGTACTGTCTTGCTGGCGCGCCATCGCCTCCGCCCCGAGCGCCGCGGGGCGGGTTCGCGGTCCCATCGCTGAGGTAGATCACCTCAAGCTCGCCGTCGGTCGGCCCGTACTCGACGAAACCTCCCGGGGCACCGCGGTGTCGACCCGCGCCCTCGCTGTCGGTCACGATGTGCTGGGCGCGGATGATGATCGGATGCCGCATCTCGTCGATCTCCACGCTATCGCGCAAAAGGGCGCCGCCGTCACCGGGACCTCCGGTTGTCAGCCAGCCGTCCGAATGCGGACCACCCGCACCGCCCGTCCACGCCAGAATCAACTGGTTCACGAACGGAGCGTCCTCTTCGTTCGGGTCGTGCCCCGAGATCACGGCCACGGCCGGCGGCAGTCCAACCCCGATCTCCGCCATCCCCATGCCCTCGCCAATGCCCGCCAGCGCGCGCTGTACTGCGTTCGCGAGTCGATCGAACACGTTCGTCGTCGCGACGGAGCAGCTCGCGGGATGCCGGGGAATGCCCACGACGCAGTTCTCTCGGAGCAACACGTTGATCCGCCGCGCGCTCCCTCCGTTTGGAGGAATATCGGTTGCCACACTGTTGAAGATTCCGATCATCGCCGCGGCCCGTGTCGTGCACTCAGTCAGGTTCATGCCGCACGGAAGGCAATCCAGGTTCTCGCGAAGATCGATGTCGATCATCCCATCGTCGCTGCGGACTCGAACCTTGACGTTGACGGGGATCCCGCCGGGCGCGGCCGGAACCGGGTCGTGCGTGCTGGTGACCGCGGCTTCACCGGCGGGCATTGAACGAATGGCATTCGCCATCCGCTGCTCGCTGTAGTCGAGCCACTCGTCGCTGAAATCACGCAGGGCATCCCACCCCAGATCCTCCCCAAGCTCGAGCATGCGGCGCTCGCCGGTCCGAGCCGCGCCGAGCAGGGCGAGGTAATCCCCCCACCACTGGCTCGGAACGCGGACACGCATCCGGCACATGCGAAGCACGTCGTCGTTATCGCGATACTCGCTTTGCACTCGAACGCACGGGAAGATGAGCGCCCCTTCCTCGTAGACGTCGCGAGCGTTGGCCGAATACGTCGTCGGAACCGAGTTCCCACAATCGGCCTGATGTGCCTTTGCCACCACCGTGAAGTGATGCGTCCCCTCGCCGTCGATGACGGGGACCACGATCGCGTAGTCGGCCGCGTGACCGCCTCCGTGATAGGGCGAGTTGTGCAGGAAGGCGTCACCTCGGCGGAGCCGTGGATGGAGCTCCGACATTGACCGGGCCATGAGGTCTGGCCCGCTGACGGCATGAACGGGCAAGCTCTCCGCCCAGTGCAGGACATGACAGTCGTGACTCACGATCGCGCATGAGAAATCGCGAGCGACGTTGATGACGCCCGAGCGGCTCGTTCTGGTGAGCGTGTTCCGCATCGCACGCACGACGGCATCCATCCGATTGCTCAGCACGGCGAGACGGATACCGCGCGCCTGGTCAGTCCGCTCGAACCCGGTCATGCTCGTACCACCTCCGCGACTTGATTGATGAGGAGGTTTCCCACGTGGGTGCGCTCGATCGCCGAACCGGGGTACACGACCACCGTGGTCTGCGGAGCGTCGACCAGCGCCGGGCCAACAACGGCGACCTCGGGCGAAAGGTCGCCAACATCGTAGACAGGCACCTCCAGCCATCCTTCCGGTTTGAAATACGCGATGCGCGTCCGCGGGCCCGGCGACGGCTCGCTCGAGTCGAGCGTTTGCGGCACTCGCTCGCCGATCGGCACGGTGACGCGAGCCCGCCACGAAAGCACTTCGACCGGGGACGAGGGGTCGTCGACACCGAAAACCTCCTGATGCGTCGCGTGAAAACGCGTTCGCAGCGCCTCGACATCCGGTGGGGAGTCGAAGCTGGAGATGTCGAGCGGCACTTCCAGCTCCCACACCTGTTGTGGATACCTGGCCTCGGCGAACAGCTCGATCTGCACGTCGTCCTGGCCGGTGGCGCCCTGTGCCGCAAAGCGTCGGCATTCTCCGATGAGGTCGGCGAGCGCACGGTTGACCCTCTCGTAGTCAAACCGGGTGGTGACCGTTACCACCGTGCGCACGTAGTCCGCGAACAGATTGGAAAGGAGGCCGCCCGCGGCGCTGAGGCCGGGCCCGATCGACGGCAGGAGGACTCGGCGGCAGCCCAGCCGACCAGCGATCGCTGCGACATTGAAGCCGGCCGCGCCGCCGCCGCCTAGCAGCACCGCGTCGCTCGGGTCCACGCCGCGATAGACCGCCATGTCTTCGATCGCGCGCACCATCTGCTCGGTGGCAAGCTCGAGCACCGCCGCGGCGGCGCTGTCCGCGGCGATCCCCAACGGCGTCGCAATCTCGCGCTCGACCGCCTGCTCGGCGGACCGTCGGTCTAGCCCGATCCGCCCACCTAGGAAGAACGCCGGGTCGAGTAGTCCGAGGACGACGCAGGCATCGGTCAGGGTCGGCCTCTCACCGCCGTTCGGATAACACGCGGGACCGGGGTCTGACCCCGCGCTCATCGGACCTATGCGGAGCAGCCCCCCGTCGTCCACCCATGCGATGCTCCCTCCGCCCGCGCCGATGCTCTTGACGTCGACTGACGGGAAGCCAGTGATGTCACCCGAGTACGGTTCGCGCAGCCAGGTCTCGCGCGTTCGCGGGATTACTCCATTACGGACGAGGCTGACCTCGAAGCTGGTGCCGCCGGCGTCAGTCACGATCAGCGGCGCCCCCTCATCTAGGTTGTCCGACGCCGCGATATGACGTCCGGCGACGGGAGCCATCGCCGGCCCCGAGCCAAGCGTGTGAATCGGCGCGTCGCGCGCTTCCTCAACATCCAGCAAGCCTCCGGACGAGCTCACGATCAGCAGCCGGCCATTGAAGCCTTCGGCTCGTAGCCGCTCCTCTAACTCCGAGAAGTAGTCACTCATCAAGGGTTTGAGCGAGGCGTCTATGCAGCTCGATGATGCCCGGCGATACTCGCGGATCGTTGGGTTGAGCCGATGGGAGAGCGTGACCGGTACTCCGGGGAGTTCTGCCGCCAGTAGTTCCCCAACCCTCAACTCGTGCGCGGGATTGACCACCGACCACAGTAGGCAAACGCCGATCGCCTCGACCCGATCTTCACGCAGGCTCCGAATCACGCGGCGGACATCGTCGTCCGCCAGCGGCCGTATCACCGAACCCGACGGCCCGATCCGCTCCTCGATCTCGTACGTCAGGCGTCTCGGGACATACGGCGCCGGATACTCGCGACGATGATTGAACGGATCGCTGCGGCCGCCTTCCCGGTAGAGCAGGATGTCTGGGTGTCCCGCGGTCGTCAGAAACGCCGTACGCGCGGTCGTGCCAGTCAAGATCGCATTGATTCCGCGGGTGGTTCCGTGAATGAACATCTCGCACTCGCGGAGCAGCGTGGTCCGGTCGGTGTCATACGCAGCGGCGGCTAGATCCAGGCAAGCCATCACGCCGCTAACGGGCGCCTCGCGAACCGTCGGCGACTTGAACAACGCCAAGCAGCCATCGGGCTGTTCGACGACCAGATCGCTGAACGTCCCACCCGTATCAACCGAGAGCCGCATGCCGATTTACGCTCCCGCCCCGGCAGGTGTCATGAAGCCACGTAGGACATTCCCACTGATTCGAGCGACATCGTTCTGGTACCGATCGTGCGAAAGGGCGCCGGCCCACGAGATCGAGCTGACCGAGAAGACCGCTCCTCCCGATGCGTTTCGGGTCAGGACCACGTCGGCGCGCACCTCACCTCGTCGCCGACGTCCCCGCCATCTCACATCGTCTTCGACCGGTATGTCGTACGCGTCACCGAAGCCGTCGGCAGTTGCCAGCACGATGGCTTCCGGGGGTGTTCCGAGGAACCGATCGGCGCGGTCGAGCTCGTCGCCGGCGGCGCCTCCCATAACCAGTCCGTGGGACCCGAACGCTTCCTGCTCGACGCCCTCGAACACCCAGCTGACGGCCTCCTCGTAACTAGCGTGCGTGCGGCGATAGCCGATCGACTGCCCATCCGCGCCCTCGGCGGCGAAGCCGACCCCCAGCAGCCGGTTCGGGAGCTTGCCGCGGTAACGCCACAGCCCGCCGAGCTCGCCAGTGGTGCTGTGATGAAGCTCTCCCGGCTCGGACTCCCATCCACGGGATCCGGCGTACCCGCGTCTCACCTCGATCACATGCGGCCGTTCGGTGTGCACGCTTGTCACCCAATAGCAACCATTTCCGCCAAGGTACATCAGCCGGCCGCCCGTTCCGACCCAGGCCTCGACGGCCTCGATCATGTTCGCGGTCCAGTATTCGGGGTGCCCGCCAGTGATCAGAACCGCGTACCCCTCGAGCAGTGCCTGACCCTCCTCGTGCAGATCGCCGTCGGTTAGGACGTCGTATTCGACATCGACGTGCTCGAGCCAATCGGTCAGATATAGGTCGCCGGCGAGGTGCCGCGGTGCGTGCAGAAATCGAAAGCGATATTTCGGCCGCAGGCTGACGATCGGGCGGAGAGCCGAGGAGTAGCACACCCCACTGAAATCATCGTGCACGTCATAGAGCGACTTGCCCAGCTCGGGGTGAGCGTCGAGATAGTGATCGAGCGGATCCCAGGCCGATGGCCAGTCGAACGGGGAGTTCGGTTGCATCGGATCACCCATACGCTCGTTGGCGTAGGCGAGGTACGTCAGGGTCGGGAGCAATAAGGCCACACGCGCGTGGGACTCGCCAACGGACGGTCTGATCACGAACGGGATGTGGTCCTCTGAATCGCCAGCGCGTAAGCGAAGGGCGTACACGCCGCTTCTGACGCCGGTGGGGACGGTCCATTCGATGCTTGGGCGCCACCCTGCGTCCTCGAGGTCGTCCGAATGGAAGTGGATCGCACCGTACTCGTTTGGCCTGAGCCGGAAGTCCGTCTCGGCCCCGGACCAGTTGTGTCCGGTCACGCCTCTCGTGGGCATATTTACGGCGGAGCCGTCGAAGCGGTGGGGCCCCACGTCCTGAATCGAAGTGCTCCCCTGCTCGGCGCTGAAATCCCACTCGGCAAGGACCACACCCGCGGCGACTTCAGCGGGGTCCTCGCCCCGCGCAAGCCGTTCGAGTTCCGCCGATGCCAGGGACCGAGCGAACACCCTCGGTCGATCGATCTTGCCGTCGAACGCGTCGGCCACATAGTGACGAGACGCCACCAAGTCTCCCGCCGCGCCGATGCAGAAGGCCGCCGTCACCTCCGAACAGCTAGCTGTGTCGATGTCAACCCTCTCAGAGATCGACGTCAGCTCGACGCGGCTCCAGCGAGACACGGGCGATTGATGGACGCACGCGGCGCCAGCCTCGTGATCGAACGTCGCGGCGACGAACTGCCACTCGTCCCTGCACAGGCGGGTGCCCGCTCTGACGCGCTCTACGGTGCCGGGCGCCCCGAGCATCAGCGTCAGATAACCGTCTGGGTCGAGGAACATGCCGTATCCACGGTGCGTGTTGGATGACCATCTGGAGAGCAGCGCCTGCCAGCGGCCGCGGTTGGGAAGGGTCGGCATGATCCACGCCTGGAGCGTGAAACTGCCAACGCGGAGCGAGTCGCCATTCTCCACCAGCACGTACGACCCAGTCCGGGTCTCCTGACGCTCTCCGCGATGGTGTCCGTCAAGGACACCCGGGAACACCTCCTCCTTGAAGCCGGGCCCGTTCGGATTCGTGTCGCCATGGATGAGACGGACGAGCGCCGACTCGTACTCGAGTCGCTCGGTGCTGATCATGAAGCGGATCGCTTCACCAGGGGCGACGCTCAGCCGATCGGAGTACCCGATGAGCTCGACGCCTGGCCGCTCAAGCACCGGCACTCGTACGCGCCCGCGGCGGCACCACGTCGTACGGTTCAGCCCCGAACACCAAGTCCGCGTAGTTTCCGTCGCGGACGGGTTCATCCGGTGGCACAGCCAAACGCCTAACCACAACAGTGTCGAGCTCGACGCCCAAGCCGGGAGCATCGGAGAGCTTGAGCACGCCGCCCGACACGGGCGATCCACCCACAACGAGCTCCTCCATCAGCGGGGTTC
>Ga0335073_10007213_pt1 | contig 15586 bp, 12 predicted proteins | sample Lox_Sample_22_FD_207093 | JGI IMG/M metagenome (GOLD analysis project Ga0335073, IMG submission 207093) | Soil microbial communities from Loxahatchee National Wildlife Refuge, Florida, United States - Lox_Sample_2.2 | ecosystem: Environmental > Terrestrial > Soil > Wetlands | place: USA... | reverse complement strand
GACGGCAGGCCGACATGGTCGACTCTCTAATTCAGCTAGCCCTTTCCGGAGGGGGAGGTCAGATCGTGACGACCGCCACCAAGGTTGTTCTGAAGCCGCTCGAAGACAGGATCGTGGTACGCCCGCTCGAGGCCGAGCAGACCACCGCGTCCGGCCTGGTCATCCCCGACACCGCCAAGGAGAAGCCCCAGGAGGGCGAAGTCCTGGCTGTCGGTCCTGGTCGGTTCGACGATGCCGGTGCCAAGCGCGTCCCGATGGACGTCAAGGTCGGCGACGTGGTGCTGTACAGCAAGTACGGCGGCACCGAAGTGAAGTATCACGGCGAGGAGTACCTGGTGCTCTCTGCCCGTGACGTGCTCGCGATCATCGAGAAGTAGCGAGCAGGCTTTCGCGCGCGGGCCTGGCCCGCGCCGGGCTGCCTCCAAGCAGCCTGGCACCGCCCCGGCTCGGCTCGTGGCCCCCGGAGTCAGACTCCGGGAGCCTGCGGCCCGGTCCGGGGCGGTGGCGTGAGAGCCTCAGACCCGAACATCAAGATCATTACCGTTCACCACAGACACTGGGGACCAGATGGCCAAGAGCCTGGTTTTTGACGAGGACGCACGGCGCGCCCTTGAGCGGGGTGTTAACCACCTCGCAGACGCCGTAAAGGTGACGCTCGGCCCCAAGGGCCGCAACGTCGTCATCGACAAGAAGTGGGGCGCGCCCACTATCACCAATGACGGCGTGACCGTCGCGCGCGAGATCGAGCTGGAGGACCCGACCGAGAACCTGGGTGCTCAGCTGGCCAAGGAGGTCGCCACCAAGACCAACGATGTCGCCGGTGACGGCACCACTACCGCCACGGTCCTGGCCCAAGCCATGGTGGCCGAGGGCCTGCGCAGCGTGGCGGCCGGTGCCAACCCGATGGCGCTCAAGCGCGGTGTCGACGCGGCGTCAGCCGCGGTCGCCGAGGCGCTGATCGCCACGGCCCGCGAGGTGGAGGAGCGCGGTGAGATCGCTAACGTAGCGACGATCTCCGCGCAGGACGCCAAGATCGGCGAGGTGATCGCCGAGGCCTTCGACAAGGTCGGCAAGGACGGCGTCATCACGGTCGAGGAAGCCCCGACGATGGGCATCGAGCTCGAGTTCACCGAGGGCATGCAGTTCGACAAGGGCTACATCTCGGCGTACTTCGTCACCGACCCCGAGCGGATGGAGGCCGTCATGGAGGACGCTTACATCCTGCTCAGCGGCGGCAAGATCTCCTCGATGCAGGATTTCCTGCCGGTGCTGGAGAAGATCGCGACGTCCAAGAAGCCGCTGCTGGTCATCGCCGAGGACGTGGATGGCGAGGCCCTGTCCACCCTGGTCGTCAACAAGATCCGCGGCCTGCTCAACGTCGTCGCGGTGAAGGCGCCCGGCTTCGGTGACCGGCGCAAGGCGATGCTCGAGGACATGGCCGTGCTGACCGGCGGCCAGGTCGTGAGCGAGGAGGTCGGTCTCAAGCTGGACCAGGTCGGCCTCGATGTGCTCGGCCAGGCTCGGCGCGTCGTGGTGACCAAGGACAACACGACGATCATCGACGGTGCGGGCGAGCAGGCCGCGGTCGAGGACCGTATCCGCCAGCTGCGGAACGAGATCGACAACACCGACTCCGACTGGGACCGGGAGAAGCTCCAGGAGCGGGTGGCCAAGCTGGCTGGCGGCGTTGCCGTGCTGCGGGCTGGCGCCGCGACTGAGGTCGAGCTCAAGGAGAAGAAGCACCGGCTCGAGGACGCAATCTCCGCGACCAGGGCCGCCATCGAGGAAGGCATCATCGCTGGCGGAGGAGCCACGCTGGTCCACGTGGCCCAGGAGCTGGGCGACCTTGGCAAGACGGGTGACGAAGGCACCGGTGTCCAGATCGTCCGGCGGGCGCTGTCGGCTCCGGCCCGGTGGATCGCCGAGAACGCCGGCGCAGAAGGTGGCGTCGTGATCGCCCGGATTGCCGAGCTGCCCTCTGGTCACGGCTACAACGCCGCGACTGGCGAGTACGGCGACCTGGTGGCGCAGGGTGTCATCGACCCGGTCAAGGTGACCCGTTCGGCGGTGCAGAACGCCGCGTCGATCGCGGGCATGCTGCTCACCACCGAGGTGCTCGTCAGTGAGAAGCCCGAGCCCGAGGCTGCCGATGCCAACGGCCACGGTCACGGTCACCAGCACTGACGCGGTCAGCTAGCCGCTAGCAGAGCCGGCCCCGTCCTCGCGCCTCCACCGGCGCGACGGCGGGGCCGGTTCTATGAAGTTCGTAGCTTCAGGCGTCGCGGAGCCGTAGCACCAGTCCGCCGGCTAGCAGCGCCGCTGCGGCCCAGAGGGCGAGCACGGCAATGCCGCCCCAGGGGCTGATCGGCAGGTGAGCCATCCCTGTCGTGTCCTGGATGGTCAGCCCCGCGCTCGTCGGCCCGTACCGCTCGATCCGGCGCTGCCAGACGGGGTCGCCGACGAACGCGGCGAGGATCGGAGCCAGGTACAGCACGCCGAGCACAGTCCCTGTCGCTGCAGCCGAGTCGCGTACGACCGTCGAGATGCCCAGGGCCAGAAGTCCGATCAGGACCAGGTAGAGCACCGAGCCGACGGCAGCGCGCAGCGTGGGTCCGTGGGCCATCGACAGCGCGAATCCACGGGCCGCGGTGAATCCCTGGCCGGGCAGGATCTCCCGGCCGGCCAGCAGGCAACCCGCCACGCTGATGAGCGCGGCCGGGAGAACCAGGCCGGTCAGCACCGCAGCCTTGGCTGCCAGCACCGCGAAGCGCCGCGGCATGGCGGTGAATGTCGTCCGGATCATCCCGGTGCTGTACTCGCCGGTGATCGCCAGCACCGCCAGGATGGCGACCACGGCCTGGCCGGCCTGCACGCCGATCAGGCTGAGCTTCGTCGTGTCAGCCGTGCACGCCGAGCCAGGTGCGCACCTGGCCACGGCCGTGACCGCCGTGCTGACCGCGACGGTCAGCACGACGGTGGCAGCAACCAGCCACCCGGTCTCCGGCACGGTGCGCACCTTGGTCCACTCAGCCCGCAGCACTTCCAGGCTGGCCCTGGTGGCGGCTGCCGGCAGCGGCATGTTCCGGCCGGTCACGGTTGCTGTCTGGCTCATCACGCGTCTCTCCTGCGCAGCAGCCAGTACGCCACGGCGAGGGCCGCGGCGGCGTACCCGCATAGCACGGCCAGACCAGCCCACGGCGCTAGCGCGAAGTATTCCGGCGGCCCGTACTGGCCGACGACCTGGTGGTACTGCGGCACGCTCTGCTCGACGGCGAACGCCGCAACCGGCGTCACCCGGAACATCCACTCCGACACGCCAGAGGACACCACCGATGTGTCCCCCAGTATGTAGGGCAGCACGAAGACCACGATGACTGCGGCAACGGCCACCACGCTGCGGCGCGCGATCGTACCGACGGCGACGGCGAGCACCGCAGCCACCGCGAGCAGCGCCGCGGTCCCGGCGATCACCTGCAGGTCAGTCGCCCAGCTCACCGGGAGCACGTAAACTCCATGGCTGCGCGATATCCGGGAGCCGGCGAAGACCGCTAGTGCTGTGGCGGGCAGCCCCAGCGCGAAGCAGACCAGGCCGATCACGACGGCCTTGGCGGCAAGCACCCGGCCGCGCCGGGGACTGGCCGCCAGCGTGATCCGGATCATCCCGCGCCGGTATTCAGCGGTGACGAACATCGCACCGATCACCACGAGCACGATGAGCCCGAAGATGACCGCCACCAGGTGGTCGGCAATGGTGCCGGTGTCGTAGTTAGTGTTGGCGGCCCCGCCGACAATAGGTGCTATGTCGCCGCTGCCGGCGATCGTGAAGCTGTCCCCCGCATGATGGAAGCCGAGGCCTGGCATGCTCTCCAGCCGTGGGTTAGCTCCGACAAGCTGGCCCGCCCACGTGCTTCCGTGCCGTCCGCCGCGGAGGCTGACGTGGTCGAAGGTACCGGTGGCCCGGCTCGGCGATGTGCCCCCGCCCGACTGGGCATAGGACGGGAAGTTGGACTGGAAGTAATAGGGGGAAGTGGCAAACAAGCCCGCTTGCACGGTGCCCTGCAGCCCGGGCAGCCGCACGACTGCGACTTTCGTCCAGTTGCGTCCGTCGGCCGAGTCGTACCCGGTGATCGTGGCGCCGGATCGGGTCAGCCGCAGCCATCGCGGCGACGCCGCGGACACGTGACCCGGCAGGCCGGCGACATCTCCGGTGTAGTCATACTGCATCCGCACGCCGTGCTGACCGGTGACCATCATCGCGGCATAGGCCGATCCTTGCCGGGTGCTCTGCTTGATGATGATCCCGGCCTTGGACCAGGGCATCAGCCTTGCTGTCAGGCCGACAGCCGAGGGCGGGCCGACAGGGCCGCCTTCAGGTTCGTACTTGCCGGTCAGCGATGTCACTCGGACAGTCAGGCTCCCGTTACTGGGCAACGGCTGACGGACGAAGTAGAAGCTGTCCAGCACGGCCTCGCCGCCCGGACCGGTGGGGACAGCCGGGATGCACGGCCCGCCGCACTGCGTGGTGCCAGCGTTCACCAGGAACAGCCCGAGCACGTCGATCAGCACTGCGGCGGCAATCACTGCGATGACCCAGCCGCGCATTGTCCTGAACTTCGTCCACTCGGCGTGCACAAGCTGCCAGAAGCCGTCGCGTCCCGCCTGCTGGGGGGCCCGGTAGGGGGCGATGGTGGTCATGACAGTGCCTCCTCCGCGGACTGGGCACGAAACTCCACCGCGTCCCTCGTCATCTCCATGTAGGCCTCTTCCAGCGTCGCGCGGTGTGCCGACACCTCGGAGAACCCGATTCCGGCCTCCGTCAGCACAGCCACGACGCGCTCGGCTGGCAGGCCGGTGACCGTGAGCGAGTCGCGGTCGGTGGCAGCCACGATCACGCCCGCGTGCGCGAGCACGGTCATCGCCTCGGTCCGCGCGCTGGTGCGCAGGTTGACCCGGTCGCCCGAAGCAGCCGCGATCAGCTCGGCAACTCCGGTGTCGGCGATCACCTTGCCCCGGCCGACCACCACCAGATGATCGGCGGTGTCCTGCAGTTCGCTCATCAGATGGCTGGACACCAGGACCGCCCGGCCCTGGCCCGCCAGCGAGCGCAGGAAGCCGCGCATCCACGCGATGCCTTCGGGGTCTAGCCCGTTGAATGGCTCGTCCAGCATCAGGATCGGCGGGTCGCCCAGCATCGCCGCAGCGATCCCGAGACGCTGTCGCATGCCGAGCGAGTACCCGCCAGCCTTGCGCCCAGCGACCGACGTCAGGCCGGCCTGCTCGATTACCTGGTCGACGCGCCTCGCGGTCAGGCCCTGGGAGTGGGCCAGCCAGAGCAGGTGGTTGCGCGCCCGGCGGCCGGGCTGCAGCGCGCCCGCGTCCAGTAGCGCGCCGATGTGGCTCAGCGGGTGTCGCAGGCTGGCATACGGCTGGCCGTCGACCAGGGCCGTGCCGTGGTCGGGTGCATCCAAGCCCAGGATCACCCGCATCGTGGTCGACTTCCCCGCGCCATTCGGCCCGACGAAGCCAGTGACCTTTCCCGGCCGGACGACAAACGACACGCCGTCCAAGGCCAGCGCCGGGCCGAAGCGTTTCCGCAGGCCGGCGACTTCGATCGTTGCTTCCATGTCAGGGAACGCTACGGACTGCACGGCGCCGAGTCGTCACGCCGCAGAGCGTACTTCGGGGCCACCAATTCCAGGGACCGCCGCGGCCTGTCCCCCGCAAGAGTGACGGGATGATGCGCACGCTGGGGGACGCGGTTGCGGCCAATCGCCGCCACAATGAGGGACGTGGGCGACATAGCCGAGCGGGCTCGCGGCGCCGCCGCCGCCGCACGGCGGCGTGCGGCTGATCCCGGCACGCCCATTGCGACCGCCGTGGCACTCGCCGTGCTAGCGGCTGGCCAGGCAATCTGGGTGGTGCTGAGCCAGCACGCCAGCGGCGCGAGCGGGTCGCTGCTCGCGTCGGGCTGGCTGGTCGGATCAATCGTGGTGGTGCTGCCCAGCTTGCTCGGCACGCTGCCGCTTGGCTTCTTGTGGAACCGGCCCGCGACTGCGGCGCTACTGATCTGCGCAGCCAACTTCCTCTCGCTGGCTGTCTTCGGCCTGCTGCCAGTTGCCGCGCTGGTGGCGCAGCTGGTCGTCAGCTACCGAGTTGGCCGGTACGGTCCGCAGCTCATGGCCGCGTTCCTGACGCTGCCGTTCCTCGCCTTGGCCCTGACCAATCCTGGACCTCAGCTGGTGGCGCCCGACTGGCCCGGCGACACCGCGCTCGCCATCCTGGCGGCTGCGCTCGGCCCGGCGGCAGCCTGCACCGGTGCGGCGCTGCGGTCCCGGACCGAGGCGTCGCAGCGCGCAGCGGCGAATGAAGCTTTCACCGAAACCCTGCTGGAGAACACCGCGCGCGGGGAGCGCGCGCGAATATCCCGCGAGCTGCACGACGTCGTCGCGCACCACGTCTCGATGATCGCGGTGCAGGCCGAGACGGCCAGGCTCGCGACCCCGGGCATGCCGCCCGCCGGGGCGCAGGGGCTGTCCGCGATCGGCGACACCGCCCGGGCTGCGCTGACCGAGATGCGGCGGCTGCTCGGCGTGCTCCGCGAGGACACCGGCGACACCACCGTTGACCGGCAGCCGCAGCCTGGCCTCGCGCAGCTGGGCGAGCTACTCGACGAGGCGAGGGAGGTAACCGGAATCGGCGCGAGGCTCATCGTCCGCGGCTGGCTGACGAGCCTGGATCCTGGTGTCGAGCTGGCCGCCTACCGGATCGTGCAGGAGGCGCTGACTAACGCGCGGAGGCACGCGCCGGGCGCCGCCGTGGATGTTGAGATGGACTTCGCCGATGATGTACTGCGCCTGCGGGTCCGCGACAACGGGCCGGGGCCCGCGCCCGCGCAGCCTGGCCAGCTCCCGGCAGGGCACGGCCTGCTCGGCATGCGGGAACGAGCTGCGGCGGTGGGCGGTCAGCTGACCACCGGACCTGCACCTGGCGGCGGCTTCCTGGTCCTGGCGACGCTGCCGATCAAAGCGGAGGTGGCCGGGTGAGCACGCCTGCGCCTTCGGTGCGCATCATCGTGGCCGACGATCATCAGGTAGTTCGCGCCGGCTTCGCCGCGCTGCTGGACACCCAGCCGGATTTCACTGTCCTCGGCACCGCGTCCGACGGAGCGGAGGCAGTGCGGATGAGCCGGGAACTGCGCCCGGATGTCGTACTCATGGACGTCCGGATGCCCGGAACCGACGGCATCGAGGCCACCAGGCAGCTGACCGGCGGCGCGGATCGCCCGAGGATCATCATCCTCACCACCTTCGACCTCGACGAGTACGTCTACGACGCGCTCCGCGCCGGCGCAAGCGGCTTCCTGCTCAAGGACGTCACGGCCGAGCGGCTGTTCGACGCGGTGCGTGTGGTGGCGGCCGGCGAGGCGCTGCTGGCACCGGCGGTGACCCGGCGGCTCATCAGCGAGTTCGCGAAGCTCAGGCCGAAGGCCAGCGATCAGCCTGAGAGCCCGCCGATCTCGATCGGCGAGCTGACGCCGCGCGAAACCGAGGTGCTCCGGCTGCTCGCGGAGGGCTTGTCGAACCCCGAGATCGCAGCCCGCCTCGTCGTCACTGAGGAGACGGTCAAGACGCACGTCAGCCGAGTGCTGCACAAGCTCGGCTTGCGTCATAGGACGCAGGCGGTCGTGCTGGCGTATGAATCGGGGCTTGTGACGCCGGGCTCGCGCTGAGTTTCCGCGGCGCACCCGAGAGCACGCATCATGACATCGCTCTTGTTGTCCCCTTAGATATGTAATTCCCGGCCAGAATGCTATTTCTCTGTCGACATCTCTTTTGAGAAGCGCCCGTAAATACTTAGAGTAATTGTTTAGCTACTCTCGGTAATTAATTTGCCTGCGCATCGGAGTGGCACATCAATGTAACCTTTCCGTTGCCTATTTTGATGTTGCCTTTACTCTCGGCAGGGGGAATCAAGGTCTCGTACGGACCGAATGGTGAGACCGCCGCTGAGCCAGGGGGATCAGGTGGAATCGCAGGTAGACGGGGCTAGGCACGACAACTTGGGCACGCTGACCGAGCTCGCGGCGAGTGGTCAGCCCGCTGCAATTGAAACATTGCTGCGCCAGATCAGGCCGATGGTAGTTCGCTATTGCCGGGCCCGCCTCGGTCGCATTTCCGGGCATTATCACGCAGCCGACGATGTGGCGCAGGAGGTATGCATCGCCGTTCTCTCAGCCCTTCCGCGCTATCAGGATATGGGCCGGCCGTTCGCGTCATTTGTCTTCGGCATCGCATCCCACAAGGTGGCCGATGCGATGCGCAGCGCGTCCCGGCTGGCGGTGCCGACCGAGGACCTGCCGGACGGTCCGGACCCCAGGCCCGGCCCCGAGGAGACGGCAGTCGCATACCTGGAAGCTGAGCGCGCACGGGCGCTGCTGGCCAAGCTCCCGGTCAATCAGCGCGAGCTGCTGGTGCTCCGGGTGCTGACCGGACTGTCCGCTGAGGAAACCGGTCACGCGCTCGGAATGTCACCAGGGGCCGTGCGGGTTGCCCAGCACCGCGCGCTGGCCAGGCTTCGCGCGATCGCAATGGCGGAAGCGGACGTCGCGGAGTCCATTGCATAGCCATCAGGCCCGCGGGTAGCAGCGTCGGCGGTTCCTGCCCGCTGTACGCGGCTCGCGTCCGGGCAGGCCCGGCAGGCGGGATCCCTGCTCCCCCGTGGCAGGGATCCCGACCCTGGCCGGAGCTGCCCGGCCCGGTCACTAGGATGAAGGCAATCCAGAACCCGGACGCGGAGTCCAGTACCCGGACACGGAACGTGAGATGAGCGACGAGAAGTTCGGCCCCCCTGCCCTGACCTTCGACGACGTTCTCCTGCTGCCCGCACATTCGGTCATAATGCCCAGCGAAGCGGACACATCGGCCCGCCTGACGGCGCGGCTCACGCTCCGGATCCCGCTGCTGTCCTCGGCCATGGACACGGTGACCGAGGCGCGGATGGCGGTCGCAATGGCCCGCCAGGGCGGCGCCGGAGTCCTGCACCGGAACATGTCGGTGGAGGAGCAGGCCCAGCAGGTCGACATGGTCAAGCGGTCCGAGGCCGGGATGATCACCAATCCGGTGACGTGCGGTCCTGATGCCACCGTGGCCGACGTCGAGGAACTGTGCGCGCGGTACCGGATCTCCGGCGTGCCCGTGACCGACGCTAATGGCATCCTGCTCGGGATCGTCACAAACCGTGACATCCGCTTCGAGTCTGACCACCGCCGCCGGGTCGCTACGGTGATGACCCCGATGCCCCTGGTCACAGCGCCGGTCGGGGTGGCGAGGCCAGAGGCACTGGCGCTGCTCAGCAGCAACAAGGTGGAGAAGCTGCCGCTGGTAGATGAGGCGGGACGGCTCCGCGGCCTGATCACGGTCAAGGACTTCACCAAGAGCGAGAAGTTCCCGAACGCCACGAAGGATGCCGAGGGCCGCCTAGTCGTTGGCGCTGCCGTGGGGGTGGGCGAGGACGCCAAGCGGCGTGCCCAGGCACTGATCGATGCCGGCGTGGACTTCCTCGTCGTGGACACCGCGCACGGCCACGCGCAGGCCGTGCTCGACATGGTCAGCCAGGTGAAGGCGAACTCACGGGTCGACGTGATCGGCGGGAACGTGGCCACCAGGGCCGGCGCCCAGGCGCTGGTCGAGGCAGGTGCGGACGCGGTCAAGGTCGGCGTGGGCCCGGGCTCCATCTGCACGACCCGGGTGGTGGCAGGCGTCGGCGTGCCGCAGGTCACGGCGATCTACGAGGCCGCCAAGGCGTGCAGGCCCGCAGGCATACCGCTGATCGGCGACGGCGGCGTGCAGTACTCAGGTGACATCGCCAAGGCCATCGCGGCGGGCGCGGACACCGTCATGCTGGGGAGCCTGCTGGCCGGGTGCGAGGAAGGCCCCGGCGAGCTGGTCTTCATCCATGGCAAGCAGTTCAAGCTGTACCGGGGGATGGGCTCGCTGGCTGCGATGCGCAATCCCGAACGCGGCGGTTCCTACTCCAAGGACCGTTACTTCCAGGATGATGTGCTCCGGGAGGACAAGCTGGTGCCCGAGGGCGTCGAGGGCCAGGTGCCCTACCGCGGGCCGCTGGCCGCCGTGGCCGACCAGCTGACCGGCGGGCTGCGGGCAGCGATGGGCTATTGCGGCGCCCGGACGATCTGTGAGCTGCAGCAAGCGCAGTTCACCCAGATCACCAGCGCCGGCCTGGTGGAGAGCCATCCGCACGACATCCAGATGGTGGCCGAGGCGCCTAATTACGGCGGTCGGCGAGGCTAGCGCCCTGGTCCGCCATTCCCGGCGGCCAGGCGTGCGCGCACGCAGGGGCGGGAGAGCGACTTGAGCGTGGTAGAGATCGGGCGGGGCAAGAGCGGCCGGCGGGCGTACGCGCTCGACGAGATCGGCATCGTGCCCTCGCGCCGGACGCGGCACCCCGAGGAGGTGTCGATCGCCTGGCAGATCGACGCCTACCGGTTCGAGATGCCGGTGGTCGTAGCGCCGATGGACAGCGTAGTCTCGCCTGCGACCGCGATCGCCGTCGGCCGCCTCGGCGGCCTGGCTGCGCTGGACCTCGAGGGTCTGTGGACCAGGTTCGAAGACCCTGAGCCGCTGCTGGCGGAGGCCGCGGAGCTTGACGACGAGGCAGCCACCCGCCGCCTTCAGCAGATCTACGCCGAGCCGATCAAGGAAGACCTCATCGGCATGCGGATAGAGGAGATCCGCGCCGCGGGCGTCACGACGGCAGCGCGGCTGTCGCCCCAGCGCACCGTGCGCTACTACAAGGCCGTGATCGATGCCGGAGTCGACATCTTCGTGATCCGCGGAACGACGGTGTCGGCCGAGCATGTGTCCGGGCAGGCCGAGCCGCTGAACCTGAAGCAGTTCATCTACGAGCTCGACGTGCCGGTGATCGTCGGCGGCTGCGCGACCTATACGGCAGCCCTGCACCTGATGAGGACTGGCGCTGCGGGGGTGCTGGCCGGCTTTGGCGGCGGCGCCGGGCACACCACTGCCGCCGTGCTCGGGGTCGCAGTGCCGACGGCCACCGCCATCGCCGACGTCGCGGCCGCCCGCCGGGACTACCTCGACGAATCTGGCGGCCGGTACGTGCACGTCATCGCCGACGGCGGAATGACCCGCAGCGGCGACATCGCCAAGGCACTCGCCCTCGGTGCGGACGCTGTCATGGTCGGCTCGCCGTTCGCCCGTGCCACTCAGGCGCCCGGCCGCGGCTACCACTGGGGCAGCGAGGCACACCATCCGGACCTGCCCCGCGGTGCGCGGCTGAAGGTCGGCACGATCGGCACGATCGAGCAGATCCTGCACGGTCCCTCGACGGTCGCGGACGGATCGATGAACCTGATGGGCGCGCTGCGCCGCACGATGGCCACGTCTGGCTACTCCGACCTCAAGGAGTTCCAGCGGGTAGAAGTTGTGGTGACGCCGAGTGCCACGGCGCGCTGACGGCCGGGCCTGGCCGGGCGTGCGAGGCAGCAGCTCGCCGCCCGGAAACGGGCATGTCGCCGTCGCCGACCCGGCCAGGGCGACGACGCGCCTCGGGCCCGCCGAGCGCGCTGCCGCCATTGAGGCCCTGGCCAGCACCGAGCTGCAGGTCCTGGTGGTCGGCGGCGGAGTCGTCGGGGCGGGAGTGGCTCTCGACGCGGTGACGAGGGGCCTGACCACGGGGCTGGTGGAGGCCAGGGACTTCGGCTCGGGTACGTCCTCCCGGTCCAGCAAGCTGATCCACGGCGGCCTTCGCTATCTCGAGCAGCTCAACGTGGGGCTGGTGCGTGAGGCGCTGAGCGAGCGGTCGCTGCTGATGCAGCGGATCGCGCCGCACCTGGTCCATCCGGTGTCCTTCCTGTTCCCGTTCACCCATCACGCCTGGGAACGGGCCTACGTGGGCGCGGGCGTCACCGCGTACGACACGCTCGGGTTCTCCATGGGCCAGAGCAGGGGACTGCCTGGCCACCGCCAGCTGACCAGAAGCGGCGCACTGCGGCTGGCGCCGGCCCTGAACCGCAAGGCCCTGACCGGCGCGCTGATCTACTGGGACGCGCAGGTCGACGACGCCCGCTACGTCGTGACGCTGGTGCGGACCGCGGCCAGCTTCGGCGCGCATGCGGCCTCGCGCACCCAGGTCACCGGCTTCCTGCGGGAAGGCGAGCGGGTGACCGGCGTCCGGGCCAAGGACCTCGAGACCGGGAACGAGGTAGAGATCCGGGCGCAGCAGATCGTCAATGCCACTGGGGTCTGGACCGACGAGATCCAGGAGATGGTCGGCGGCCGCGGGACGATCAACGTGCGGGCATCCAAGGGCGTGCATCTGGTTGTGCCCCGCGATCGCATCCACTCCAGCACTGGGATCATCCTGCGGACGCCGGTAAGCGTCCTGTTCGTCATCCCCTGGGGGCGGCACTGGATTATCGGCACCACCGACACCGACTGGTCGCTGGATAAAGCGCATCCGGCCGCCAGCCGCGCCGACATCGACTATGTGCTCGGACAGCTGAACAAGATCCTTTCCGTCCCCCTGACCAGGGACGACGTCGAGGGCGTCTACGCCGGGCTGCGGCCGCTGCTGGCCGGCGAGTCAGAGTCCACCTCGAAGCTGTCCCGCGAGCATACGGTCGTCCATCCCGTACCCGGCCTGGTCATGATCGCGGGCGGGAAGTACACCACCTACCGGATCATGGCCCGCGATGCGGTCGACGCAGTCGCTCACGGACTGGACGAGAAGGTTGCCGCGTCCTGCACCGACAGCGTCCCGCTGGCCGGCGCCGACGGATTCATCGCGCTCTGGAACTCGCGGCACGCGCTCGCCCGGTCCTCCGGGCTGCACGTCGCCAGGATCGAGCACCTGCTGCACCGGTACGGGTCGATGATCGGCGAGATCCTCGCGCTCATCGCGGCCGATCCTGGCCTCGGCAAGCCGCTGGCCGGCGCCGATGACTACCTGCGGGCCGAGGTCGTGTATGCGGTGTCGCACGAGGGAGCCAGGCACCTGGACGACGTGCTGGCGCGCCGGACGCACGCCTCGATCGAGACCTGGGACCGCGGCGTCTCCGCGGCCGAGGATGCGGCCAACCTGATGGCAGGGCCGATGAAGTGGCGGCCCCGCCAGGTCGCCAGAGAGCTGGAGAACTACCGGATCCGGGTGGAAGCCGAGCGCGCCTCCCAGGAGGCCGATACCGACCAGGACGCGGATGCGATCCGGCTCGGGGCGCCCGACATCGTCCCGGTCGTGCAGGGCGACATCGTCACCGCCTGAGCTTTCGGATCGTGCGGAAGACTTGTCGTCGTATAGCACCACTAAGTCTCCGGCAGGATGGGCGGCCGACCCGGCGGGTGCGGACAGGGCGGGGTCGCGGCCGCAATTAGACTTCGATCATGCCCCGACCACGCGTGCTCTCCGGCATCCAGCCGACGGCGGACTCCTTCCACATCGGCAACTACCTGGGTGCGCTTCGCCAGTGGGTGGCTCTGCAGGAGACCCACGACACCTTCTACTGCGTCGTTGACCTGCACGCGATCACGGTGCCGCAGGATCCGGCCGTGCTGCGCCGCCGGACTCGGGTCGCGGCCGCTCAGCTCTTCGCGGCGGGCCTGGACCCGGACAGATCGACGGTATTCGTCCAGAGCCACGTGCCCGAGCACTCCGAGCTGGCGTGGGTGCTGGCCTGCATGACCGGCTTCGGCGAGGCCAGCAGGATGGTTCAGTTCAAGGACAAGTCAGCCAAGGGCGGGGCTGAGGCTGCCAGCGTCGGACTGTTCACCTACCCGATCCTGCAGGCTGCCGACATCCTGATCTATGACGCTGACCAGGTGCCGGTCGGCGAGGACCAGCGCCAGCATCTGGAGCTGACCAGGGACCTGGCCCAGCGGTTCAACAGCCGGTTCGGCCCGACGTTCGTCGTCCCTGGCCCGTACATCCTGGCGGAAGTTGCCAAGATTGCTGACCTGCAGGACCCGTCGATCAAGATGAGCAAGTCCGCGTCGACGCCGCAGGGCATCATCGATGTGCTCGAGGACCCGGTGTCGATCCGGCGGAAGATCATGAGAGCCGTCACCGACCCCGATGTCGAGATCCGCGTCGACGAAGCGGCCAAGCCTGGCGTCACGAACTTGCTGCGCATCTACGCAGCGCTGGCCGGCGAGCCAGTCGCTGACCTGGAGAAGCGATACGCGGGCGCTGGCTACGGGACGTTCAAGAAGGACCTGGCCGAAGTGGTGGTCGACGCGCTGGCTCCGATCCGTGAGCGGACCGAGAAGCTGCTTGCCGACGAGGCCGGACTCGACCGGCTGCTCGCGGCCGGGGCCGCGAAGGCACATGCGATCGCTGCCGCGACGATGGCGCGGGTGCGCGACCGGGTCGGCTTCCTGCCGTCAGCCATCGGCTAGGGCGTCCCGGTACGACGCAGCGAACCAGCCTGCCCCCGGCCAGCCACTGTTCCCGGCGCGTAGGCGAGGTCCGCGGCGGCCTAATAGCCGCAGCCGATGCGCCGAAGCTCGCTGGATCGCCTCCGGCAACGACATTTCATCGATCTCGTACACAAATCCGTCTGCTTTATCCCGTTTCGCGCGACCGAAATCCGTGAAAAGTGAAGCAGGGCGGGCGCAAAACCGGCTAATCGGGCTCGATGTCGGCTCACGGGCCTCGAGCGTGCTGCTGCGGGTCCTGTCGGGTGCGGCTGCCCGCCTGTCGGGTGCGGCTGCCCGCCTGTCGGGGCGGCGGCGGGCCGTCGGGTGGGTGCGTGCATGTGTAGATGCTGAACCTGCGGGTAGCTGCGCGCCGGCAGGCTTCATAACCCCCGAGCGCCTGCCAGGGGAGTGATCAACATGGCTGGGACGCTTCGCGTCCGGCGCAGCCGCGGTGCGCTGAGCGGCTTGCTGCTCATGCTGCTTGGCATCTGGGGCGCGCTGGTCCCGTTCGTGGGTCCCTATTTCCACTACGCCTACACACCCGACCGCGTGTGGACCGCGACGTCCGGGCGGATGTGGCTGGAAGTGCTTCCGGGCGTCGTCGCGCTGGTGGGCGGGCTCGTGGTCCTGATAAGCCGGTACCGTCCAGCGGCCCTGATGGGGGCCTGGCTGGCCGCGGTGGCTGGCGCCTGGTTCGCAGTCGGCGGCCTGATAGCCGGGCGCTGGGCGAGCTTGCCGACCGCCGGCGTTCCGGTTGGCGGGTCCAGCATGACGCTGCTGGAGCAGGTTGGCTTCTTCACCGGCCTTGGCGTCGTGATCGTCTTCCTGGCTGCGCTGGCGCTCGGCCGGTTCACCGTGGTGGCGGTCGGCGACGCTGCGCGCGAGAGTCTCGCGCCGCAGGACGGCGATACTGCGCCGGTCACCAGGAGCCGGGCCCGAGTCATGCCGGTCAAGGTATTCGGCGGCCGTTCTCGCAGCGTCGACGAGGCGGAAACGGAACCAGCGCAGACCCACTGAGCACGGCCCTAGCCCGGCGCGGCTGGCGGCGAAGCGGGCTACCGCGGCGGACGACGTCCGGCGTCGGACCGGCGGCGCGTCCGTACCAGCCCGACCAGGCCGAGCGCGGCAACTAC
>Ga0335073_10007212_pt1 | contig 15591 bp, 10 predicted proteins | sample Lox_Sample_22_FD_207093 | JGI IMG/M metagenome (GOLD analysis project Ga0335073, IMG submission 207093) | Soil microbial communities from Loxahatchee National Wildlife Refuge, Florida, United States - Lox_Sample_2.2 | ecosystem: Environmental > Terrestrial > Soil > Wetlands | place: USA... | reverse complement strand
GAGTCCGAGTCGACCGCGGCTCCGGAGGGGTGGTGGGGGCTGGCGGCCAACTACCAGATGGACAGCGATGCGAAGGGTTCGCCCAACACGACATACCTCGACGATTTCTCCGTAACCTATTGGTAACCCATGGAGTTTCACGGCGCCCGCCGTGTAGAAACGCACCAGCAACTGTGACAAATTGCCCGCTCGGACGAGTAGTTTTTGCACAGATCGAAAAAGGCTGCCTGATATGCACAAAAATCTTTCAAAACAGCCGAGAAAAGGGTTGCCTGCCGTAATTTGATCTGTATTATCCGACTAGACACTGATTGAAAGTTCTGCCTGCCGGGCACGGAAGACGCCCGGAAACACCGGGGCGGCGCGGCAATCGGGCCATTTCGAGACGTAGCGTTTCGGGGTCCGGCAAGCTGGCGTAAGCCCAGGTGAAAGAGCGGCCAAGGCGCCCTCCAGCAAGGTTGGGGTGCACTCGGGGCCGCCGAGATGAGAGGCCGGCCAAGCTTCCCGCGGACAGCACGTGTCCGTTGCCTGAGCCCAGCCCACCCCGACAATCGACGCCCATCACCCCGTCGGGCCACCCGGTGGAGCGCAGGGTAAACCTTTAACCGGAACACGTTCCCCTTTCCTCTGAGGAAGACTCATGAAAAAGTTCCCGCTCGTTGTCCTCACGCTGGCTATCACCGCGGCTCCCGCATTTGCAACCGTAACTGTTACGACTCCCACCAATGGTGAAACGACCGGCACCAGCGTTCAGTTCGCGGCCACGGGGTCAACCACCTGCTCCAAGGGCGTTTCCTCCATGGGGATCTATGTCAACAATGCCCTGAAGTATCAGGTGTCGGGAGCGAAGCTCGCTACGTCCCTGACGCTGGGAACCGGCTGGAACAACACAGTCGTGCAGGAGTGGGATTACTGCGGCGGGTCCAGTTCGACGGCGCGGAGCATCGATGTTACCCAAAGCGCAGGCGTTTCGCTGAGCGCGCCGGCCAACGGAGCGACGGTGAGCAATCCGGTGAGTTTCGTGGCATCGGCCACGACGAGCTGCGCAAAGGGCGTGGCGTCGATCGGCGTCTACATCGACAACGGGCTGGCTTTTAAGACCAGCGGATCGCAGCTCAACAAGCAGTTGACGCTGGGCGGGGGCGGGCATCAGGCAGTTGTCGAAGAGTGGGATAACTGCGGCGGCGCCGCCACCAAATCGGCCCAAATCACCGTGGCTGCGGGCAAGACGCTTTCGGCCCTCCAGGCTTCCGGCGGATGGAATCAGTGGGGCGAACTGCCTCCTAACTACAACATCTGCACCAGCGATCCGTGCGGCGGGGTGAACTGGTCGATGTACCAGCACGACAGCTCCTTCTCGCTGAGCGGCAATGCCACGCAGTTCAATATCGGCGGATCGACACCGTATTCCGACGTTCTGTGGTCGAATCCCGTCATCGGGCAGGGCAGCACCCAGGGTCTGTCGGACACGAGCCATACGCTGTTGACCTCGCTGCACCACTTCACCTACGACGCATACTTCTACGTCAGCAACCTCAGCGCGACCCAATCGCTGGAGTTCGACGTGAATATGTACTTCAACAGCGTGGGTATGGAGTGGGGCACGCAGTGCGACCATCTGGGCTCGGGACAGTGGGACATCTGGAACAACGTGGATGCGAAGTGGGTTCCCTCAGGCTCCCCGTGCAAGCTCGAGGCGAATGCGTGGAACCATGTGACTCTGCAGGTGGAGCGCGAATCGAACAACGATCTGCTCTATCAGTCGATCACTCTGAATGGGGTTACGTACACCCTCAACAAGACGGTGGCGCCGTTCCAGGTGCCGTCAGGATGGTGGGGCGCGACGGTGAACTACCAGATGGATGGCAACTTCAAGCAGGTCGCGTACACAACTTACCTCGATAAGTTCACGCTCACCTACTACTGAGGCGAGTTCGGGCCGCATGGAAATGCGGCCTGCATCTTCAGGATGCAAGGGGACGGGCAGATTGCCCGTCTTTTTGCGTTTGCAGGAAGGAAACGCTGAGAGAGCCCTCCGCTTCCGCGTCCAGGGTCTGAGGATCGCGAGAGAAGAAACGGCTGAGCACCTTGCGCACCACGGCCGTTTTCGCCTGTTCGAGAGGGAGGGGCGGAACGACGTCGATGTCGCCGAGAAAATCGCTGAGGCTGAGGTAGGCGTTGCGGTTCGCGCGCACAAATTCGAGAGGATATTCGGGTTTGCGGCGGTGAGCCTGCTGCGGATCGGCATCGAGAAAAAAGCTGAGATCGAGACGAGGCGCGATGCGCATGACGGAGCGCACGAATCCGCGCGCCACGCGGGAGCGCAGGTCGAGATTCGCCAGTTCGTCGTAGAGGCAGCGATCGAAGATCACCACATCGGCGCCGGATTTGCGCGCGCGCAGCACGGCTCGGCGCCAGGAAGCGGCGTCCAGCCAATACAGCCCAAACCGCACGCCCGTCATCAGCGGGGAGCGGACGTTCTTGTCGCGGCGGCTGATGGGAGCTTCCGGGGATCCCACGCCCTTATCTCCGCGAAATACTTTGTGGCCGGCGGACTCGCGGAAGGAGCGCAGCAGGACCACATCGTCCCAGAACGTGACGATCTGCACCTGCATGCCGGCCGAATTCAGGAACGAGCAGAGGTTGGCGATCTGCGTGCTTTTGCCGGCGCCGTCGATGCCGGAAAAGCTGATCAGAACGGGTTGGCGAGAGGGCGGCACTGCTCCGGTTGAGTGACTCAAGGGCCGATGCTCCTAGTGTGGGCGCGAGGGGCTGCCAAGGGTTGCCGCCGCCACCGTTCCGACGGCCGCTGCCGCGCCGACCAGAAGGGCAACGCGAATGGCGATGGTTTTTCTGCGGCGCTGCTTCGCCGGAGCAATGGCGGCGCCGGCAGGGCGCGATGCTGCCGTGCCCTCCGGCCGGACCACGGGGGCAACCGCCGTGCCGACCGGCGCCTGCTGCGGTGTCTGCTGAGTCGATGCCTGTTGCTGCGGATTCTGCGCCTGTGTCTGGCCGCTGGATTGCGGGGGCGCGGACTGCGTGCCAGCCGCGTTCGATGGCCCGCCGTCCTGATTGAGCTTGAGTTGCGGCGCCGGGGCGGAAGGCAAAGATGTGACCGCTGCCTGGGCCATGGGCACCAGCAGCAGCACAACGAGGAAAGAGGCAATGGCCCGCTCGAGCCAGGAAATGCACTTGCTCATGTCGTACCCCCGAACTTGCACCGTGCCGGGTCCTTTCCGATCATCCTGCCGAAGGTCATGCCACGCTTTCCGCCGGCTGCCCCGGAATTTCATCGTCGAGCGCCGAAAGCAGCGAGGACGAAGCGCGATGGCGAAAACTTTGCACGGCCTCCGCCGTCGTGGCAAAGGCTTCAAAGAGCCGGCTCACTCCCTTCGAGTCCAGAGCAGCTTTGGATTCCGGAGTGATACCCGCGAGCTTGGCATCACCGTTGCGCTTCATGGCCTCCTCCAGGCTGGAGAGCAGGAGGTGAATGGTCGCATTGTTCATTTCCAGTACGGCGGAGCAGTCGAGGACGAGACGCGGACGCTCGGTTTCCACATAGTTCTGCAGTTCCTGGAGAAACTTGCGCTCTGCAGCCGGCGTCACTCGCTCCGGCACCTCGTGCACCGTCACCGCACGAATCCTGATGATCATTGAAAGTTTTCCCCTTCTTTGGCGCAATTACTTCATTCTTTACGAGCCAAATACGTCATCTTTCACTTCCAGGTGCAACCAGTCTTCCAAAGTCGGGCTGCGCCCAACGAGTCGAGCATGCTTTCAGCCGGAATTTTCGAACAGGCGTGCCAATTCCACTTCCGGGCGGTGCGTCAGCTGACGCAACTGATTCTGCCCGTATCGAGTAAGCGTAAGAAGATTTGTCTTATACCAGCAGCAATTCGACATTTTCGACGACAGGCCACATAAGATGCGCAGGTGCTGAACCCGGTTTTCCATAACGGCCGAAACCATGCGGTGATTTCCGTCGAGCACGGTAAGAGGTTCAGATTCATTGAGCCCGATGAGCACGACGGAACCGGGCATCGACGAATTCTCGGCCAGCCGGGATCGAATGGCCGCAATCTTCGCCTGAAACTGAAGATCGACTTTGCTGCGAGGTGCCTGAAGACGCTCCACTATGTTTGTGATGACAAAATTGCCCCTCGCGATCTTCCTCCACTGAGCTCGCGGAAATACCTGAATCCGGTCGAGTTCGCCTTCCTTTACGGCAACCTCGAACCATTCGGTGTCGGAAGGCAGCTCTTTCCAGAGAGAAAAGTGGCGCAGGAAGAGAAGCGCGCGCCGCTTGGCGTTTTCATTGGCGTCGTCGAAATTCGGCGAATGCACAATGGCGCGCATGGACTCCTGATAATCGCGATATGCGGCGTTCTCGAAATCGCTCCGCAGAAACTCCCCGATCACTTCATCCTCTGAGATGCGGCGAATGAGCCGAATGGCAGGAGATGGAACCACGCTGAACGATTCGCTGTTGCGCAGCGCATCGTTGAGGAATGGCACGCCCACCAGAACCAGCAGCACCATCAGCAGGACGAGCTGAACAAGAATGACCTGCTGCAGCGAGGCGTGAAAGCGGCAGATCGTGGCGATCAGAACTCCGCTGAATGCCAGCTGCACCCAGCTGGTGTTGGCGATCTTGTACGACATCTCGTAGGTGATGATGACGACGCTGAGGGAGTAGATAACGGTCGCGAATCCGAAGAGGGCGAACAGATAGGAGAGGCTGTAATGGCCCGTGACGACAAAGCGGGCGCCGAAGAACAGCGTCCAGACGCGCGACGGCATCACCCGCAGCGCGAGGGACAGCACAGACCCGATGCCGAGCACCATGAGCAGGGAGACCGCGAGCACGGAATGATTCTTGCGCTCTTCGGCGCTGGTGCCGGCCACGACCGGGAACATACTGTTGACCACCGCCTGCGCCAGGGTAAAGATGACGCGGCCTACCATGGCCACAGCCGCATACAAGCCGGCCTCTGTTGCGAAGAAGTAGTGCTTGACCAGCACGATGCTGAAGTTGTTGATGAGCTGTTGCCCGGCGAAGAAAACCAGAGCCTGCGTGAGCTCGCGAAAAACGCTGCTGATGCGAATCGGCGAGATCACATGGCCGCTGAGCTTGGGCCGGATCGCCATCCACGACGCGGCCATGGCCACCGCGTTGGCGGCGATGACGCCGATAACGCCGGTGCCGAGCAGAACCATCAGCAGCGACCCGCCCAGCCGGACCGCGCCCTCGAAGACGAGATTGGTGGCGAGGCCCCGGAATCCGAGCTCTCCCTGGATGTAACCGCGGCGCGTTCCCAGCGGCACGTAAAATGCGGCGCCCACGGCCAGAAGATCGATCAGAACCGGGGTGGGCAGATTCAGGTAATTGTTCAGGTGCCTCTGGAACGCTATGAGAACCAGCGCGATAATCAGCCCGCATCCCCACGATAGCCGGTGGAGCGAGCGGTAGGCGGCGCTGCGCGCTTCGAGCGAAGTCTGCTGCACCACGACTTTCGCGGAAATAATCTGAAAGGCCAGCGTCGCCGCGGAAACCAGCGTCAGCAGCGTGTAAACGACGGTCGCATGGCCGAAGCCCTGAGGGCCCAGGAAACGCGCAATCGCGAGGTTGTAGGCGAAGTTGAGTGCGGCGGCGAGGGAAGTTCCTGACAGCAGTACGACGCTGCCCGAAACAATACGTGACTGCAGCGTCTTCGAGTTGTCGGACGGAGCATTCGACACGTGCGTGCGTCTCCAGCGAGCAGATAAAGAAAACCGGCGGCAAATGGAGCAGGCGGCCTTGCGTGCCGGATCTGGCTCTGAGACACGAACATCTGGCGGTCGGTCTCGGTTTTTCGGCTATACACTCCGATGCAAAACCAGGCATTTTGGCTGCCAACTTTTACCGTCCGCGGCGCAACCCGGACGCGTGCGACGCGCTTCTAAAAAATATCTTTATGCTTAGCCGATTCTGCCTGTTGATCGCCGCCAGTGTGCTTCTGTTTCGAGGCTGCTCCGACGCCTCCCAGCCCGTCCAGCTGAAATACAAAGCGGTGGGAAATGCTCCGGAGATGCTGGCCGTTTACGAGGCATGGTTTGGTGAGCCGCGCCATCTCTCGGTCGGCTACTCGTCTCACGATGAGAAAGAGATTCGCCGGCAGATTGAAGAAGCGAAAAGCGGAGGAATCGCCGCGTTCGTGGTGGACTGGTACGGCGATCGCGACGAGTACATCGACAAAAGCTACGCGCTGATGCAGAAGCAGGCCGCGAAGAACAACTTCAAGGTTGCGATGATGTACGACCAGAGCAACGAGGAAGATGGCGCAACGGATGAGATCATCGCGGATTTCACGATGTTCCACAACGCCTATCTGCAGCCGAACTCACCCGGCCATGATGCCTACCTCACCTATCAGGGGCGGCCGGTGATCTTTGTGTTCCCCCACGGAAAGTCCGCGGACTGGGCCAGGGTGCGCTCCGTCGTCGACCGCTGGAACGTCGCTCCGCTGCTCATCGATGAAAATCTTCCCGACGGTCATGCCGACGCCTTCGACGGCTTTTATCCATGGATCAATCCGGGGCCGCTGGGCTGGTCTCAGGACGGCAGCCACTGGGGGGCTCAGTACCTTGCCGATTTCTACCGGACGATGGGGGCGAAATATCCCGACAAGATGATTGTGGGCGCTGCGTGGGCGCAATTCGACGACAGCAAGGCATCCTGGGGGCTGAATCGCCACATTGCGGCGCGCTGCGGCCAGACATTCAAAGATACTTTCAACTTCTACCGCACGATCTATCCGCCGGATCAGATTATCCCGTACATCCTCATCGAAACCTGGAACGACTACGAAGAAGGATCAGCCATCGAGCCGGGTCTGCCCACCTGCGGCAACGCGCCCGCCGCGACGACTCCGGACGGTCCGGGGGCCGGCAGTGCGGCAGCAACACCGCAGCCGCCGGCGGGCGCGCCTCAGAAACAGTAACGCCCGCGGCCAAAAGGGATGAACGAGAAGGATTAGCTCGCTGGGTCGGTCTGGAACAGCCGAATCATCCAGCGCTGCTCCGCCGGCGAGAACATGACCAGATAGCGCGTGGACACATGCTGCGTGGCGACAGGCTTGTCGCCGTCGAAGATCTGCTCGTCGTATTCCACGGTATCGAGCAGCTCAATCGAAATGCCTTCCGGCGAATAGAAGACAAATTGCAGCTTGTGGCTCAGATCCTGGTAGCGTGTGTGGATGCCGAGCCGGGCCTGGCTCTTGATCGCGGCTCCCAGCTTGTCGCGCGCGACGCCTGCGAAGTCTGCATTCAGCAGCGACGCCTGATTCTGCTCAAACGCGGCGGCCAGGCTCTGCCACGATTCCAGGTAGTCGCGGACGACCGCGGCCTGCGTCTGGGCCTCGAGCTGACGCGATCCGTGCAAGTCAGGAGACTCAACCTGGACTGACGGCTGATCGGCCAGAACCGGGAAGGCAACGGCGAGAGCGCAGGAGAGCAGTGCAAAGCGGCGCATCAGTGGCCTCCGTTCCAGTGAATCTCATTGCCCGCGACCACACCGCTGGCCACGGAGATCGTCGCTCCGTTGTATGCGGGCATATCGACCTGGGCGATGTCCTTCTTGAGAGGAACGTCCACGGTCGACAGCGAGCCCTTGTACGTCTCCGTAATGGTCACGATGGTGCCATCGGGGATCGGATTGCCGCTGCAGTCACGCACGGGTGCGGTTTCGACCGAGATGCGCTTCCCATCAGGTCGTGCGCTGATGGTGAGGCCGCAGGGATCGCCCGGGACCTCCTGAATGATGCGCGTCGTGGTGGCATCGCCGGCTTGCGCGACGAACTTCGCAGCGCCCTGTTTCGAGGCGGAGTCGATGCTCGTCCATGCGACGCCGTTGCGCGTGATCGCCGTGCGCGATTGCGGCGCGCCGGAAATTCCGGACAGCGCAAACGATACGGGCATCGGCGTCGTGATGAGGTTGCGATAGGTATCGAACACATAGGCGGTGCCGTTGATGCCGTTATGCTGTCCGACCGGCACGCGCGAGGGAACGGCGATGAAGTTCAGATTTTCCGCTTTGGCGGCGGGCAGAACGTCAAACTGGCCGCTGTCCACCGTTCCGTTGGCAGCCAGCGCCGCCACGTAATGGCCGGCATCCGAGAGGTCGCTCGCCGAGAGCTCGACCGCAGTGCCCAGCTGTACGCTGCGGCGGATGACCTGATCGGGCCCCACGATGTAGAGAACTCCACTGCCGCTGCCGCTGGTGGGAATGGAGAAGGCGCTGCCCGCCGTCACCGTGGCAGGCAGATTCATATTGCCGCTCTGCGCCAGGGCGACCGGGCCCAGAAGCAGTGCAAACAGGGAAGGCAAGCCCACACGTACGCCCATCACGAAGCGCTCTCCGCACTGTAGGTCGAAACGATGGTGCGCTCGCTGCTGATCTTCTTCGCCAGATCCGCGGGAACGGATACGTGGAAGTCGACGGGCGTTTGCGGCAGCAGGGCGCGATCCACGTATTGCCCTGCGACCCAGACCACCTGGCCATCCTTGTCGTAGAACGTGCTCAGCACATGCGCAATGTTCACGGTCTGACCGCTCTGGTTCGAGAGCTGGCCGGTGAGCGAAGCGCCGGGGCCGGAATTGTACTGCTGGTTGAGGATCTCCACGACGGGGTCGGCTGAAGCGCTGACAAGAACCGACACGGGCTCCATGCGGATGCTGCCGACCTGCGACAGATCGACGTTGGGGAAATCGATGAGGAAGGGCGTAACCTGCTTCGGCAGCAGGGTGTGCGAGATCATGTCGAAGCTGCTTTCGCTGGCGATGATGGCTCCGCTCTTCGTGAGCAGAGTCGCGCGCACCGAAACGAAGGCGGGCACCACATCGTCGTCGAGCAGCTCGCCCATGACCACCGTGCCTTCGGCGCGGTTCACGGGGTGCATATCAACGATGCGCACGTGCGGCGCTTCCACATCCTGAGTTCCGAAATCATCGCCGGGACCGCGATAGATAACGTCCCAGCGCAGGTAGTTCACGGGAATGACCTGGGGCGGAACCTGCGGTGTCTTCTCGATCGGCCAGTTCACGGCCCAGCGGTCTCCGTTGCGGACGAGGTGCAGATCGCGCCTGGACTCAAACGGACCAACCACCGAGGACCAGGTAATCTTCAGCATCATTTCCGCATCGTCGGCCGTTTCGTGCAGAGGCTGGACATCGAAAGTATCCAGAGTGGCGAACGTCCGGAGGCTCAGCGCGCTGCCCATCAGATCCCGGACAAATTCGGGCTCCGTGAATTCAGCGCGATTGCCGAGCGAGTCGTATGCGGCCTGCAGATCGTGCCGGCGAATCTGGCTAACCAGATTGTCCACGGCGGATTGAGGCGTGGAAGGAGTGTGACCGAGGCTGCGTCCGCCGGCGTAATACACTGCGGCGGGCACCGGAGAGATGGTGCCAATCACGATGAGCGCTGCGGTTGCGCCGAAGATCACCAGCGACAGAAGGATTCCTTTGCTCACGAGACCATCCTCCCCGGGGCGGGATTCGGTTGCGAGATCGGAGTTACGACCTCGTCGTATTCCGAGCGCCGCCGCTTGTCGGGAATGAAAATCAGGAGCAGAGCGAGGATGCTGCTGCCGAAGGGCAGCGTGCCCCACATCAGGCCCTGCCATGCGGGCGGCTTCTGCGAGAGGTTCATGGGCCGGGCGGGCGCCACGCCGTCTTTGGCCCAGACCGTGACGGTGTTGTCTTCAAGATTGTCGACGTGACGCCACCCTGCGAAGACGAGGATGGGCTCGTAGTACGGATCGCGCACAAACACCCATCGCACCCCATAGCGATCGGCGTGGCGCAGCATGGTGCGCAGCGAATCGAGGCCGCCGGGCTGGAAGTACTTGGCGTCGGTGAGCGCGCCGCCGCCGAATTTGGTGAGTTCAGGCAGCATGCGCGAGGAGTTCGATTCGCCGTCCACGCTGGTCGCGTCTGTCAGTACGGCCAGCCGCGAGAGCTTGTTGCCAAAGCCGAGCGTGATATATCGATACGCATCGTGGCCATCGCGATTGAGAAACTGCGCAATGGGCTCGACCTTGAAATTCTGCGCATCGTTCGGCCGGTAGAAGCTCCACGAGACGGCCAGCGCGCAGGTCGCGGCCCCGAGCACGCCGATGGGGATGGCAGCGCGGAGGCGGAAGCGGACAATCAGGTCGGCGATGAGCGCGCCGAGAATCGGCAGTGCCAGCAGCGTCGCCCAATAGCTGAAGCGCTCGAAGGTGAGGACGTCGAATGCGCGGCGCAGCAGCCACACGCCGATCGGCGTGGTGCCGCCCAGGCCAAACATGAAGCAGAGCCAGAATCCCAGCATCAGGGGGCGCAGGCGCGGTACGGTCGCGCCTTTGATAATGATGAACGGCAACGCGAGGATCATCGCCCCATACGGCACGATGAAGAAGTTGATCCCCTCTTCGGGACTGAGAAGGTAGTTGGCGCGGCTGGGGTGGGGAATCGGCGTCTGCGTAACCGGGTAACGGTAGAGCCCGATCCAGAAGGGAAGCAAAACGATGGCCACGACTGCGGCGCTGATAACGCCAATCGCGATCACGCGGGCGACAAAGGCGCCGCCATTCACGCGGCCGCCGCTCTCGTCGCGTTCCATCCAGGCGAGCGCCATCACCGGCAGCGCGAAGAGGGCGGAGCCGAAGATCAGAGTGGCGTGGTGGGCCGCGGCCGCCGCGGCAAACAGGACAATGGCTTTGATGAAGGCGCGTCCCCGGCCGTAGCGAAGCCACTCGAAGAGGTAAGGGAGCGCGTTCAGATAAATCGGTGCGGCGAACGTGGTCGCCAACTGCCCGGCGTTGTAGACCAGGAAGCTCTCAGATCCGACCACCACGGCGGCCAGTGCGGCGTACGATGCGGCGCGCGGGTCGACCCAAAGCAGCGCGAACCGGTATGCGCCGACAGCCAGCAGCAGGATGGCCGCAAACTGCACGGCCATATAGCCCATGTTCAGACCCAGCAGCAGCGATGCCACCGCGACCCACTGCTGCGAAAGCGGGGGGTAGGTAGTCTGCGAAAATCCCGCGAACCACTTCACGTTCCATGGATCGAACCAGTGGTGGACGTAGTGCGATGCGAAGAAGATGTGGAAATTCGTATCGTACGACTTGAGCGGCAGCTGCATGAGCAGCAGCGGCAGGTGGATCGCGACCGCGACCATGAGAATGACACTCATGGGGATGGGGCGCGACAAGGCAGGCGCGGACTCTACTCGATTTCCTTGCACGGGTCCCTCTGGAAGTCAACTTGGATTCGGTTCGGGCAGGGGCAGTTGCCTGGCCGCGAGGCGGCCGCTTGCATCCCAGCGTCGAGAAGGCGCTTCGCCTGAATCTTCCGAGGGCGGGCGCCTGGCCGCTGCGAGCTCCATTTGCATCACAACGCCGAGAAGACACTCCACACACAGGAGCGCAGCCAACGTCTGCGGCATTCCTGGAATCAAAGGCGGTTGAACCGAAGTGAACGTTGGTGACACGTTTGAAAGCCAGACCTGAATACCTGAAGATTCTGTGTGCGATTTTGTTCGTAGCGCCCTGGCCTGTTCTCTCGCAAACCTATCAGGTTGGTTCGGGCGGCCAAACCAGGGCGCAGCCTCAATCCGGCCAGAAAGCCGCAGGGGGACAGCAGCTCGGCTGGGGCTCGAATATCCAGAACGCGCGCCTGGCGCGTGCGGCGGAGCAGGCTCTGCAGCGCGGCGATCACGCCCTCGCGTATGAATACGCGCTGCGCGCGTCCCAGGCCGCTCCCAACGATGCGCAGCTCTGGTTTCTGCTGGCGTACACGGCGCGCCTCAACGGCAAGTACACGCAATCGGTCGACGCCTACGAACACGGCCTCAAAATCGAGCCGTCCTCGATCAATGGAACTTCGGGACTTGCGCAAACCTACAGCATCATGGGCCGCACCGCCGAAGCGGAGCGCCTGCTGAAGCAGGTGGTGGCCGCCAATCCCCGCCAAACCGACGACCTCATGCTGCTCGGCGACATCCAGATGCACTCCGGTGATTACAAGAGCGCGCTGGATTCTCTCGGCCAGGCAGAACGGGTTTCGCCGAATGCGCGGGCGGAGCTGCTGCTGGCGATCTCCTACGAGCGCCAGAATCAGATGCCCGAGGCGAACCACTATTTGCAGCTGGCGAAGAGCCGCGCGCCCAATAATCCCGACGTGGAGCGCTCGCTGGCCGGCTACTACCGCGACACAGGCGACGACGCGAAGGCCATCGACGAGCTGAAAGCAATCCGCAATCCGAAGCCGGACGTCGTGGCCGAGCTGGCGTACACCTACGGCCTCGACGGCCAGATGGGCCAGTCGGCCAAACTCTACACGCAGGCCGCCAATGCAGTGCCCAAAGATCTGAACCTGCAGTTGGCCACGGCGCAGGCCGAGGTGGCCGACAATGCGATCGATCAGGCAAAGCCATTCCTCGATCGCGCGGAGAAGCTCTCGCCAGGGTATTACCGGCTGCACTCGATTCGCGGAGAGATCGCGCAATTGCAGAATCGCGACGACGACGCAGCACGGGAATACGCCGAAGCGGTCGCGAATCTTCCCCCCGCCCCTGCGGAGGGCCCGCTCTACGGCATTCAGCTTCACATGAATCTCGAGTCGCTCTATACGGGCCTGAATAGAACCGACCAGGCGCAGCAACAGCTGCAGATTGCCCAGACCCAGATCGCGGCCCTCGATGAGCGTGGCGCCGATCGGGCGGCATTTCTCCGGCTCCGGGCCCAGATTGAGATGGATGGCGGAAAGCCGGACCAGGCGCTCAACGACGTGAAGGAGTCGCTCGCGCTCAATTCGCACGATCCGAATAGTCTGCTTCTCGACGGCGACGTCCTGGTGAAACTGGGGCGCACGCAGGACGCTGTGGCCGTCTACCGCCAGATTCTGGCTGCCGATCCGAAGAACCGGTTTGCGCTCACTTCGCTGGGATACGCCTACCGCGCCGGGGGCAACGATCAGGATGCGGAAAAGACCTTCGACGAGCTCGCGACGGACTACCCGTCGTTGTTTACGCCCTATCTGGCGCTGGGCGATATCTATACCTCGAAGCAGGACTACAAAAAGGCCGAAGAGTATTACAGCAAGGGGTATGGCATCACCCGGAAGAACACGTCCATCGTGACGGGAGGCCTGAACGCCGCGATTGAAGGCCACGACATGACTCTGGCCGCCACATGGCTCAGGCGCGTGACGCCGGACATGGAGTCGACCCCGCAGGTGCTTGCGCAGAAAGAGCGCTACTACCATTTCAACGGCGATGCTCGGCAATCGGAGATCTACGGCGAACAGGCGATCAAGGTGCTGCCGAAAAATCGCGACGTCGTCGTGTACCTCGGATATGCGCTCCTGGCGGAGGAAAAGTACGGCCAGCTGCTCGATCTGATGAAGCAGAATCTCGATACCTTCCCCAGGGAGCCCGATATTCCTCTGCTGGAAGGTTACGTCTACAAGCACGACGGAGACCGCGAGGAGGCGGTGCAGGCCTTCACGGAAGCGCTGCGCCGCGATCCGAGCGTCGTGACCGCGTACACCAACCGCGGTTTCGTGCTGAACGATATGCGCAAGCCCGAGCAGGCGGCTGCGGACTTCAACGAAGCGCTGAAGCGCGAGCCCAAAGACGGTCAGGCGCACCTCGGTCTGGCGTTTTCTGACCTGGCGCTGAGCCGGTCGGAGGATGCCATTCACCAGTCCCAGCTGGCTGAAGCGTCGCTGGGTGACTCGAAGGCGCTGCATGTCATTCGCGCGGTCGGCTACGGGCGCGAGGGAATGCTGAGCAAGGCGATCGATGAGTATCACGACGCCCTGAAATTCACGCCCGATGACGGAACCCTCTACCTCGGTCTGGGCAGCACGTATTTCGCGGAGCGGCGCTATCGCGATGCTGTCGATCAATTACAGACAGCAGAGAAGTATCTGCCGGACAACGCGCAGGTCTACGCCGTGGAAGCGCGTTCGTATGCGGGGCTGCAGGACAAGCCTCAGGCCCTGCACGCCATCCAGCTCGCCGAGGCCAACGCTTCAAAATTGCCGGATCACAGCGACGACCCCTCGGATATCACCGGTTCTCCCATCAGCGATATCTACCTCCAAACCGGCCAGGCTTTCAGCGCGCTGGGTGACGACAACGCGGCGATGGGGCGGTACAGCCGCGCCCTCACGGTTCCTCATGCGAACCGCGTCGGTGTACGCCTCGCGGTCGGCCTGCTGATGGCGCAGAAGGGGCATACGCAGGATGCGGAGCGGCAGATCGCGCTGGCTCAGATGGAAGCGCAGGCCGGCGACGCACTGCCGATGACCGGCCCGCAGTACATTGAAGCGGCGGGCGTGCTGCAGCAGCTGCATGAGTACGAGCTGTCGGAAACCTATCTGGAGAAAGCCCGAGCGGCCGGCGCCTCCGACATCGCGGTGCGCGTGAGCCTCGCCAACGATTACCTGGCTCTGGGCGACACAACGCGGGCGGCAGCCGAGCTGGCGGCCGTGAGCCAGACCGATGCAAGCCGTTCCGACTACCAGTACCTGCTGGCGGAAGCCAACGTCTTTCAACAACAGCATCAGGGCTCGAAGGCAGTGTCAGCGTTTGCTGAGGCCGCCAATGCGGCAGGGGAAGATCCGGTTGCCGAACAGGGAATGCTGATGGCCAGCGGAAGCGAGGGGATCCGCATCAACTCCTCGCTGAGCGCGCTGTCGAATCTCATCTATCAGCCCATCTTCGAAGACAGCACAGTCTATTTGCTCGACGCGAAGACCTTTGGCAATCCGCCGGCCATTACCGCCTCCGGCACGAACGCGGCGCTATTGCCGACGCCACGCTTCTCCGACGACCTGGAGTGGACCAACGCATACCACCTGCATCTCGGGCAGGCGCCGACCATTGGGGGCTTCGTGCAGGTCCGCAACGATCGGGGCGATATTTCGGTGCCCGCCGTGGGCAGCGTGGTGCGGCGCAATACGACCGACACGACATTCAATATCGGAGTGGCGCCCACGTTCCATGTGGGATCGAGCATGCTGACCTTCGACGGCGGATTCCAGCAGACCGTGCGCCGCGATTCCCTCTCCCCGCGCGGGATGGATCAGAATATCTCGCGCTTCTTCACCTATATGTCGACCAGTTCCTTTTTTAACGCCGTTTCCGTGAACGGGTACTTCATTCACGACTTCGGCGGATTCACCCAGCTTCCGCTGTACGAGAGCACGATGAGCGGCGCTGTGGATTTCCGGGTTGGGTCGCCGTGGGGCAAAACCGCATTATTGACCGGCTGGGGTTCGAACGATCAGAGGTTTACGTCGTCAACGCTCGGCAATACCGAGAATTACTACACTTCGTCCTACATTGGGCTCGCGCGGCGCTTTTCCACGCATCTGAATATGGATGCCATTGCGGAATATGTGCGCGCATGGCGAGTGGTTCCGTTCGTGAGTGCATCCACTTCCGTGGTTAATTCGGGGTACGCCCAGGCGCTGCGTCCTGCCGGGACAGTCGACTTTTCTCCGACGCGGAATTGGGATTTTCAGGTGACCAGTGCCTACGAAAGCACGCGCGACGAT
>Ga0335073_10007210_pt1 | contig 15593 bp, 11 predicted proteins | sample Lox_Sample_22_FD_207093 | JGI IMG/M metagenome (GOLD analysis project Ga0335073, IMG submission 207093) | Soil microbial communities from Loxahatchee National Wildlife Refuge, Florida, United States - Lox_Sample_2.2 | ecosystem: Environmental > Terrestrial > Soil > Wetlands | place: USA... | reverse complement strand
GGTGAATTCGATGCGGCCGGCCTCCGCGTTGCGGCGGATCAGAGCCTCGAGACCAGGCTCATGAATCGGGATTTCGCCGCGATTCAGCCGCTCGATCTTGGCCGCATCGACATCGACACAGACGACATGGTTGCCGGCGTCCGCCAAGCAGGCTCCGGTCACCAAACCGACATACCCGGAACCGAAAATCGTGACACGCATGTAGTAGAAACCGCCATTCAGGTCGCATCGACCCGCCCAGGATAGCAGCCAAGACCGGCCGCGGCGCTACCCCGCCGGACTGTGCCCGGGGATCGACTTCGCCGCGATGCCCGGGATCACTTCCGTCTGACGCCTCTTTGCCGCGAAATCCGCGATTTTTGGTTCGGCGCCCGGCAGCGGCTGAATCGCTTTGCGCACCCAAACATGATCGCGAATTTCGGAGGCTTGACGGTATTCCGCGACGGACTCTGTGAGCAGGGAAAGCACGGTCTGGCAATCGAAGCTGGCGAGAGCAACGAGCATCTCGTTCAGGATCTGCTCCATCTTCGGCCACGGCAGGCGGTGCTCCATCGCCCTCATGATCATGGGATGATCCGTCCCCGTGACATTCGTGCCGATCAGCAGCTCCTCATAGAGCTTCTCGGCCGCCCGCAGTCCCGTGTACTTGATTTCCACGTCACCGTCGGGATTTTCGTCGTCACGAACCGTCAATCCCATGATGCCGATCATTCTCCGAGCCAGGTCGTCGATCCTGACCGGGCGCCCCATTTCCAGAACGAAGACGTCGCCACCCTTCGCCATCGCGCCGGCCTGGATGACGAGCTGCGCCGCTTCAGGAATCGTCATGAAATAGCGAATGACATCCGGGTGGGTGACGGTAACCGGTCCGCCGCGACGAATCTGCTCCTGGAAAAGCGGTACGACCGAGCCGGAGGACGCCAGTACGTTGCCAAACCGGACCATGCAGAAGCGGGTCGCAGGCGCGCGATCCTGCAGAGCCTGAAGCACCAACTCCGCGAGACGCTTGGTCGCTCCGAGGACATTGGCCGGATTTACCGCCTTATCCGTCGAGACCAGAACGAAGGTCTCTACTCCGGTCTCGATGGCCGCCTCGGCCGTATACCAAGTACTTATGACGTTGTTGTGAACACTTTCGACTACGTTGTGCTCCACTATCGGCAGATGCTTGTAAGCCGCCCCATGATAGACCGTCTGCACGCCAAACGAAGTGAGGACTTCCCGGACGCGATGCCTGTGGTGAGCGTTGCCAAGCAGTGGTACGAGCTCGACCGATAGACGGTCCTGCTCCGCCATTGACTGCAATTCCCGCTCGATGTTGTACAGGGCCAGCTCGCACATCTCGAACAAAACGAGCCGGCTCGGGCCAAGTCGCATGATCTGCCGGCAGAGCTCCGAACCGATGGAGCCGCCGGCCCCGGTCACGAGAACGCATTTTCCGCGCACCGTGGAAGCGAACAGCCGCGGGTCCGGCGGTACAGGGTCACGACCCAGAAGGTCCGCGACACCCACCTCGCGCAACTCGTCGATGCGCGCTCGGCCTGCGATCAGATCCGAGAGATTTGGCAGCGACTGCACGTGGATGCCGAGCTTCTCCAGCTTGGCCAGGATCTCACGGCGACGACGCAGAGACGCAGATGGCATCGCCAGCAAAATACGCTCGATGCGCAGCTTCTTGACCAGGTCGCGCAGCTCCGTGGAGGCGTATACCTTAATGCCGCTGATGTTGCTCCCGTGCAGCGACTTCTTGTCGTCGATGAACGCCACGGGCTCGAAGTCCGGACCTCCCATCAGGACCGACGACAACCGCGCACCAGCATCGCCCGCGCCGTAAATTGCGACCCGCGCTGCCGGCTTTCCGTTACGAACCCTGGAGACGGCCAGCCGTACCAGGAACCGGCTGCCGCTGGCGCACAGCATGGCGAGTGCCCAATAGATAGCCAATCCCGAAGCAGGAATTTCGCCGCTCGAAGCGAGCCGGTCGAAACCGCCGACTCCCAGCACCGTCAAGGTCACGCCGGCCACCAAGAGGACCATTCCTTTTGGCCCCATGAATCGTACGACGGCTCGATACAACCCCAGCGCTGAAAACGCGCCAAGGGCAATGGTGTCCGCCGCAATGAAGTGCCCCATCCCGATCTGCGGCACGGGCCAGAACTGCCCGGTCTTGAGCGCCATCGCTCCCCAAAGCGTTAGCGGCATCGCCACCGCGTCGGCAGCGACCATGATGTACCGCTTTTTTCTGCGCGGAAGGGCAAGAATGGCGTCAGCCATTCGGGTAGCAGCCGAGTGCCGTCCGGCTTCAGGCTTGCCAAGCATGCAACATCCGATCAGCCCGCATTCGTCTTATTCCTTGAGGCCTGACGCCTTAGCCTTGGGGTGAGCAGGCGAGTACATTCTATGACAAATTCCGTGCCTCAGCGACTCGGCCTCACACTGCCCCGAGGCACTCGTATAGGTTGGGACCTTTTAACGGCCGAAGCCAGTACCAGTTGACCCCCAGCAACCACCAGTCCCGAGCACTAAGCCGGTCCGTAGCCGACTTCCTGATACTGATGGAGCCCTGTCGCAAAATGACAACAGGTCGGCGCGCGCGCGTGCAAGCAGGAAGTCGCGCATGCGAATCAGCCGCGGGTTGCGCGTCGTCACGCCCGGTTGAGTGTTGGCTGCAATCAGGACTGCGGCGGGCCTGCTTCTTCGGTCGAGCGGTGCCGGCCGCGCGTCGAGACGCCACCCTCGATGTGCCGGCGATGGGCCGCCAGATTCGTCACCTTGCCGTCGGCATCGGAAAAGGCCTCGGACCTGCTCGCCCAAACGTGGTCGTGAATCTCGTTGCCAGGCTGGTACTCCGCGACCGCCTCCTGGAGAATCGCCAGCACGTGCCTGCAATCCAGGCTCTCTATGGCACCAGTCAGAGTTTCCAGAATCGCCCGCATCCGGCTCCATGTGAGTCTCTTCTCCATCGCGCGCAGGATCATGGAGTGTTCCGTTCCGCCGACGTTGTCGCCGATCAGCAGCTCCTCGAACAGCTTCTCGGCGGCGCGAAGCCCGGTATATCGGATTTCGATATCGCCGTCGGGATGGGCGGTATCTCGTACCGTCAGCCCCATGAGGTTGATCATGCGCCTGGCCAGATCATCGATGCGGACCGGCTGTCCCATGTCGAGCACAAACACGTCGCCGCCGGTCGCCATCGAGCCCGCCTGGATCACGAGCTGAGCCGCCTCCGGTATGGTCATAAAATAACGGACCACCTGAGGATGGGTAACCGTCACAGGTCCGCCACGCTGAATCTGCTCCCGGAAGAGCGGGACCACGGAACCCGACGACCCCAGTACGTTGCCGAAGCGTACCATGCAGAATCGTGTCGTGTCGGAGCGCTCCTGCATGCCCTGGAGCACCAGTTCGGCGAGCCGTTTGGACGCACCCATCACGTTCGGCGGGTTCACGGCCTTGTCCGTAGACACCAGCACGAAGGTCTCCACGCCCCCATCGAGCGCTGCTTCCGCCGCATTCCACGTGCAAACCACATTGTTCTGCACTCCCTGAATGATGTTGTGCTCGACGATCGGAACGTGCTTGTAGGCAGCGGCGTGATAAACCGTCTGCACGGAATAGGTGCGTAGCACTTCGATCATTCTGCGCCGATCCCCGGCGTCGCCCAGCAGTGGCACCAATTCCACCGGGCGCTGCTCGCCCGCAAGCTCCTCGCGCAGCTCCCTCTCGACGTTGTACAGAGCCAACTCCGACAGCTCGCACAGCACCAACCGCTTCGGACCGACCCGCACAATCTGGCGACAGAGCTCCGAGCCGATCGAGCCACCGGCCCCCGTCACCAGGACGTTCTTGTTCCGGATGCAGGACGCAATCAGCTCGGGGTTGGGGGGAACCGGATCGCGCCCGAGCAGATCTGCGACGTCAACGTCGCGCAGATCGTCGATGCGGGCCTTTCCGGAGATGATGTCTGCCAGATCGGGCAGGGATTGCACGTGCACCCCAAGCCGCTCAAGGTCGGAGAGTACCTCTCCACGTCTGCGCCGAGAGACCGAGGGCATTGCCAACAGGACGCGGTCGATCCTGCGCGTAACCACCAGGGCGGCCAGGTCCTCCGGTGGGCACACGGCGGTACCATTGATCTGGCTGCCGTGAAGGGAAGGATGGTCATCGACGAACGCGACCACCTCGAAGTCGGACCCGCCGACCAGGAATCGAGACAGGCGCGCGCCGGCCTCCCCGGCGCCGTAGATGGCAATCCGCTTCCGCGCTCCAGTCCTGAGAACGAAGAGACAAAGGTACTGGACCGCGGCTCGACTGCCGGCTACGAACAGCATGGCGAACGCCCAATAGATCGCGATCGCCGAGTAGCGCACGTGCCATGACCGACCGACCCCTTCCAGCAACCCGAACGCAATCGCGCTCAGCGTGATGGCAGCGACAATTCGGCCCACGGCCCGCACTCCGATGAAGCGGGTCACCGTGCGATAGAGCCCGAAGAGCGAAAGCGAGGCAATGCCGCAAAGACTGATCCAGAGGAACGCCTCCCCGAACCGCGCCAGAACGTCGGTCCCGCCGGACCGCAGTACGATGGCCGTCCCGAGTGCCACGGGGAGCGCTACCGCGTCGCACAGCAGCATTAGCAGCCGCTTGGTCGAGCGAGGTAGATTCACTGCGAGAAGCGGAACTCCGGCCAGACCGCGGTTCGCTGCACGTTGTTTGACCCGCGAGCAAGGAAGTGGGGGAGAGGATCCAGCAGCCGGGCCCAAGGTACTCCCGAGGCGTGTGTCGAAGAGCCCGTCCCCTGGCGCCGCCATTACGACCCTTTCTGGCGCCGAAAAAGATTGCCCAGGCAGCCATCGCATCTCGCGCATCTGCCACCATCGTCCGACCCACCAGTGTCCGCCGCGTCGGCGGGAAACGGACGCTTTCCGTTGGCCTTCATTTGGTAAGCTCCCCCGATGAGATAGCCTCCGCGGTTATCTCATCTCACCAGCACGCCTTGTACTAAAGCGCTATAGCTCTGTCAACCGCCCGCCGGATGAACTCTAGACACAACGCACATTCGAATTCCTGGTTGACGCTCGCCAAATACAGACTTCCGCCGAGGCGCAGGCGCGCGACTTGATGGCGGTGCGGATACACGGCGCCCGTGTCGCGGAGAGCGGGAGCGACCGAAGTGCAGCTTCCGAGCGGGCATCCCTTGTGTATCCGGGAATGGCGGATGCTTGCATAATCACCTCCGAGCTGTTCACAAAATCACTTGCCCGAGCCGTCCCATGCGATTCATCAATTCCGGTTTTCTCCTCGGCATTTGCTTCGTGACCCTGTCAGCGGGAAATGCGTGGCCCCGAGAGAGCGCAGTGATGCCGGTCTCCCTCCGGGCGGCCCCTCATGCCGCGGGACCCGTGGCAAATTTCTCCTGCGACGGCCCGGTGCATGCCGAGGTCCTCGCCACCTGGCAGCACGTCGTGCGTCCTTACTTCACGCAGCAGATCGACGTCGGACTCAACAAAATTGGTGACGTGTATGTCCTCTACAACATCCAGGAAGAGGCTCAGGACTTCGTAGAAATGACGCGACGCTGCAAGGACGCGCAGGCGATCGACCAACTAGCGAGCACCCTTGAGCCCGCCTTCTCGTCGCTTCGACCGCTTCCCGGTTCGCCCGATGTCCAGGGCTGGGTCTGCTCCGGCGGCCACACCTGCACATCCAGCAATCATCTCCTCGGCACGGAGGTGCAGTTGGTCAGCACGCAATTCCTCGGCCTCATAGGCGCAGTTGCCACCGACATCGTTGAAGATATCCCGGCGGGGCGGCGGACGCCCGCCGAGACCACCTTCTTGACCTCGGCCGCAAGCGCCGTGGCGACACAAGTCAATCACTGGCTCTCGCCGGACTACTTCCATCACGTCAGCGATCGCTTGCGCATGAGGCCCGGCGAGGACCGGGGCGGCAGCTCGAGTTACTTCTTCGAAGATCGAGATCTCTGGCTCATGACGGCGCTGTCCGATCTCTCGGAACTCTATCAGGCGCACGTAGAATTCACTGCCGCAGGCGCCCAGGCCATGACCGATCTGCGGACCAAGAATCGCCAGATCGCGGGCTTATTCAACCTGTTTCTGCAACGCGTCACGTTGTCGGATACGCCAAACGGGCCGCGCGCCGAGATCGAGAGGGGCTACGAGAGCAACGTGGCGGAAAACAGGTATGCCCGATATTCGGGTGCCAGGAGTCCGGTCCTCTGCAGCAAGCAGCCCTCCGGCACGATGCAAAGCAGCCTGCAGGTGGCGCCACAACCTTCCTATGTAGATCCCAGGATGGGCTGGGATATCAGCCACGCGCGGAGGCTGGTGCCCGCATTGGCGACGTTCGCACGAAACCGTTCGAATATCCAGTCGACATTTGGCTATTCCAACCCTGACTTCGATCCCATCGAGTTACAACATGCTTTCGCCAACCAGATCGTGGATGAGATCTGGTCCAGGAGCAGTCAATTTCCTCGGTTCAGTAACTTCTGGGACGGCAACGACGGGTGGTATCGGGCCGGTTACGAGAACGGCACTGGCTCGTGCGCCGCCGGGACGCCCCCGTACGGGCTTTCCTGGTCGATTCCGACCGGCGGGTATCTGGCTTGGGGGACCTTCAATGGCACTATGGCGGCAATCGGAAGGAGCTTGTATCACTTGCTGTACGCGGGAGACCCGGAGTCGCGGGCATTCGTTGATCGGTTCTACCCGCAAATCGCCACCCAAGGACCCGCAGGGAATTCAATGTCGAATAGACTCTGGCGATTTACGATGCTTTCCAGTCTGGTGCAGTGACCCGCGGGCATGAGCTCGGATGCGGATCGGAAAGGACTGCGTGCGAGCGCGGTGCTTGCAATTCACCCGCGGGACATCAGGATCTGATCGGAGCCGGGCGGCGGCTGCGGAACGAGCCGCTGTTTGCGCAATGCGACCTGCACCAGGCCCGGCGGCGCGCCAAGCCGTCCGAGGAGGCTGCTAACCCGCCTAAGAGCGGTGTCGCGGGATATCACCGCAACTACGGTGGTAACCAGCAGATTGAGGTCGAGCCAGAAGTTGCGATTGTCGATGTAGAAGAGTCCCAGCCGGCTCTTCCATGGGCGAATGAGCTGATTGTATGCCAGATCCGGATCAGGCTCGTTTTTGAGAATCTCGCCTTCATCGGCAAAGACGATCGAGGAGAAATCCGTGATCCCGGGCCGAACCGTGAGTAGTCGCCGCTCTTCGGGTGTGTATAGATCGGCATCCCGTTTCACCTGGGGGCGCGGACCGACCAGACTCATCTCGCCCCACAGCACGTTCCAGAGCTGGGTGAGTTCGTCGAGCTTGTACGAGCGTATGAATCGCCCGACGCGCGTGATGCGTGGATCGTTCGCGCCGGTGGAATCCACGCCCGTCTTGTCCGCTCTGACCATCATGGACCTCAGCTTGACCATCTTGAACGTTCCACCCCCCCTTGCGACGCGTGGCCCCAGATAGAAGGGCGAGTGAAAATCCTGTAACCAGACGGCAACGGCCGTCGGCACGACGATCACCGAGGATATGAGCAATCCCACGAGAGCAGTCACTATGTCGAAAAGCCGTTTGAGCATCGATCCCACTACCTACCCAACATTCCGAGTGCGGCCCCAACCACTGCGCGCTTGTCGAGCCCATAGACCGTGCGCAAGTACTCCTGACTGCCGACGGCAGAGGAGAATCCCGCCCGCAGGCCCACCCGGATGAAAGCTCTGGGAATCGCGCGCTGCTCCAGAAGCGCCTCGGCGACGGCGCCGCCCAAACCGCCTTCCACGGTGTGCTCTTCCAGAGTGAGCACACCACCGGTCTCGCGCGCCGCCGCCGCGAGGGCACCGATGTCCAGAGGCTTGACCGTATGCATGCTCAGCAAGCGGACCGTCAAGCCATGTGATCGAGATAGTTCCTCGGCGGCCTCGAGCGCAACGGCCAAAATTCCTCCAGTCGCGACAATCGTCAGATCGCGTCCGTCCTGCACCAGCCGCGCGCGACCGAGGCGGTATTCGTCGCTTTCCCGGTGTGTCGCCGGGGCCATGGATTTGTCGAGCCGCAAATAGCAGGTGCCGGGAGTATTCACCAGCGCCCGCGTGGCCCCCCTGACCTCCCAGACGTCCGCGGGAACCACGACAGTCAGGCCCGGCAAGGCGCGTAAAATGGAGATGTCCTCGGTGGCATGGTGCGAAATACCGAGTTGACCGTAGCTGAATCCGCCTCCTATCGAGACGATCTTAACGTTTGCATCGTGATAAGCCGCGTCGTTGCGGATTTGCTCCAGGCAGCGGAGGGTCGGAAAATTACCGATCGAGTAGGTGAATACGACGCGGCCCTCCAGGGCCATTCCCGTCGCCAACCCCGTCATATTCTGCTCGGCAACGCCGGCGTTCAGAAATTGCCTGGGATATCGGCGCGCAAACTCCTCAAACACGCCGAAGCCGAGATCACCGGTAACGAGAACGATACGTGGGTCGCCGGCGGCGAGCTCGGTGAGTTCCCGTATGAACGTGTCGCGCATCGCAGTTGCTCTAACGGGTCTTGGAAAAGCCGGCGCGCGAAGCGGTCGCCCGTCCGAAGTCAATCAAGGGCCTGTAACTCTCTCATGGCCCTTTCGTACTCATCGCCCCTGGCGGTTCGATAGTGCCATAGGACCGTATTCTCCATGAACGACACGCCCCTCCCCTTGATCGTATGGGCGATTACGCAGATCGGTTGCCCCGAAGTCGAGGCAGCGGCTATTGCCGGCTTCAATGCCGCGTGATCGTGACCGCCGACCTCGCGCACTTCCCATCCGAAACTGCGCCACTTGTCGGCAAACGGCTCGAGCGCAATCGTATCCGCCACCAGCCCGAGCGACTGAATCTTGTTGTAGTCGACGACCGCAACCAGGTTATCCAGCCTGAAATGGGCGGCGAACAGAATAGCCTCCCAATTCGACCCCTCGTCACACTCACCGTCGCTCAGCAGCACGTACACCCTGTGCTTGCGGCCGTCGAGGCTCGCCGCGTATGCCATTCCCGCGCCCACCGGCAAGCCGTGCCCCAGGGAGCCGGTGGACAGCTCCACGCCGGGTATGCCCTTATGCGACACATGGCCACTGAGGTCGGAACCGTTCTGATAGTGGGTATCGAGCTTCTCGACGGGAAAAAAACCGCGCTCCGCCAAGGCGGCGTATACCCCGGCGCCTGCGTGACCCTTGCTCAGGATGAAGCGGTCGCGCTCCGGCCATTTCGGACGTTCGGGATCGACCCGCAGCACATCCGCATACAGCACGGCGACCAGATCCGCCATGGAGAGCACCGCCGCGATGTGCGAGCTCCCTCCGGCGCTGGTCATTCTCAATGCATGCTTTCGAATGCGCTTTGCAAGGTCCTTCGAATCCATGCGTCAGCCCTTCATGTGGAACTGCTCGATGACGTCGCAGATATAATCCACGTCCTCGTTCAACAGTGCCGTATGCATCGGGAGCATGAGGAACCTGGCGGTCATGAGCTCTGTCCTCGGCAGCACGGCATCGAACCCGAGGTGCTTGAACTGGTGGACGGCACGCCCACCCCACTGCAGCAGCGTACCCACCTCGTGCTGTCGAAGGAACTCGCGCAACTCATCCCGCCGCAAAGACTGCATCTCGTAGTTCTGATAGGTATCGAAGTGTTCCGCATCCGCCTCCGGCCCCGGCGGCAGGATGAGCTCCCTGATATGCTTCAATCTGCGTTCGTAACGCGAGGCTATCTCGCGCCTGCGGGCGATTGCGGCGTCAAAACTCTTGAGCTTCAGATTCAGGACAGCCGCCTGAATGTTGTCCAGACGACAGTTGGTTCCCCAGTCCACGACGATCCCATCCTTGTTGCGTCCGTGATCCCGCCAGAGCTCGACTTGCTCGGCAACTCCGTCGTCATTGGTGACCAGGGCACCGCCATCGCCAAAGCAACCAAGTGACTTTGCGGGATAGAAACTGAAGGTGCCGGCGAGTCCAAACGTGCCGGCGAACCGCCCTTTGAATTTCGAGCCAAGAGCTTGAGCCGCGTCCTCGACGATCTTGAGGTCATATTTGGCGGCAATCGCCTGTATTGCCGCCATGTCGCACGTCCGACCATTCAAATGCACTGGCAAGATCGCCTTCGTGCGCGAGGTAACCACCGCCGTTACCGCGGCAGCGTCGATGAGGTGATCGTCGCCGCACTCGACCAGGACGGGTGTCGCGCCCAGGGCCTTGATAGGAGAGACCGAGGCAATGAATGTGTGAGAGGGAACAATGACCTCGTCGCCCGCACCTATTCCTGCCGCTCTTAACGCGAGGAGGATCGCGTTCGTGCCATCGGCCATTCCGAATGCGTGTTTGACGTTGAGATAACCCGCCAGGTTGCGCTCGAATTCCTTCAGGTCCCGCTGCAGGACATAGGCGCCGCGGCTCAACACGTCGCGGAGAGCGGCCATGATTTCCTGTTCCTGACCAGCGAATAGCGCCGGGTAGTCGAAGTAAGGTACTTTCCGTTTTGCCAACATGAACGGCCCTCGAGTGATGCCGCAACTTTTGTGGTGAATCTAGGTGATCGCGTGGACCGGAACGACCTCAGCGACCGCTCTCCCGCTCCATTAGTGTAGCACGGCAATAGAGCACCTTATGCAGACGATCGGCCTCGTTCCCGGAGACCGCCTGCGGCGGCACAATGTCTTCGCTCCGGATCGAAAGTTCCGCCGGCATGGTCACCAGTCGTCCGAATACGAACCGCTTGAGAAAGCGCTTCCCCCGGAGTGACCTGGGCATGACTCCCATTCTCACCGCCAGCCGTTTTGCCGGCCGCAACAGCCTCTGACGCCACGAGACCGTGCTGACCGGCATATAGCCGTAAATATCGGCGCGGAAGCCGCATTGTCCGAAGAGATCCGTCAGCTCGCGAGCCCCGTAATATCGGTGGCTGAAGGGACTCGGGTTGAAATCCCATAAGTCCTTGTTGGCGGTAGCCACCAATACACAGCCGCCCGGCCGCAGCACCCTGCGACATTCCCGCGCAAAACGGGCTGCATCCGGCAGATAGTAGATCGCCTCTAACAGGATGATCACGTCCTTGGAGGCATCGCGAAGCGGAAGCGACTGCGCGTCCATCTGCATGAGCGAAACGCGGGTTCCGTAGTGCGCACGCGCGAGCGCGAGAATGCGATCCGAATAGTCGCCCGCCTCGATTGAGTTGCTTGCCCGGCTCAATATCCCCAGGCCCGATCCGCTGCCGCAGGCGACCTCCACCACATCCTTGTTCCCGCAGAAACCCGCAGCCCATTCATAGCGATGGTACATGCGCTCAAGCTGCTCCGCTGTGATCTGGGAGCCGGCCAGTTCGGTGACTTCGGAAAACTCGGCGCTCACGACTTCCTCGATGCTTGCATACGTACCGCGACATCCGCGCGCGACCCAGCCGGGGTCGAGCTCGCCCGCCCGCCTGAATGGCCTGCAGAGCCAACCTCGCAGAGGTATTCGATCATTTCCCCGTAGACCTTGTCAGCGCTGTATGTCGTCTCAAACAGTTGCTTCGCATTGCATGACATCGTCGCCAGCCTGGCGCGATCGCTCCGGAGCTGTATGAAGATCTCGGCCAGCGCCGCAACGTCGCCACAGCGATACGTGACCCCACATCGATGCTTGTCGAGCAAGTCACGCGCCAATCCTTCGAGACTCGAGACGATCGGCAATCCCGCCGCCAGGTACTCGACCACCTTGTTGGGCGTGCTCCGCTCGAATCCCATCCCGCCGACGTACGGCGCCAATCCCACACTGGCCATGCCCATCATCATCCAGATCTGTTTCCGACTCACCCAACCGGGGAACACTATATTGGAGTGACCGGAAGCGCGCTCCTTCAGAGCCTGCAGTTTTTCTCCTACACCACAGATTACCACCTTGAACCGCTCACCCCCGGCTTGCAGCCGTATCGCAGCGTCCACCACCGTTTCCAGGTCGAACTGTCGCCCCACCGTACCCAGAAAGCACGCGATGAATTCGGATCCGTCTGCAGCCAGACCATGGCCCTCCCAGAACTCCTTCGTTGACGCCTCCTCCTCCGGGGCGATCTCCGGCACGGGATAGCCGAACAGGAAGTGCCGGTCGAAGCGCCCCGCGTGCCGGCCCGCCAAACGCAGTCCCCATTTCACGAATTCCGCCGTGTTCCCGCTGATCGCGGTCGCCCCACGAAGCGCCTCGCGCGTGGCCGTCCACATCGGCCACAAGCCCACGTTCATCAGCGGCCGCATCCACCGGGGGCCCAGCTCCAGGAAGATTTCCGGCCACAAATCCCTGACATCCAGCACTACCGGAACGCCGTTTGCCCTCCCATATGCGACGGACGCGGCTGCCAGCTCAATGGTCGGGAACGAACAGACGATGACGTCCGGCCGATCCTCCGTTCTGGCCCGTTTCGCGAAGAGGCGGGCAAGCATCCGATGATCGACTATCCGGCGAATCGACACGTTCCTGCGGTAACCGATGCTGCGCAAGAGCACGATCCGCGAACGATCCGTAAGACGCACGGTCTCGGTAGTGTCGTAACGATGCTTCTTCTTCATATGGTCGAACGTCGATGTCCACCACGTGACGTCGTGCCCCGCCCTGGCCAACATTTCGCACAGGATTCCAGTGCGATAGAGCCGCACATCCGCTCCATCCGTGGGGACGGGCTCGCCCACCGTCACCAGCCAGACACGCATGCGAGTTCCGGGACCTTCGCTCAACATGCGGCGGTTGCCAACGGTAGCGATGTGACGTTACCGAAACTACACACATTGGCGGCGCTGCTGGCGATGCCCGAGCCCGCCGAGGTCATCGTATTTTCCGTGACGTTGGCGTGAGTGACGGCGTCGTTCTTGAGAATGTAGGCTGGATTCGCGAAAACGTAATCGATCTGATTGCCCGTGATCGTGAGAATTGCACTTGCCAGATCCGAGTGAACGAATGCGTCAGCGCCTGGAAGAGACGAATCGCCACCGACAAAACTATCGGAAATCACGACGTTTCGGGCTTGGACCGCCGTGTCCGGAATATCCACGCAATACGCCGTGGACGACCCACCGCATTCGAAATACCCCTGCGTCCACCAGAATCCGATCGCGTTGTTCACCACGATGGGAACGTTGCCCGGCCGCGCCTCGGCAGTGCAGAAGACACAGTGAAAGGATTCTACCGGCGAGGCAACGTCGCCCACGACCCATTCATTCTCCCCGTTCCAGACCGCGCTGCAATGATCTCCCACGAAATGGGCTCGCACGAACAGAACGTCGAATCCTATGGGCGCTGCCGCGCGAACGAACACGTTGCTGCACATTGGATTTGCGACCGGCCCGGTTGCGCCGTAGCGAATCCCCGCGATGCGCGCCTCAACCTGTGGGTCGTCGATGACTATGTCGCTGAGGGTGACTCCACTCGCGAAGTTGTCGATGTCTATGAAAGTGTCCGGCGAGGTGGTGGCGTCCAGGCAAAATCCAGCAAGCCTCGAGCCCTGCAGGTGATATGAGGAGACCTCGAACGGAGTCTGGCTCCCGCCCTCCCAAATCAGCCTCGTCAGGCAATGCCTCTCCGGGGTCGGGTACATTGCGGTCGGCGGAATGCCGGGATTGTCCCATGATGCCCCGGCTCCGCGAAAGGAGAACATGGCCCGGGGCGCCAACGGGATCGTGAAGACGAAGGTGCCCGGCGGCAGAGTTATGGCACAGCCGCTCGACGCATTGCAGCTCGTTATCAGCTGGTCGATCGATGGATATGTCGTCGCCAGGTTGGCGGCACGAATCCCGGGACCTCCACAGCCGGAGATTGCCAACATCACGATGGCAGCCGCCGTGGAGCGGTATCGAGCCCTGAACACCGCAAGGAGCGATTCCACGACGTTACCGCGGGCAGTCTTAGTTTGTTCGACCTGACTCTTGATGGACATGGGCGTATAGGTGCAGCAGGGTTTCGAGCTCTTTCGGCCAGTTGTACTTTCCGATGATAGCCGCGCGTCCTCCCCTACCCATTCGCGCCGCCTCGTCGGGGTTGTGCATGATGCTGGAGATGGCGCTGGCTATGGCCTGCGGCGATTGCGGGTCCACGCAGATGCCGGCTCCAGCGTCCTCGAGTATCTGACGCCACAGCGGAAAATCGGAAGCAATCACCGGAAGCTCGGCCGACATGTATTCAAACATCTTGGTCGGATTGGCGTCCACATAGCCCGGAACCGGCATTAGCGTTACCAGGCCGGCCATGGATTCGCTCATGACCCGCTGCAGCTGCGGACGGTCGACGTAACCGAGATAGTCCACCTGCTGCCAGCCGGGCATACCGCGTAACTCATCTTCGAAGTCCGGGTCCGAGAATCGCCCGCACAGTACGAGCCTGACGTCGGGTACCAGGGGCAGAGTCTCGACGATGATCTTCAAGCCGCGAATACGCTCGATCCCGCCGGCATAGCACACCTGCTTCCTGCGCTGCGACGATCCGCCTGGCGGGGCCAACTCGTCCGGCATTGGATAATTATTGACGTTGATCGCCCCGGGTGACACGCGCCGAAACCGCCGGGCAATGAACGGCGTCGCCGCGACTATATCGAAAAACCATCGCGCACCGACATGCTCCACCGTCTCGGAAGCCCGCGCGACCAGCTTGCGCATCCATAAAGGAATCCACTCCTTGTCCAGGATGTCGCGCGGCAGGTCCTCATGGACATCGTAAATCACGTGCTTGCCGAGCAATTTGAGCAGCATACCGTAGGGGATCAATTCCGGGTCGTGGAAGTGGTAGATTTCCGCGTTCAGATTTCGCGCCATTCGATAGCAGAGCCAGGCCTGTTTGGACATCCGGGCCAGCCGCCCCCGGGCGGGGGGCAATGCATGCAGAGTAACGCTTTGCGCCGCGGCCTGGCGCACCTCGGCGGAGGAGGCGGTGATGACAAGGTGCGTCTCGTAGCCCGCACGGGCGAGCGAAACGCATTCCTTGTGGTAAATCCGCATATCCAGTCCGCGATGCGCGGACGACAGATGACACACCTTCATCGTACGATCCGGGGGCTTGAAACCTCGACCTCTCCATCGATTCCTAGGTTGCACGGCTCACTTGCCGCGGCAGAGCGAGCACCCACAAGGCTATCAGCAAGACCAAAAGCCCGTGAGTGAGCAATGCGGTCCCCAATGCCGAACTGCATAGGACGACGGCCGGTGTCAGCATAAGTCCTTCCGTCACTCCTGGATCGGATATTTTTTTGGCAAGAAAGTCTCCAAGACGCAGAATGAATGCCAGAACGGCTCCGTAGATGAAAACGCCGATGATACCAAAGTTGGCGAATGCATCGGCCGTCCACCCCGCATTGGGCGACTCGGCCGTCCCCAGGTAATGATCCGCCACCAATTCGAGCGGAAACCGCTGGTAAGGTGCGCCCAGCCAATCTCCCACCGCCTCCCCGCTGAGCGATGCCAGCGGGTGTTGCGAGAAGTACTCGAAGTACAAATTATGCATCGCTGCCGGGTCGAAATACGCCCGCTTCAGAAGAGCGGTTCCGAATGGCGTTATCATGTCGACTATGAATAAGAGGGAGATGATTCCCA
>Ga0335073_10007209_pt1 | contig 15593 bp, 19 predicted proteins | sample Lox_Sample_22_FD_207093 | JGI IMG/M metagenome (GOLD analysis project Ga0335073, IMG submission 207093) | Soil microbial communities from Loxahatchee National Wildlife Refuge, Florida, United States - Lox_Sample_2.2 | ecosystem: Environmental > Terrestrial > Soil > Wetlands | place: USA... | reverse complement strand
ACCCGCGCCGGCCTGCACGTGCTCGACGTACTCCCAGTCGTACTCGGTTACCGTGGCCCGCCAGGGTCCCACGGCGACCAGATGTGTGCCGATATCGTGAAAGCTTTTCAGCCCATAGGGCTCATCGCGCGGAAGCTGCGGGTGCGCATCGGCCTCGGCGTTGAAGGTGCCGCGATCCAGAACCGTGGCCAGCGCCTTGGCGTGCGTAAAGGTGTGGTGAATGCACGGTGGATCGCCATGCGCGAAGTAGTCCGGCCCGCCGTAAAGCAGCCCATCGTGCGTGCAGGCGCGCATCAGCTCCGCATTGCGGCGCGCGGCTTCGCGAAACCGCGGATCGTGCTCGGCCAACAGCACCAGTCCGGGATGGCAGCCGTCGCTGGTCCGGCTGCCCCACCAGCTCCATTTGTAGTTGCGTGTACCCCAACTGTTGTCCCACGCGCCGTCGGGCAGCAGGAATTCGATGTGCGTCTTCCACGCGGCGAGCACCTGGTCGAGCACGGGTTTGTCGCCGGTGAGCTTCGCGTAGAGCGCGAGCGAAGGCAGCGATTCCTCAACGTTGTAGCCGAGGTCGACGGGCCGGCAGCCCTTCGGCGATATGCCCGTCAACGGATGCCCCTCGCCAAAGAGAAAGCCGGCCGGCGTGAACTGCTGCAGCACTTCGTGCGCCAACCCGCGTCCGCGGTCGATGTAGTGGTCCTCACCCAGCACCTGGCCGCACAGGACAAAGGCCAGACTGGCCGTCACCGGATAGTTGACGTTGCCGGTTTCAATGGTGATGAAGCCGTCGAGAAACTTTGCAGCGGCTGCGAGGCGGTCTCGCCATTGGCCGCGCGTGGGGGCATCGAGCGCCGCGCCGTGATGCGCCAGCGCCTCGGCCAGCGCGATGGAGTGGAAGACGGTGATACCCTGCCAGGTGCTCAGCGAAACATCATTCACCCAGCTGCCATCGGGACGGCTCACATTACGCTCGGACCACTCGTGCACAGCGAGTGCAGCGCGCAGATATTTGGCGTCGCCTGTCGACTGGGCCATATGCAGCAGCGGATAGACGGCATCACCTATGCGTCCGTGAATCAGTGCGCAGGCGGCGCAAAGGAAGCCGCCGTTAAAGGCCGGATCGGCCATTCCCGCCACCTGCCGCTCGATCAGACCATCGCACCAGGTGCGCAACAAAGCTGCGTAGAGCTCTCGCTCCGAGCCGCTCGAGGCAGTCTGCGCCAACGGCACCACGCTCGCCGGTACCAGCTCCGGGAAGACTTTTTGCGCGCCCATTGCCGCCGCGCTTGCCGTCGCCATCCGCAACAATTCTCTCCGCGTTACACTCATCCGGCTACCTCGTTGTCTCTTCGAACAAAATACTACCTGCCGGACGGTATCATCGACCACATGCCTGACCGCTACCTCGGCCTCGACGTAGGCAACCGCCGCATCGGCGTGGCCGTCTCTGACGAATTGGGCTTAACGGCGCAGCCTGTGCTCACGCTTGAGCGAAGGCGCAATTCGCGCGAGGACCTTCGTTCGCTGGCGCGGCTCTGCCGGCGGTTTGGCGTGGTGGGGATCGTCGTAGGGAACCCGCTGCATCTTTCGGGCGAACTCAGCCCGCAGGCGGCAAAGACCCAGGCCTTCGCCGCCGAACTCGGAGAGCTGACCGGCCTGCCCATCCATCTGCGGGATGAACGGCTGACCACCCACGAAGCACACGAGATCCTTTATGAGGCGGGCCACGCACGGCAGAGGCACCGCCGGGTAGTGGACCAGGTGGCAGCCACGCTCATTTTGCAGTCGTTTCTGGAAGAACGGGGAAGAGGGAACAGAGAATAGGAACAGAGGACAGGGAACGATGGACCATACAGGTCAGCTCATCGAATTCCTCTCCCCGCGGTCCGCCTTTCTGACGCGTATAATGAACAGGTCAAGTTTTTTCATCTCTTGCGGGTGACGTTCCCCTTCCCCGCCACGGACAATTGATGCCCGAACACATCAAAAGACAGCTTCTCAAGGAGATTAAGCAGCTGGAGCATGAGCTTGCTCATGAGTTGCCTGCCGAGATCAAAAAAGCGGTTGCGCTGGGCGACCTCTCCGAGAACGCCGAGTATCACATGGCCAAGCAGCGCCAGGAATTTGTCAACGCGCGGCTGGGCCAGCTGAAGCGCCGCATGGCCGAGCTTTCGCTGGTAAATCTGGCCAACATTCCCAGGGACAAGGCCGGATTCGGCTCCACGGTGGTGGTTTACGACGCGACCAAGGATGAGGAGATCGTCTACCGCCTCGTGACCAGCGAGGAGTCCGACGTGGCCAAAGGCCTGATCTCGACCACGTCGCCGATCGGGCGCGGCATCGTCGGCAAGCGGGTAGGCGATGTGGCGAGCATAGTTACGCCCAACGGCAAGCGCGAGCTCGAAATCCTGAAGCTAACGACCATTCACGACGAAGCCGGCGAGGACGAAGAAGAAGAACAAGCCGGCGCGCAACAGTAAGCACAAAACAACTAGCTTCTAGCTTTCAGCCTCTAGCCCCTAGCTCATTTTGGTGAAGCGACGGACTTGATTCGGGCGAGAGAAAGCTAAAGGCTAGAAGCTAGGAGCTAAAAGCTAGCAATGACCTGGACTAGCGCATTCGGCCGCGCCTGCGGTTGGCTACTTGACCGCATCGTGCACGGGCTGGCGCTCACCCGCATCTCCCCCAACGTGCTTACGTTTCTGGGGCTGGTGATCAATATCGCCGCCGCCTTCCTGTTCGGCCATGCCAATGCTTCGAACGGCGACCGCATGTTTATCTATGCGGGGCTGGTGATCGTCGGCGCGGGCCTTTTCGACATGGTGGACGGCCGCGTGGCGCGGCGCACCAACCAGGTAACGGTCTTCGGCTCATTCTTCGACTCGGTAATCGACCGCTATTCGGACGTGGTGCTGTTCTTTGGGCTGCTGGTCTACTATGGGCGGATCAACCGCTTCCGCTATGTAGTGCTGGTGGCCTTCGTCATGGTGACCTCGCTGATGGTCAGCTACACGCGCGCCCGCGCCGAGGCGCTCATCGGCCAGTGCAAGGTGGGTTTCATGGAGAGGCCGGAGCGGATCGTGCTGGTGATCCTCGGCGCGCTCTTCAATCATTGGGGCGTGATGGCGCCGGTTTTATGGGTGCTGGCCGTGCTCTCGACTATCACGGTCATCCATCGGATTACCTACACCTACCAGAACACCAAGTTCCTGGCGCCGCTGTCCTAGCTGCTACTGCCGGCTCTTCTTCCATTCCTCATACGAGATGCGCGGGATGGTGATGAACGCGTCGCGCGTGCGCACGTAGTTGCCCAAGCCGTTCATGCGGCCGATCGAGTGTAACTCTTCAGCGCGGATGTAAGGGCCGGCTGGATCGACGTAGCGATCTTCCACGTAAATGGCGACCACGCGGCCAAGAATGATGCGCGAGCGGCCGATCTCCATCGTGGTGTGCTCACGGCATTCGAGCGCGGCGTGAGCCTCGGCCAGGCGTGGCGGCTTTATCTTCTGCGAAGGTATGGTGCTGAAGCCGGCGATCTCCACCTCGCTCATCTCGGCGGGGAAATCCGTGGCGCAGATGTTCATCCTGTCTGCGATGTCCTCGGTGACCACATTTACCACGAACTCGCCCGTACGGCGAATGTTACGCGCCGTGTCCTTGGGGACAAACTCCTCGCCGGGGCGGTCGGTAACGCCAAGGCCGACAATCGCCGGATCCGTGCAGAAATAGTTGTACGCGCTGAAGGGCGCCGCATTGAGCCGGCCCTCCTGATTTATCGTCGTCACCAGGGCAATCGGCCTTGGTGTGACCAGGCCGATCAGCAGCTTGTAGGCCACGGTCGCGGGAGCTGTTTCCAGATCGAATTGCATCGGGTCTCCAGTTACGGCGGTTTCACAGTTGCTCTATGCCGAAGCCACTGCTGCTAAGTGGCATTTTTCCTTAAGAAAATGCCACCTTCCGCAGTTCCAGCAGGGCAAATTTACTGTGGAGCCGCTCTAGCAATTCGTCGCGACGACAGAACAGCCGGGGCGGTGGGGGCGCCACTGCATCAGAAACGCAGTGACCGAAGAGGACTGCATGCGGCGCATAGCCTCGAACTCGCCGTTCTTCTGGCTGTAGAGCAGCTTGCCATCTTCGCTCAGCACCGCCAGCGCCGGCACGCCCTTCTGCAGGGGAATCTCGAGCTGTCTCGCCAGGTCCTGGTTTGCGTCCAGGTGTCCCACGTTGACGTGGACCATCACGTAGTTCGATTCCAGCAGCTTCAGGTTTTTGGAATCATGAAAATAGATATCCAGCACCTGGCAGTCGCCGCACCAGTTGCCGCCGAAGTCGACGATCACACGTTTATGGGTCGCGGCTGCAGTTCTTAAGGCGGTGGTGAGGTCGGCCTTGGCTTGGCCGGGGTCGGGATAAATCGCGCGGTCGGCGGAACGCGCCAGGCTGCCCGCGCACGCGATCAGGATGCCAAGAAAAAGGAATTTGGGAAGGAGGAGTTTTGCGGTCGTCACTTTGGGGACCTCCACAACTGATTTCAGTCTGCCACAAATGCCCGGGTCGAAGCCGTTCTCCCGGCGTATCTACCGGCAGGCGAAACGTTTTATGCTGGTAATTGGATGCGAGACCGTAAAGATTTGCGGCACCGTTTGGAGTCGAAAGCCTACCCGGATCTGGGTGCAATGATGGAAGACTATGCCCAAGCTGCCGCAGCGCTGGCCGGGGGGGAATTTCAGCACAAGCTGGACTTCAGCGCGGAATCGATCGATGCCCTGGACGAGATCCTCATCGTGGTGGGCGAAAGCCCGGATTTGGATCTCGACTTCGAAGTGCGGCTGTGGGGCAGCTACCTGGGCGAGGTGCTGCGACGGCGCTACGCAGGCAGCTGGGAGATGACGGTTTATCCCGGCGGCGCAACGGCGGTACCATCGGTCGATGTGCGGGGATCGCGGCTCTTTCCGCTGATGAAGGTATACCGGCGGCTTACGGCAGGGGAAGAAGAAGATCTGGGAGCGTTTTTCGCCATGGTGACCGAACGGCTGGGAAGGCCCGCGCAGGTGAACTAAGACCGATCGATTGGGCTTCCGCCGCCCTCTTCGGTTCGCCTACCCGCCAGATTCTGTGCAATACTGACGCTCAAGTTACGGCGATTCCTGAGTAGGTGTATCCCCGCGAGGGCATTGCCAGGTCGCCGGCTCCTGCTGGTCGCGTCGACTTGAGGGTATTGGTTTCCGGACACAGCAACTCAGGAATCGCTATAGCGTCCCCGATATGGCTGCGATTGGAGGGAGTAACCATGGGCATTCTGCTTCAGCCGTGGGCACTCATCACACTGGGCGTGGTTGCATTTCTGTTTTTTGGGGTCGTGGGGTGGTGGGAACGTAGGAGATGACCTTTTCTTCAGGCGACGCCACGGTTTCCGCTGCTGAAATTCGATCTCCTGCTCCGTTCGCCCATCTGCGCGGTTCTGTGCGACAATACTATTCAAGTTTGCGCGCCGGCAGAACGGGCGCGCGGAGGGACATCGGATGGGCGATTTTCTTCAGCCTTGGCATTTGGTAGTGCTGGGCGTTGTGGCGTTTCTGCTCTTTGGCGCCAAGCGGCTGCCGGAGCTGGGCAAAGGGCTGGGCGAGGGATTGAAGGGATTTAAAGAGGGCATTCGGGGCGTGACAGAGCCGACTCCTCCGGCTCAGCCGGTGCAGCAGAACACCGCCGCCGCAACGCCGGTGAATTCGGCGCCGATCGAGCCCAAGTAACGCTCTGCCTGCGGACCGCACGTTCCGGCTCAAGCAGGAGTTCCCGGTACTGATTGGATCCTGAAAGAAATGAGATGCATGCGAAAAGCCTGTGCCGACGCACAGGCTTTTCTGCTTCAGGGTTTATCGGCTCAATAGCCCAACGGAGGCCAAGGCCAGCGCCATGCCGGCCCACTGGCGGCGCGTGGGATGCTCGCGCAGTATGAGCGAAGCCAGAAGGATAGTGCCTGCGGGATACAGCGAGGAGACGACTGCAGCTGCATCCAGCCGGCCCAGTTGGCTGGCCCGTATGTAGAACAGGTTTCCCGTGGTGTCGAGCATGCCGGCCAGAATGCCGATTAGCCAGAAGCCGCTGGAGGCCGTCTTCCGCGGTATCAGCAGCAGAACGAGCCCCAGCCCCGACGCTCCCGCGGCCCTTGCGGCGGTCATCACCCATAAGAGATTTCCCCCACCGGCCAATTTGAAGAAGACCAGTTGCAATCCGAAGCCGATCCCGGCAAGTGAGCCCATCCACAACGCGGCTGGCGGAGTCACCGTCTTCTGGAGCTCGTCGCCTTGCGCGGCGGAGCCATGGGTGATGAACCAGATCGCAACGCAGCCCAGCGCCAGCCCCACGGCCGTGAGAGGCCCCGGCAAGCCATAGCGGATCGCCGAATAAAGCACCGGAATTACGGCGGTGAGCAGGCCGGCGAGTGCGGCCGTCAGCCCCATGCCGCCCATCGCCAGCGCGCGGTAAAAGAGCGCCAGGCACAGTGCGCCTTCCAATCCGCCGATCGCAGCGTAGGCAAGGAAGTTCCATTGGGGCAGGGCGAGCCCAATGCCGAGACAGAGAGCAAGAAGAATGGCGAACGAGACGGCGTGGCCTGAGATGGCCACCAGCAGCGCCGGGGCGCGCCGCGCTCCAAGGCCCCCGGCAAAGTCGGAACCGCCCCAGGATGCGGCAGAGATCAGACCAAGCCCTGCCGAAGCTCCAGAACCGGTCACGAACTACTTGTAATCCTGCGAAGAGGGATAATAGCCGTGCTTGGCAATGATCTCAAGATTGGGCCGGTCGACGCGCACATCGATCGTGCGGTACTTGCCATCGTAGATCGATTCGTGGCTCAGGTATCCCAGCGTGTACTGATTGCGAGCCTCGCCGGCAATCTTCATGTAGCTCTTTTCGATGCCGTTCACGCCACCTTCCGCATCCGTATCGCCGCCGGTGGTTGCCGTGTACTTGTAGAGGATGTTGTCGTACATGGTAAAGGGCAGATGGAAGCGGTCGAGCCAGCCTTCGCCCCAGCGGGCGGAGTCGCCCACGAGCGTCGCGTAGACGGCGATCTTGTTAGTCTGCAGATAGTGCAGCACCTCGCGATAGGTGGCCTTGCTGCCGTACTCCTTGCCGTCGGAGATCACATAAATGATGCGGCGCCGCTCTTTTGGCCGGGTGGACAGTTCCTTCGCGGCAGCCAGGATGGCATCGTTGAGGGTGTGAATCTCTTTGGGGATGGTGATGAACGTGTCATTCCCAGTCGATTTGCCGGGCTGCAGTACCGGATCGACGCAGTTGCCGTTTTCGCGTAGCTGGCAGCCGGCCAGGGGCCCGTCGTTGACCGGGACCATCGGATTGGTACCGGTGGCCTGGGCGAGCGCCAGCACGGCGGGCAGCCGCTGGCTTTGCGCGCCGGTAAAACCGGTCCACTCCTTCGGCCCGTTGCTGTAACTGAAGACGGCCGCTTCGTCATACGGGGTGAGCGCGCCCTGAATGGCGCCCAGGGAAGCGTTCACCTTGTCCATGATGTTGGCGCCCAGGCTTTGGTCGATGACGAAGGCGATCGAAAGCGGCTGGGCATCTTCGCTGAAGAAGTTCAGGTGTTGGAGAGTGCCGTTTTCATAGACCTTGAAATCCCGCCAGGTCAGACCGGCCACCTGGTTGAGCTTCGAATCCTTGACGGTAACCGGCACTTCGACAAAATTCACTTCGATCTGGAAATTTGCGATATTGCCGCCTGCCGGTGGTGTCTGGTTCTGGTCGGTGTCGGCGGCGGGTGCTGGCTGCACGGGAGCAGGCAGCGGAGCCGGGGAAGCCGGAGGCTGCTCCGGTGGTACCGTCGTTGATTCTGATGAGGAAGAACCGGAACCGTCCGGGGACGCGGGCGCACCGCTGGTTCCTTGTCCGGGCGTAACGGGCCCGCTGGTGCCCGGCAGCGGCGGCGGAGCCTGCGGGGTGGGTGCGTCGGGCACGGTGGAGGGATGATCCTGTGCGATAGCTGCCGGGCTGGAGCCCATGCTGAGGGTGAGCAGTGCGGCGAGTGCCGATGCTGTAAGGCTAAGCTTCACAGGTATTTCATCCTCCCGAAAATCTAGGCATCCCGTGGTTGATCACCCAGGGATGCCCAACGTCGCGTCGGCCCCAATCGTCTCGCGAGGGTGCACCTGACAGAGTATCAGACGCACAGGGTGCCCGTAGGTTGCTCGAGCGGCAGCGAGTGGGTATGCTTTCCTAGGAGCAGAGAAGTCGTCTAACTGCACAGTATGCGCATGCGACTCGCAGCTGCCGTCCTCGCGATCGGCCTGGTTGGATTACCAATGGCTGCCTGGGGTCAGCTTGCGCCTTCGCCGGACGCTCCACCGGTGAGCACCGCACCGGCTCCTCCGCCGGATCAGACGCCGATCGCGACCTTCAAACTCAACGTCAATCTGGTCGACGTGTTCTTCACCGTGAAGGATAAGAGCGGTCAGCTGGTGCCGCACCTGACCAAGAACGACTGCACCGTGGAGGAAGACAAGGTACCGCAGACGCTCAAGAACTTTGTGGCCGAGACCAGCCAGCCGCTCACGCTGGGCATTCTGCTGGATACCTCAGGCAGCCAGCAGAATGTGCTGCCGCTCGAACAGGACGCGGGCAGCCAGTTCCTGGAACGCGTGCTCCGCGCTAAGGACGAAGCCTTCCTGCTCTCCTTCGACGTGAATGTCGACCTGCTGCAGGACTTTACAAACAGCGCCCGGATGCTGACCCACGCCATGAGCAAGGCGGAGATCAACACCGCGGGCGGCAATGGCGCGGCGGGTATTCCCGGAGCCGGTGGCGGCACGGTTCCCACCATCGGCGATCCGAAGGGAACGCTGCTGTACGATGCCATCTACCTGGCGTCGACTGAAAAGCTCAACCAGGAATCCGGCCGCAAGGCGATGATCATTTTGACCGACGGCGAAGATCAGGGCAGCCGAACCAAGATCGCCGATGCCATTGGCGCGGCGCAGCGCTCGAACGTGATCGTCTACGTGATCCTCATCGCCGACCGCGGATTTTATGGCGGCTTTGGCATGGGCTACAGCGGCTACTCCGCGGCCAAGCGCATCTCCGACGAGACCGGCGGGCGCCTTATCGATGTAGGGAATAACGGGGACAAGCTGCGCGCCGCCTTCGATCAGATCCAGGACGAGTTGCGGACCCAGTACGTCGCCAGCTACACGCCCAGCAACACCAAGCTCGACGGCACCTTCCGGCATCTGGCTGTGCAATGCGGCGAAGGCATGAAGGTGCAAGTGCGCAAAGGGTACTACGCTTCCGCGCCACAGCAATAAGCCGCGCCTCCCGCACTACTGGAATGTGAAACTGAGGGTGGACCGACTTGCGCGGGGCCGTGTCGCTGCGTGACGCATCGCTGTCTCAGTTTCAAACACTGTGCAGTGGAAAGGTACGCGCGAGCGAGTTCAGGCTTCCAAGAGTGTCGTATTTTCAGACAGCTAATTACCGATGGGGAGTTATCTGGTAATCTGGCGCGCGATTCGGCTGTTCGCTACTATCGGCGCAGATCGAAAAACCTTGAGGCCGATCGAAAAAAATTCTCGAGCCTCAAGCGGCAGCCCTAAAAGGAGCCGGAGGTTATGATCAACTGCGCCACTCATGAAAGTTACGAAATCAGCCCCAGATTTCGCCGTACCGTGGAAGAGCGGATCGCACGCCTGGAGCGGGATGCGGCCAGCGACGAAGCGCTAGTGACCCAGCTCGAAGATGTCGACCACATTCGCCGGCAAATGCGCTTGGTGGTGGCGCAGCGAGCCGAGGCGCTGCGCATGCGGATCTTTCTCGATCGCGCCACCACGCGCCCGGCGCGTCCGGTTACCGCGGTTTAATATCAGCTACCGCCCTTGCTTTGCAGCTTCGGCTGAACCTGCGCCGCCGCATCGGCCACCAGCGCGCTGTCATTGATGCGGGCAAGGACCGCCTTCAACGCATTGACCGCAGTTGTCAGGTCAGCGTAATCCTGCGCGCTGATCTTTCCCTGACTTTGCTGGGCCGCGGCCATGCTCAAGTACTGGTTCAGGATGCCGGTTAACGACAGATCGGCCTGAATCGCGGCGGGCTGCGCCACACGGACCAGCGGCCGTTCCTTCACCCCGTTCCAAAGCGCTTCGAAATCTGCCGGATTCATCTGGGCCATGGAAAAATCTCCTTGCGCTGGCGACCCACGCCGCGAGGGCTCTCTATGCTGTGATATTCGCCACGCTGATCTGTCCGATGTCGATATTGCTCAGGCTGATCCCGCGTAGATCCACGGGCACGCCGATATTCTGCAGGATAGCCTGCGTTACGGACCCCGAAAGCGATACACCCTGCAGTTGCAGAGCGCCGATGCTGACGTAGGCGGTTGGCGTGACGTTGAGTGTGCCGCCGAGGATACCGAGGCTCAACCCGAGGCCTTCCTGACTTGCGGTGGCGCTCAAGCTCACCGGTGTCGTGCCCTGCACATCTGCGGCTGTCGCGGAGGGAATCTGCACGGAACCGAGCACAGCATTGGCGAGCACGATTTTGGCGTTGGGATGCAGTTCCTGAAAGGTGACGTTGGCAGCGGTCGTCTCGGGCACTAGCACGCTGGCGATGCTGATGCCGCCCAGGCCCAGGCCCGCGAGCGTAAATCCGCTCTTGGGCAGCGCAATATTCGCGGCTGTGATGGGCCCGAAGGTGCTGGTGCCAAGATCAATCGAAGTAATCGGATCAACCACCGCAGCAAGATTCGCCAGCACAGCATTGGGAACTGAAAGCGGAATGTTGTTGAGCGAAGGGATGGAGACATTGCCGAGGCTCAAACCAAAGGAGAGGCTGCCCAGGTCGGCCGTCCCGGAATCGCTCCAGAAGCCGAGATTGATCCACCAGTCGAAGGCGAAATCCAGTGTAATCACGATGCGCACATTGTCGAGGAAAGCGCTGCCGGCGGCGACGTTGAGTGAAGTGCCTTCGAGTATCACCTGGCCGATGGTGATGCCGCCGAGCACGATCTCGTCGACCTTGATATCGGCGATTGTGCCCGAGGCAATATTGCCCTGCGCGATGTTGATGGTCTGCACCAATTCCATGCCCTCCCGTTCGATGTATAAGGGCCCGATCCATCAGGAACCGACGCCCCGTGGGACCAGTACCCGGAGGTTCTTTCAAAGAGAATCCGCTGGCCGCAGGCGCCGCTATGCTGAAGCGATTCAGAATAGAGGCGAATCAAAGGAAGTAGCCGGTGACGGGATTGTAGTACCGCGTGGGCCGTGCGGACAAAATAAATTTGGGAGAGATGTGCGAATCGAAATCGGAGGGCGGTTGAACGTGGAGATGGACTACTTCATCGTGGATGTTTTTACCGATGCGGCTCTGCAGGGCAATCCGCTAGCCGTGGTTATGGATACAGCGAAACTTGCGACCGAGCGCATGCAGGCGATCGCGCGCGAGTTCAATCTGTCGGAGACGACTTTTGTGCAGCGAGACGAGGCGGAGAGGGAGCGGCGCGAAGGCGTTCGCGTACGCATCTTCACTACGCAGGAGGAGCTGAATTTCGCGGGCCATCCAACCCTGGGCACGGCAAGTGTGCTTAGGATGGTTGCGCCGGATGTTGCCGAAGGCGGCACAGTGAAGTTGAAGCTGAACGTGGGCACAGTGCCGGTGCGCTTTGAGGGAGGCGGCCTGAACGGCACGATGACGCAACGGGACCCGGAGTTCGGTGCAACGCTGAACCCAGTTGAGGTGGCGCAGTTCTGCGGCCTGTACGACGAGGACCTCGACGCCACATTGCCACCGCAGGTCGTTTCTACGGGCACAGCGTTTGCGATCGTGGCGCTGCGCACGCTCGATGCGCTGGCGCGGTTGAATGTCCGTCACGATGAAGCGACGCCGTGGCTGCGGGAACGCGGCGCGCGATGGTTCTATGTGCTGGCTCCGGTGCTCGATCCAAAAGAGGACGGTACGAAGTACCGGGCCCGTATGCAGTTTTATGGCGGTGAGGACCCGGCTACCGGCTCAGCTGCCGGCTGTGCGATCAGCTATCTCGCGGCGCGAGGTGCGGTCGCATCCGGGGAAGAAATTCTTCTGAAACAAGGCGTCGAAATCGGCCGGCCGAGCAACATTCGCGTGAGCGCGCGGCTGCTTGACAGCAAGGTCAGCGATGTTCGCGTCGGAGGCAGCACTGTTCTTGTAGCAAAAGGCCGGCTTTTCCTGCCGTGATGCACATGCTTTCAACAGATATTCATCGTTGCAACTTGCCGTGCATGTTGAGCCTAGCGGATTTCCACTTGTTACAGACGGATTTTCATCCTTCTTTTCGCCCACTGTTCTCTCTATCCACGGCCCACCGCGAGTCGTAGTCTTCAGCTTCATTGAGGGAAAAGTGAACCGGTCTTGAACCGGTTGTCCCACGCGTCAAGAACACTGATCGACTGCGCCGTGGGCCAGCCATCCCACGATTATTGCCTGCACGCCGCTACGCTGAGCATTCAGCCTAGCAGCATCGCGAGCGATCGTGAGGATTGCTGTTGCCTGCGCCGGTTGCGAGCCCTGGTGAAGCAACGTGCGCATCCGCGCTTCCCCGCGGAGGGGCGGCGTATTGTTTGAAGCCGGTTGAAGTAAGGAAAGCAAGGAGAAAATCCCCGCACCATGCGTCCCAAAAAAATCATTCTCTGTGTCGACGACAACGAACAAGAGCTTTCGGTACTCAAGTTCATGCTGGCAACCAACGGATACAAAGTCGTTTCCGCCATAACAGGCCAGGAAGCGATTGGCATTTTCTCAGCCATGCAGGTAGATCTGGTGCTGGCCGACTTCACCATGCCTCAGATGAACGGCGGACAGCTGGTGAGCAGGCTCAAGCGAATTGCCTCGCACGTGCCCATGATCCTGCTGGGCGATCCGCAGGCGATGGGCGGCGAGATTCACGTCGCCGACGCGCTGCTGGCCAAGAAGAACTGTTCCGCGCAGGAACTGCTGGAGCGCATTAAGGTAATGAGCGCGCGCAAGCGCGGCCCGCGCAAGGGCGCGCAGCGGCAGGTGCAGGTGGAACCGGAGCTCGCAGCTGCGTCGTAAGACAGGGAGTCAGGGGTCAGGTGTCAGTCCATGGTGCAATCGTTTCGGGACTTGTTGGTCTGGCAGCGTTCGATTCAGCTGGCAACGGCTGTTTATCGATTGACGTAGGGGTTTCCACGCGAGGAGATATATGGGCTTAGTAGCCAGATGCGACGATCGGCGGTCTCCATTCCGAGCAACATCGCGGAAGGACATGGACGACTGACCGTGCGTGAGTATCGGCAGTTCCTGGGTATCTCGCGCGGCTCGAACTTTGAGTTGCAGACCCACGTGCTCTCGGTTTTAGGCGACAGCAAGTTGATTGATGAGACCGAATCCATATCGCACGAGGTGGGCAAGATCGTATATGCAATCCTTCGGAAGATTGGCAGTTAAGTATCTTTAACCTCTCTGACCCCTGACACCTGAAACCTGACTCCTATATCGCATTCCCTCTTGACGACTGCCTGGGCCCATGGGCATACTCGCGAATTGTGTTGAAAAGCTGGCGGGTTGATTTCGCACCAAGCGGAAGTGGGCCTTATGGATCTCGTCGTGATACGGCTTCTTTTTGTAGCCCTTTTTGCCGGGGTTTGCTTTTACCTCCGTCCATTTGGCATTGAGAATGGGTGGGTTGCTGCAGCGGCCGGGGCGCTGGCCGCTGCCGCGGTGATCGTCTTCGAGCTGCGTGTTCGGGCGTTGAGCTTGAAGCGGCTGATCGGCGCCGTGGCGGGCTCAGTGCTGGGCATCGTGGGCGCGGCGCTGTTCTGCATCGTGTTGCGCTCGGCTTTGCTGCCGGGTGCTAGCGCGGCGGTGCTGCAAATCTTCGTGCTCCTGTTGATGACCTACGTCGGCCTGCTGGTGGGCGCCAGCAAAGGCGACCTGCTGAATCCCGCGGCGCTCGGAGCGGTGTTTACCGGCGACCGGCCCGCGCGGCGCAGCTGCAAGCTGCTGGATACCAGCGTCATCATCGACGGTCGCATCGCCGATATTGCAGAAGCCGGCTTTATCGACGGCATGATCGTGGTGCCGGAGTTCGTGCTGCGCGAGCTGCAGGTGGTTGCCGATTCGACCGACAGCTCGAAGCGGCAGCGCGGCCGTCGCGGCCTGGACATGCTGCAGCGGATGCAGTCCAACGCCTGCCTGCAGGTGCAGATCGTGCCGGACGATTTCCCTTCTATTCGTGAAGTCGACCTGAAGCTGCTGGAACTGGCCAAGAAGTGGGAGGCTAAGGTGGTGACCAACGACTTCAACCTGAACAAGGTGGCTCACCTGCACCACGTCGAGGTGCTCAACATTAACGATCTTGCGAATGCTTTGAAGCCGGTGGTGCTCCCCGGCGAGAAGATGAACGTGGTGATCCTGAAGGAAGGCAAGGAGTACAACCAGGGCGTCGGCTACCTGGACGACGGCACCATGGTGGTAGTCGACCACGCGCGCAGGATGATCGGCCGGTCTATCGACATCTCGGTGACCAGTGTGCTGCAGACCGCCAGCGGCAAGATGATCTTCGGAAAGATGGACGAGAACGGCAAGGTCGCCGAGACGGCGTGAGCCGGTTCAACGGCTCGTTCATTCAAAGCAGCGCCACACCTCTTCGAGATCGAGCACGGAGCCTTCCACCGGCCGGGAACCGGTGACGCGGTTTTCCGACTCGATGCTGGGCTCGGCGTCGGTCCCATAGATGTGCACCTGGCGCGCCTCTGGATCGATCAGCCAAGCGCGTTGTACGCCATTGGCGATCCAGGCCTCCATCTTTTCCTGAATGGTGGCCAGCCGGTCGCTCTTCGATCGCAACTCGATGAGGAAGGCCGGCGCGAGGTGGAGGAAGCGGGCCATATCCTCGCGAGCGACGCCTGCTAATTGTTCCCCAGTGATATAAGCAGCATCGGGGCTCAGCATTGAGCCATCAGGGAGAAAGAAGTCCGCACTCGAATCGAAGACGCCTCGACGGTGCTGGGTCCACCAGTTCGCATGCATGCGGATCGAGGCTCCGGTTACGTCTACATTCTGGCACAGCTTCAGTACTTCGGGACCTTAGGATCGATCTGGTCGGCCCAGGCGAGGATGCCGCCGGCGAGATTGGAAACCTTCGTGTAGCCGTTCTGCGCGAGGAACTCCGCGATGCGCTGGCTGCGGCCGCCGCTTTTGCAATGCACAACGATTTCGCGATCACGGTCGAGTTCGCAGAGTCGCTGCGGCACGTCGTTCTGCGGGATGAGCTTTCCGCCGATGTTGGCGATCTGGTACTCGAAGGGCTCGCGCACATCCAGGACGAGAAGATTATCGCGCGCGTCGAGACGGTGCTTGAGCTCCGTGACACTCATTTGAGGGATTCCGTTCTTCAAAGTCTTCTCCTGAGGAGTCTCCGGCTTGATGCCGCAGAACTGCTGGTAGTCGATAAGCTGCGTGACGGTCGGGTTTGCGCCGCAGACCGGGCACTCCGGATTTTTCCGCAGCTTCAGCTCGCGGAATCTCATCGCGAGCGCGTCGACAAGGAGCAGGCGCCCGACGAGCGGCTCACCCTGGCCGAGGATGAG
>Ga0335073_10007208_pt1 | contig 15594 bp, 13 predicted proteins | sample Lox_Sample_22_FD_207093 | JGI IMG/M metagenome (GOLD analysis project Ga0335073, IMG submission 207093) | Soil microbial communities from Loxahatchee National Wildlife Refuge, Florida, United States - Lox_Sample_2.2 | ecosystem: Environmental > Terrestrial > Soil > Wetlands | place: USA... | reverse complement strand
ACGGCGAGAGTCCAGTTTTTCTGCTTGACAGCCGTCTGCGCCGGCGCCTGACCCTCGGCCATGTTCACCGACCGAGGAGCCGAAACAGTGAGGGAAACGGCACAGCAGACCCCGACGCGGACCGCGATCCCCCGCCCCGCCAGCCTGGCGATCGACCCCGACCGGCTGGCGCGGATGTGGGCGATGACCCCGGCGCAGCGCCGCCAAGCCGCCCAGCGCGGGCAGCTCTCCCTCGGCGAGATGCTCAAATGGGCCTCCCGCCGACCGCACGAAGTCCCGATCGTCAACGGCGAGTTCTTCTTCATCACCGCCTACCTCGCTGATGCCGAGGACAGCCCGCGCGACGCGCAAGCGTTCTGGGACGGCGAGTACACGCCCATGCCTCAGCCGCGCCCGTCGGCGGCCGCCACCGAGACGTCCGAGGGGAGGCCCTGATGCCGCTCCGAGCCACTCGCACGATTGGAACCGGCGACGGCTGGCAGAGCACCGACAGCGGCATCCTCCTACCCGACTGGGCCGAGCTCCCCGACCCGCCGCCGACGGCGGCTATCGAGATCCCGCGACGCCAGCCACTCGCGATCGACCTGTTCGCCGGCGCGGGCGGCTTCTCGTGCGGCTTCAAGCAAGCAAGCTGGCACGTAATCGCCGCCAACGAATGGGACGTCGACGCCGCCCACACCTACCTCACAAACCTCGGCGGCCCGAACACCCGGATCGTCTTCTGCACGCCCGAGGACGAACAGCGCTGGGAGCGGCGCCGCGAGCGCCTGGAGCGCTACCACGCCCATGCAAACCGCCCATCGCTCGACCCCGGGTCCGGCTGGATTGCGACCCAGCCGACCGTCAAGCCGTGCGAGGTCCTGTTCTTCGGCGACGTCCGCGCGCTCACCGGCAAGCGGCTCCTCGCCGAACTCGACCTCGAAGGCGACGCCATCGGCTGCGTGTTCGGCGGCCCGCCCTGCCAGGGCTTCTCCCGCGCGGGTCGCCGCCAAGCCGACGATCCGCGCAACGAGCTCGTGTTCGAGTTCATGCGGATCGTCTGCGAGATCCACCCGCACAGCTTCTGCATGGAGAACGTCCCGGGAATGCTCGACATGGTCACCCGCGAAGGCGTGCCCGTGATCGACGCACTCGCGCTGATGGCCCAAGAAGGCGGCATGGGCACCTTCGAAGCGATCCGCCGCTCCCTCGCCGAGACCGCCGGCGCTGGCGCCGCGCTCCGCACCATGGCCGCCGCAACCACCCGCCGCCAGCCCCAGCCCGGCGTCTCCGGCAACGGCCACATCGAGGTGGAGGACGACCAGCTCCAACTGTTCGCCGGCCGCTGATGGCGATGCCACACTCGACGGATGGGGCTGCCGCCGTTGCGCTGGGTCGCCGAGGAAGACCTGATCTACGACAGCACGACCAACACGCTTCACCGCCCCGACTGTGCACACGCCAGCACGGTCGCCTCACCCCGGGCGCTGCCCGCGCATGCGGCGCTGCAGCTCGTCTGGGCGCCGACGCTCTGCCGGTGCCAGCCAGACGTCACGCTCGCGCTCAGCCACGCAGACGCCGGCAAACCAGCACGAGGCCGGCCGGTGGTGGCGTGCAGCCCCGCGGGAGCGTGGCGCAGCCGCCGGCGCTGTCAACCCTGACGGGTTCCCCTCGCTGCGCTCGGTGACAGCACCCCGCTCCAGCTGCGCCTTGCCCGCAGCATGCACACCACCACCGTCTACCTCATCTGCTTCCGGCCGGGTATCCCGCGCGGCGCACGACCCGGGAACGCCAGCCACTACCTCGGCTCCACCAGCTACCCCGACCCCGCCGACCGCCTACACGAGCACCTCACCGGCGCCGGCAGCCCCCTCGTCAAGGCCGCACACGACCGCGGCCTGAACCCCGAGATCGTCGCCACCTGGCCCGGCTCCAAGCAAACGGAGCGAGCGATGAAACGCCGCCACCGCCTCGCGCACTACTGCCCGCGATGCGAGACGTAGGCCGGGCCGACCGGCAAGGCCAAGGGATCCCTGCGCGCCGCCGAGCGCAGAACGTGGCGGCGAGCGCGATGCCCGAAGGCGACCTTCGCCATCGCTGCGGGCTACGGATGCTTCCTGGCCAGAGCAAACAACCGGACTCGATGTACCCGAGGCACTCTCCAGCACCCTCCCCGCGGACGACATCGCGTAGGTGGCGGCGCTCACACAGGCGAGGTTCCAGTAGCACCCGGCGCAGTCGTCATTGGAGGCTTGGGTCGGAGCGATCACGACGGCACGTTGTCTGCCTTCACGGGACGATTTGCAGCTCTGGCTTGCCCGGGTTTGTCGGCTCAGGGCTCGACTGAGGATCGCTGGCGCCGCCAGCGATCGTAAGACCGAACGTGACGCTGTTGATGTCGTGTGTGGTGATGTGCAACTCGCGAGCAATCTGAGGGCGCGTGATCCCGTCGTCGCGCAGCGCGGCGAACACCTTCGGGAGGATCTGCGAAGTCTCACGCTCGATGCCGCGGGGCTCCCCGTCTCGGTAGCCGCGCCGGGTGAGCTGGATGTACGTCGATCGGACCTGCCAATCGCTAAGCAGGCCGATCCGATGCATCCGATGCGCAAGATTCATCGCCGAGACATTCCACCGGCGCTTGGCGTGAATGATCTGCGCCGCAGTCGCTGATCTCGGCGCATCGGCGAGCAGGCTGCGTTTGGGCATCAGGAACGCGGCGCCGAATGCTTGGGCCTCGTGCTCGGCGAGCCGTCCACTCGGGCCGCCGTGGGCGTGCATGACCAAGTGCCCGAGCTCGTGGGCCGAGTCCATCCGGCTGCGCTCCGCAGTCTTGTAGTTGTTGAGGAACACGTACGGAACGTCGCCGCGCCAGAACGAGAATGCGTCGACGTCGGCGCATTCCTGAGCGAGCGAGTAGACCCGCACTCCGTGGGCCTCGAGCAGGTGCACCATGTTCGGCGCGCGACGCTCCCCAAGCCCCCAACGATTACGCAGCGATTCGGCGATCGTCTCTGCGTGGCTCACGCTCTGCTCAGGATCGTCAGCGGGCAGGTTGCGCAGGTGCGGCACGTCGGGCGCCGGCACCTTGAAACGGGCGCGGATCCAATCATCGAGCTGCATCGCGATCGCCGCAGCGCCGATCGCCTGATCTCGCTGGCGGGCGGTCATGCTGCTCAGCGCGCGGAAGCTGACCCCGTCGATCATCGGCTCCTCGATGTCGTCGCCGGAAAAGAACTCCACTGGCATCTCAAGCACGATCGCGAGAGCGGCGAGCGTTGCCTCGGAGGGCTTCTTCGCGCCGCTCAGATAGTCGGTGAGGATGCGGGCCGAGACCCCTGCGCCCTCCGCCAGCTTGGTCTTCGTAAGACCGCGCCGGCGTCGCGCGAGATCGATCCGCGTGTGGTTGATCGCCGCCACGATGGCCTACTAGTCGGCTCGGCGGGGGACGTCGATGTCGATCGCTAGGTCCTGCTCGTCAATGTCCTCGATGTCAACGTCGATCTCGCCGTTGAACGGCACCGGGTCAATGATGATCCGCTGACGCCAGTCGGTGATCTGCTTGCCGGTCATCTCCGACGGACACGACAGCTCGAGCCTGATCTCTTCCTTCTCCCGGTCGTAGTAGTGCAGCAGGAGCCAGGTCTCGCGATCCTCGTCCTCGATGACGGGCTCGCCGGTGCTGGCGAAGACGTCGGTGCCCTGTCCGAGCGAGAGCTGTCGGTTGCGCTCGACCATCCGCTTGGTCATCTTGCCTTTCTGGTTCCGCGTCCGCGGCATGCCCTCTACACGCCCCGTGTCGGGCGAGCCGGAGGAGATCGCGACGCAGTGCGAGTTGGATGGGTGCGCCGCCGTTTCGTAGTTGTCGATACGGTCCGCTCGCCAGCCCCGTGGCGCGGTGAGATCCCGCAGATGTCCCAGCCCCCGGCCCCAGGGCATCATGCCGACGAACGTCCGCGGCTCGTGGTCGGTGCAGTCCGCCGCGGCGGTGTAGCCCAGTAGCACGACCTGCTGCAGCTCGGCGGCGGTCAAGTCGAGCTGAAGCAGACGCGACGTCGCGTCCTGACCTTCGATAGCACTCAGCGGGATCGTCACGGGCAGCTCCTGATAGGTTCCGATTTCGCCTCCTCACGTGAGGCGTCAAAACCGGAACTTAGCGCAAATCGCGGACGGCGAGGTCGAATCGGAGGTTGAGGCGTGCGCTCGCCGACCTCGGCGTTAGGCTCCAGGGTCCGCCCGGCTAGGACGTTGAGCAAAGGGAGTTGAGGTCATTGGGAGTTCGTCTTGAATGGGAGGGCAAGCCGCCGCTGGTAGAGCGTCTGTCGCTGCCCTTCCAGACCGTCGAGACGATCAACGAGTCGAGAGCGACCCGCGAGCGCGATACGGGTGCACTATTTGGTGGGGCTGCTGACGGGGTCGACACCTCCCGCAACCAGCTGATCTGGGGCGACAACAAACTCGTGATGAGCAGCCTTCTGTCGGAGTACGCCGGCCAGATCAAGCTGGTCTACATTGACCCTCCGTTTGACACCGGCACGGATTTCTCGTACCGGGTTTCTGTCGGGGATACAACAGTAGACAAGCTGCCCTCAGTACTCGAGGAGCATGCCTATCGGGATACCTGGGGCAGGCGTCCGGACTCCTATCTCTCGATGATGTACGAGCGCCTGGTGCTGATTCATGAGCTGCTGAGCTCCGACGGGTCGCTTTACCTTCATTGCGCTCCGAACGTGAGCCACTACCTGAGGCTCGTCTGTGACGAGATCTTCGGCCCGACCAACTTTCGTAGCGAGATCATCTGGAAGCGCACAACCGCCCATAGCGACACCAAGCAGGGGCGCGCCCTCCACGGGGGCATCCATGACGTGATCCTCTTCTATACGAAAGGCGATTCGTGGACCTGGAACACGATCTACGTGCCATATGACCAGGCCTACATCGAGCTCAAGTATCGCTTCATCGAGGAGGAGACCGGGCGTCGGTACCGACTCGGGGACCTGACCGCCGCGAAGCCTGGCGGTGACACCAGCTTTGAGTGGCATGGGCGTAGGCCGTACAAGGGTCGGTATTGGGCCTACTCCCGCGAGAACATGGATCAAATGCACGCCGAGGGGCGCATTCGATTCCCCGACAAGCCTGACGGTGTGCCTGAGTACAAGCGCTACCTCGATGAGATGCCTGGTGTGCCGCTGCAGGACGTCTGGACAGACTTGGACCCAATCAACGCTCGAGCACTGGAGCGTCTCGGCTACGCCACTCAAAAGCCCGAGTCGCTCGTTGAGCGGATTGTCAAGACCTCCAGCAATGAGGGTGATCTTGTGGCCGACTTCTTCTGCGGCTCCGGCACAACGCTGGCCGTCGCCGAGAAGATCGACCGGCGGTGGGTGGGCTGCGATCTGGGCCGATTCGCCATCCACACCAGCCGAAAGCGCCTCTTGAACATTCCGGACTGCCGGCCGTTTGAGATCCGCAACCTCGGCGCGTACGAGCGCCAGCGCTGGCAGGTCGCCACCGGAAACGGCGCGCTACGGGCCTACCTCGACACGATCCTCGCCTTCTACCGCGCGGAGCCGGTCGAGGGATTCGCCCACCTGCATGGTCGTAAGGCCGGCCGGATGGTGCACGTGGGGGCAACGGACGCGCCGGTGACGATCGACGAGACCGAGGACGTCATGGACGAGATGGCGGACAACGGGATCGACGCGTGCGACCTGCTCGGCTGGGAGTGGGAGATGGGGTTGCACGACACGATCAGCGAGACGGCCCGCCGCCGTGGCCTCGATCTCCGCCCACGACAGATCCCCCGGGAGGTCATGGAGCGCCAGGTCACCGATGCAGACGCGGTGCGCTTCTTCGAGCTCGCGCACGTGGATCTCGACATCCGCCGGCGGGGGAGAGAGGCGAGTGTCGTGCTGACCGACTTTCTGATCCCGAGTGAGGAGCTGATCCCGACGCAGGTACGCGACCAGATCTCGTCCTGGGCCGATCTGATCGATTATTGGTCGGTCGACTTCGACTTCAGCGACGAAGTCTTCCACAACCAATGGCAGGCCTATCGGACCCGCGAGCAGCCAGCCCTTGCGACCCAGAGCGACTGGCACGAATATCCGAGGCCCGGTCGTTACGCGATCGTCGTGAAGATCATCGACATCTTCGGCAACGACACGACGAAGCTCGCCGAGGTCCGAATCAAGTGAGCCCAGAGGTCGAGCTGCCGCCGCCCAGCGACCCGTTCGCAGTCCCGGAGCGACGCAAGAAGAGCGAGGGCACATATGTGGTCAACGGCGTACGCGCTCGCGTCGACGCGTGGCGGGCGCAGAACTACCTTGGCGCCTCAGCGACGTCGCGGCGCCTGCTCGGGTTCTGGTTCGCCGACGAGCACCGCGCCGAGAACGACACACCGTTCCGGTTCTACTTCTGCCAGCGCGAAGCGGTCGAGACGTTCATCTACCTGACCGAGATCGAACCCGTGCGCAAACTCGCCGATCTGCTCGAGTTCGCCGAGCACGGGATGACGATCCAACCGGGGGAGCCCAAGCGCCAGCGATTGGCGATCAAGATGGCGACCGGGTCGGGCAAGACGATGGCGATGAGCCTCTGCCTGGTGTGGTCCTACTTTCACGCCCTCTACGAGACCGACTCGCCGATGACGACGTCGTTCCTGGTGATCGCCCCGAACCTGATCGTGTTCGAGCGGCTGAAGAGCGACTTTGGCGACGGTGCGACATTTCGGCGAGACCCGCTGATCCCGCGAGATTGGGAGCCCGACTTCGATCTAACCGTCCTGTTGCAGGACGACCCCGCCCCTGTGACGAGCCGCGGCGTGCTGTACCTAACCAACATCCAGCGCCTGTACGAGCCGCCAGCAAGCGGCAAGGGTAAGGTGGCACCGAATCCGGTCGAGGCAATGGTCGGCCCGCGGGTCAACGTCAACGCCTCCTCGGCGGAGGAGCTGTTCGACCGGATCGCGGCGCGCAAGCGGCTAATGGCGCTGAACGACGAGGCCCACCACGTCCATGACGAGAAACTAATGTGGAACCAGACGATCGAACGGCTCCACACCGAGCTGCGAGCCCGTGCCACGACTGACCCCGGCGCCGGTGTTGTGTCGCAGCTCGACTACTCGGCGACTCCAAAGTACGAGAAGGGCGGCTTGTTTCGGCACACGGTCGTCGACTACCCGCTCGCGCAGGCAGTCGCGGACGGAATCGTCAAGACCCCAGTGATCGGCGAGGTGACCGGCGCGAAGGTCGAGCTCGGCGCGACCTCGTTCCAGCGCAACCGCCAATGGCTGGATGTCGCGGTCGGCCGCTGGCGAGTGTTCCAGGAGAAGCTCTCCCCCTCGAGGAAGCGGCCCGTGCTGTTCGTGATGTGCGAGAACACCCAGGCCGCCGACGAGGCTGGCGACTACCTGCGCCGATTGCCCGACTTCGCCGGCGACCGGCTCCTGGTGATCCACACCAACCGAAGCGGAGAGATCACCAAGGACGACCTCGACCTCGCGCGAAAGGCCGCGCGCGACGTCGACGGGCCCGACAGCCCGATCCGGTGCATCGTCAGCGTGCTGATGCTTCGCGAGGGATGGGACGTGCGCAACGTGTGCGTGATCGTCACCCTCCGCCCTCTCAGCGCCGCGAACAAGATCTTGCCGGAGCAGGCGCTCGGCCGCGGTCTGCGGCGTATGACGCCGCCGGGCTCGGGGTTCGACGAACGCGTGGTGGTGATCGAGCACGAGGCGTTCCGCAACTTGTGGAGCGCGGAGCTCGACGGCGGCCTCGTGGTCGAGAAGGAGGACGCGGACAAGATCGAGCCGGGTGTCGTGACGATCTTCCCCGACGAGGCCAAGCGCCGCTACGACATCGTGATCCCCCAGCTCACCCGCGCCCTCACCCGCGCCGACAGCCCGCTCAGCAAGCTCAACCCCGCCGACGTGCCCGACCCCAAGACGCGCCTCGCGGTGCCGGACGTCACTCCCGACGAGTACGTCCAATACCGGGGCGTGCACCTGATCGACCAGGGAATCATCGAGGAGTACGAGTTCCACGTTCCGTACGCCGAGGACCCCTCCGGCGTGATCACTTACTACACCCGCCAGGTCGCGAAGGAGGCCGGGGTTGAGCGGCTCGCTGGCACGTTTGCGACGCTCGCGCCGATGGTCCGCGACTACCTGAAGGATCGCGTGTTCGAGCGGCCGGTCGAGCTCGATGACAAGGTGATCCTCCGACGGCTTGCCGAGAACGACGCCCAGGCACTCGTGACCCAGGCGTTCCTGAAGGCGATCCGGGCGCTGGCGATCACCGAGCGCGAGCCGACGATCGAGGAGAACGCGCTGCGTGTCTCCGATACCCCGCCGTTCCCGTGGTCGCGCGCCACGGTCGAGGGCAACAAGACGATCTTCAACCTGACCCCAGTCGACAGCTCTCTTGAGGCACGCTTCGCGACGTTCCTCGACAAGAAGGCGACGGACGTGACGGCTTGGGCGAAGCTGACGATGAACTCGCGGTTCGCGCTCGAGTACATCTCCAAGGCCGGCGCGCTGCGCTACTACTACCCCGACTTCGTGATGCGCCTCAGCGACGACAGCTGCCTGATCGTCGAGACCAAGGGCCAGGAGGACCTCGATGTCGCGCTCAAGGACCGCCGCGCTCGGCGCTGGTGCGAGGACGCGACCCGGCTCTCCGGCCGCGAGTGGAGCTATGAGAAGGTGCCGCAGAAGCTCTTCGACAAGTTCGACGGCGACGGCGTCGAGAGCCTGCGGCGGTTCCTCGATGCCAGCGGACTGGCGAAGTAGGCGACTCGCAGGACAAACGGTCCTCGTCGGCGGCAGCTGTCACCATTAGGGGACGATGTCGCGCGCCGTCAGCACCGAGCAGGGCGAGCAGATCGACCTCGCCACCTGGGCTCAAGAGCTCGAGGAAGAGCGCGAGCGGATCGCGGAGGCCAACGAGCGGAGGGCTGCCCGTCGCGGCTTTCTCGTGTTCGCCACCGATCCCGAGCGCGCGCCCGACGAGCCCGGCTACCGCGACGTGTACGCGACCGAGGCACGGACGCCCGGCGAGGCGGCGGCGAAGGTCAGACCGCTCGCCACAGGGCGACGACTCCGGACCTACCTCGCTACCGGCACCTACAAGGACGAGCTGGCCGAGGCCCGCTGGGTCGCATAGAGAGCTCGCCTCGCAAGCACGCGGGGCCGTCCAGGAGCAACGCCGCGATTCTGTCCGGCTTACGTTCGACGCGGTTGGCCAGAGAGGATTGACGCCTGCAAGCTGCGCGTGCGCACCGGCGCTCGACGTTGCCGGGCGGCTTCTCAGGCGGTGTCTTGGAGCTGGCCTCGGTCGATCTCGAGGCCGAGGTGCTCGTAGAGCGTTGAGCGCCCGACGCCGAGCGTGCGAGCGATCTGCGCCATCGTCAGCTCGCCCTGGGCGCGGAGCGCGGCGGCGGCGGCGAGTTTCTCCGAGGTGACCAGCTTCGGCCTGCCGCCCTGCCGCCCGCGCGCGCGGGCTGCCTCCCGTCCGGCCTGGGAGCGCTCCCGGATGAGCTCACGCTCGAATTCCGCCAGCGCGGCGAACAGGTGCAGCTGCAGCCGTCCGGCAGGGGTCGCGGTGTCGATCGCCTCGGTCAGCGACCGGAACGCGATCTCGCGCTCTTGCAGCTCGCCGACGAGCTCGACGAGATGCCGAAGGCTTCGGCCCAGGCGATCCAGTCGCCACACGACGAGGGTGTCTGCGGGCCGTAGGTAGTCGAGGCACGCATCCAGCTCGGGGCGGCGGCGAATAGTGCCCGAGCCGACGTCCTTGTAGACCCGCTTGCAGCCGACCAGCTCGAGCGCGTCGAGCTGCAGCGCGAGATCCTGGCCGCGGGTGGACACCCGCGCATAGCCGATCAGCGTCTCGGGGTCGCTCTCGCGTCCAGTTCCTCGCTCGCCGCCCGTCATGACTCGGGGCGACCCGCGGAGTGGGCGGAGAAATGCCACACCATGCTCCGATCGTCCCAGAACTCCCGGACACCATCGCGAGCACGGACGTTGATTGCCAGAGGACTTCCTGGACGCCTTACGTGCGATTGAGCGCGCACTGTCGCCCAACCCGCACGTGTCCGGGAACTACTAAGTTTCCGGACAGTGCCATCGAGCCAGGTTGGCCGCGCTTGCGGAAGCAATCCTCGTCCGATCCCCAGGCACCCAGCAGGTCGTTGCAACGCCCGCGACGCGACGGCCTCGATTGCCGCCAGGCCTACCTCGCACGCCACGTCGCCGGAAGGGATCCGGGCGTTCACGTAAAACAGCGGGACAGACGCCGCCGAGAACGGCACCTCCGCACCCCTGACGGCACTAGTGAGCCATCAGACCACCGCTGCGTCTGGCAACCTAAAGCAGATTTCTGATCCCGTAGTTCCAGGGATCATGCGCGAATGCCGCTAGTGGCGTTGCTCTTTCTGGTCAGCTTGGTACGCTACCAGGGTGTCGCCAACAAAAGTTGCCAACTCTAACGAGCTAACGGCGGCGGAAGCGGCGCTGGTCGACGTCGTCGGTCTTGTCGTGCGAGACCGTGCCCCGGAGGTGCCGCGGCGGTTGCGTCGGATGCTCAGCGGCCGCGGCGTGGCTCCGCCTGACGCGATCAGCGCGACGTGTCGCACGCTGCTGCTTCAGGCACTCAACCAGGCCGACGCCCCGCCGCAGCGCCGGCGCTCGCGCGCGGCCGCAGCCGTCGCCGAACCACTGACCATGGAGGGCTTTGCAGACCCACCCGGGGCCGCAGACATCCTCGACCACGGCTCGGGGGCGTTCGATGCCAGGCTCGGCACCTCGCCGGGCGGCACGCCCGGAGCGCTGTCTTCGGGTCGTCCGGTGCTCGGCGATCGGGTGCGCGAGCGGCTCGAGCATGTGATCTTGGAACATCGCGCCGCTGCCGCGCTCCGAGACCGCGGCGTGTCACCGACCGGTACGGTGCTGCTCTCCGGTGCGCCGGGGGTAGGCAAGACGATGACCGCAGCCTGGATCGCAGCCGAGCTCGGCCGCGAGCTGCTGGCGATCGAGCCCGCCTCGGTGATGACGAGCATGCTGGGCGAGAGCGCACGCAACCTCAGCGCGGCGCTCTCCAGGGCTCGCGCCGGCGATGTCGTCGTGCTGCTCGACGAGCTCGACGCGCTGGCCAAGCGACGCGACGATCCGCTCGACGTGGGCGAGCACAAGCGACTGGTCTCGACACTTCTCCTCGAGCTCGACCGCTGGCCCCAGGACCATCTCCTGATCGCCGCAACGAATCACACCGCGCTTCTTGATCCGGCGCTCGCGCGCCGCTTCGAGCTGGTGATCGAGCTCGATGGTCCCGATGCGCGCGAGCGATTGCAGATCCTGTCTCAGAACATCGAGCGCCACGGGCTCACGATCACCGGCGGAGCGCGCGCTGTGGCCGTGGAGCTGCTCGAGGACGCGACCGGAGCTGCAATCGCCCGCGCGGTTCGCGACGCGGCTCGCGCCCATGTGCTCGATGACGCCGACGTCGATTGGGCGCTACTGCGAGCCTGTCTGCCGTCGCGCCCGGCCGAGCTGCCGCGAGCCGCTCGCGCTCGGTTCGCGTCGATCGCGAAGCGCGAGGCCAGCCTGACCACGCGAGCGATCGGCGAGCTGCTCGGCTGCTCGCACACGGCAGTGCAGAAACTGCTGGCTGCACGGGTGGCGGGCGAGTAGATGGCTGCAGAGCCGACAAACGGTGCGCGCCGGCCGCTCCTGATCGGCGGCGAGCGTCTGCAACGTGACGCCTATCCGCGTCAAGGCCCGCCAGGGGATCGCTTCCATCCCCAGGACCTTCCAGGAGCGCGGGAGCGACTGGGTCCGAAGGTCTCGGCGATGCGCGCCGCCGAACAAGAGCTGTCGGACCAGCTCCGCGGAGACCGGATCGTGCTCGAGGCCCGCCTGCTCCCGAACTATCTCGCGCCCACACAGCACCCGGAGGCGCTCCGCGACGACGCGGATCTCGTCGTCGTCGGGACCCGCGGCGCGCGCGGGGTCAAAGAGACCCGCCGGCAGATCACCGAGGACGCTCCGACAAAGACGCTGCTGCTCGCCGCGACCGCCCGGAGCCTGACGAGGTTGGACGAGCTGCTCAACACCGATGACGTCACGGCGCACGAGAAGGTGCTTGGGGACCTGATCAAGCTCGACGACCTGGCACTGCCCGGCAGCGAGCAAGTCGTGGATATCGGCGAGCAGCTCGCCGAGGTCGATCCTGCCGAGGAGCTCGCCCTCGAGGCCGTGCTCCATCCGGCCGTTGACGTGGACGGAAACCCGAGCCGGCGCGTTGCGGACCTCGTCATGCGCCGGTGGGGTGAATGGCTCGGGCAGCTCGAAGGCGAAATTCACGTCCGATACGTGCAACGCGCCGGAGCACTGACGTACATGCCGATTCGCCTACGCCGCTCCGCACTGGACGAGGCGGCTCGGTTCAATCCACTGCGGCTGCTGCGACCGGCGCCGCGGATGCGCAGCGCGCCACTGCGCGGCGCTCGGCGCGTCGCCAGCACCGCACCGGCGTCGCCGGCCGACGGCCCGGATTCAGACCAACGGATCGCGGTCTTCGATGGCGGCGCCGATACGGACCACCCCCTTCTTAAACGGTTCGTCACGGAGATCCCATTGACCACCGCGCCGCGAACCGACGACTGGGTCAGCCACGGCACCCTCGTGACAAGCGCGGCGCTCTACGGGCATCTCGCGCTCGGCGTCACGCCGCCGACGCCGCCCGCGTACGTCGACCACTACCGCGTGCTTCCGGCCCCCGCGGGGATCTCAGACGAGGACGAGCCGTACTGGTTCCTCGAACAGATCAAGCCGGTGATCGAATCCGGCCGCTACGCGATCGTGTCGTTGTCCTACGGTCCGGAGGTTACGGTGGACGAGGACGAGGTGCCCGATCTGTTCACGGCCACGCTCGACGAGCTGGCCTTTCAGCACGACCTGACCGTGCTCACCGCCGTGGGCAACACCGACCTCCCGATCCGTAGCCCGCTCGGCGCTGACCGGGTGATGGCGCCGGCCGATGCCGTGAACGGCACCGGCGTCGGGGCCTGCGATGACCCACACCCTCGGGCCGCGCTGCGCAAAGCGGTGTACTCGTGCGTCGGGCCAGGACGTCGTGGACTGAATCTGCAGCCCGTGGGCGTCAGCTTCGGCGGCACCGCAGATGCCGGGTTCGTCGGAGCCGAGCCCGGCGGCGGGCTACAGGCCCATCTCGGCACCAGCTACGCGACGCCGTCGATGGCCCGGGCCGTCGCCACCCTGGGCGCGGAAGCGCTCGCGCCGGACGCCGTGATCGACGCGGCCGTCCGGCGCGCGCTGCTCGCACACTTCGCCGAACAGCTCGACGAAGCAGCCGTCGACGAGCTCGGTCACGGGCGGCTTCCAGACGATCTGCGACCGCTGCTCAGCTGCCCGGAGAACAGCGCCACAGTGATCGTCTCCCACACAATTCCGCGCGGCGACACGTTCGCCTACCCCCTGCCTTACCCGACCGCCGGTTTGAGCGGCAACGTGTTTCTTCGCTGGACCGTGTCCCTCATGTCGCCGACCGATCCGACGGACCCGTTCGAGTACACCCTCGCAGGGTTACGCTGTCAATTCCGGCCCAACGTCGAGCTGTTCCGGCTCACCGGCCCAGACGGGATCACGACCAAAACGCTCGACCGCCGAGTGCAGTCCGCCGAGATCGCGCGACTCACCGCCGCCAAGTGGACACGGAGCGCCAATCCGATCACGGAGACCCCCGGGGCGATCCGCTCCTCTGCAACGGCACCTGATCACGCACACTGGGAGACGCTGACGCGCTTTCAGAGAAGCAAGCGGGCGTCATCGCTGCACCTACCCGAGGTCTGGCTGCAGTGCTTTGAGCGCGATCGCGGGCAGCTGGTACCGCGCGCTAAAGGCATGCAGGTGGACTTCGCGCTCGTAATGACCGTCGAGACTGTCACGGCACAGCCGGTGTACGAGATGATCCGAAACGACGTTCGCTTCGCCGCTCTGACGCCGATCGTAGTCGCGCCGCCGGTGCGCGTGCCTGCCGCCGGAAGCGATTCGAGCTAGCGGACGATCACGGACACGCCTGCGTGGTCTCGATCTCGCGCGCGTTGGTCGCGTCGATGATCGTGCCGTCGGTCTGTTTCAACGCGAGTCCCTGCGGCAGCTTGACCAGGGTGCCGCAATGGACGACGCCATCCTTGGTCACGAGCAAGAGCTGCTGTGACTTCTCCGCCTGGCTCTGGTGAAGCGCGGTCAGCCACGTGAGCCCGACCGCGGCGAGCACGATCAGCGCGGCGAGCACGCCCAGGATCCGCGACCAGGCCAGCTGGACCGTCGCCGTTCGAGCGCGCACAGCGGTTTGATGACGGAGCTCCCAGCCGTCGAGGATCGCGAGGTCTCGCGGGACGCCCTGCGCCGCGAGCGCGGCCAACAAGACCGCCACGGCGGCGGCGACCGCGGCGAGCAGGACCAACAGCGCGGCGGCGCTGGCGGCGCTGCCCTTCACGTCCGTGAATGTCGTCGGCCCCTTCACGAACGCCACCAGCGCGAACACGCCAAGCAGGCTGCTGATCGCCGTGCCCCAGGCGGCCGCGGCGGCGCGCACGAGCGCCAGCTGCTGGTGCTGGGCCTCTGCGGCCTCGTCGTCCCAGCGTCTGTCATCCGCGGCCTGACCCCAGGTCGCTGGGAGATCACCGGCAGCGGCAGGTCGGCGGCGCCAGATCGCGATCGCCACGATCACGGCGGCCAAGGCGAGCAGCGCGACGCCGGCGTAGAAGATGTCCAGCGCGCTCGTAGCGGCGATCGTCACGGCGGCGGCGGAACCCTGCAACTGAAGCCGCAGCCCCAGTCGCGATTTGACCGCTCGGGATGGTCCGCGTGCTCACCCGCGCAGGCGCAGCGTGCCAGCACCCGCCGGGTGATCGTGCGCACACCGCGAGCGAGGATCCCACCGCTCGCAAGCACCACCATCGTATGGCCGCAGCGAGGGCAGGCGCCCGACTTTCGCCACCCGTCCGTCGCCGACCCAGTCCACGGCCACGCGCTCACGGCCGCCTCCCACTGCGGGTAGCGCTCGCCCGTGTCGTACGGCGCCTCGGGGCTGCTCGGCGGAGGTGTCTCGGTGGCCATGTCAGCGACCATATCGGGGTGTGGGAGCCCCGCGGCGTCCTGGTCCGTGCGGTTGCCACCTCGCCACACCGGAACCTCAGGCGCGGCCCAGCGAGTCGATAGCGCAAGTCCTCGCATGAAGGTCGGCAGCGTCAACCGGAGGCCCCCCTCGCTAGCAGCGCGAGCCGCAGCTCGAGTGCTCCCAACGACGTGACCGAAGCGCTGCCACGAAGGTGAGCGCCCGCAGCGGCTGTTCGCGAGCAGTGGTTTTACGTCACTATGTCGGTCTCCGTCAACGACGGCGGTTTCCGGCGGGAGCAAGCTATAGGATAAGGGGCACCTTTAGTGCCTCCTATCCGGAACACCAGCGGCCGCGTGGCGGCCGCCGTCGGGGTCCCGGCTGACGCCGGGTCGCTGCGCTGGGCATGTACGGCCTGGCGGCGGGAAGGGGAGAGAGTGCAGTGAACGCCGAGACCGACCGCCGCCCGAAGGGACGC
>Ga0335073_10007207_pt1 | contig 15594 bp, 9 predicted proteins | sample Lox_Sample_22_FD_207093 | JGI IMG/M metagenome (GOLD analysis project Ga0335073, IMG submission 207093) | Soil microbial communities from Loxahatchee National Wildlife Refuge, Florida, United States - Lox_Sample_2.2 | ecosystem: Environmental > Terrestrial > Soil > Wetlands | place: USA: Florida... | reverse complement strand
TGATTCCGGAGAGCATTTACACGCCCAACCGGAAGCTGGCCTATCACGTGCTCAGGCGGTTCGGCGTCGAAGTGACCTTTTATCCGCCGGAGATCGCTGGAGGAATCAGGGAATTGTGCCGTTCCAATACGCGGCTGGTGTGGTGCGAGAGTCCAGGGTCGATCACCATGGAGGTGCAGGATGTCCCCGCCATCGCCGCAGCCACGCACGAACGTGGCGTTCTGGTCGTGCTCGACAATACTTGGTCGGCGGGCGTGTATTTCGATGCCTTCGCCCAGGGAGCCGACATCACGTTGCAAGCCTTGACCAAATATGTCGGCGGGCACAGCGACCTGCTGCTGGGTTCCGTGACCGTGAAAGAGAAAGCGCTCTACGAGCGGCTGGGAGCGACGCACCAGCTTCTGGGCTGCGCCGCCTCTCCCGACGATTGCAGCCTCGCGCTTCGGGGGATGAGGACCATGGCGGTGCGCCTGAAGCATATCGAAGCCTCCGCGCTGGAAATTGCGCAATGGCTGTCCCAGCGGCCGGAGATCGAGCGCGTGCTGCATCCCGCCCTGCCGAGCTGTCCTGGCCACGAACTTTGGAGGCGGGACTTCACCGGATCGGCAGGGGTCTTTTCGATCGTCCTGCGACAGTCGGCAACCAAGAAAGAGGTCGAGCGCTTCGTCGATGAACTGGAACTGTTCGAGATCGGCTACAGCTGGGGCGGGGTAGCCAGCCTTGCCGTGGCCTACGACTTCAGCGGATCAAGAGGACGCCCAAACTACGGGCATCGCATTGTGCGGCTGAATATTGGGCTGGAGGAAACCAGTGATCTCATTGCGGACCTGGAGTCAGCTCTAACACGGGTATGGAAATGACGCCGACAGCGCTGCTGGTGGCCGGAAACTCAGGTAACTTTCGGTCTTTTGCCCAACCGCAGTCAGCATTTACAATGCAACAGGTTTACAGCCCTCAGGCGATTTCCGTGCGCGGCTGAGCGATAGAGTTTCTCAACTGAACCTGTGGTGAGCCGCAGGAATCTAATGCGGTAGCGACGATTACGGACCAGGGTAGCGGATGGCGACGACAAAAACCGATCCCAAACTGAGCCTTGCGGCGAGTGGCGAGAAAAGAGGCAAATACGAAGGCCTCACACGCGATCAGCTCATCGAAGCCTACCGCATCATGTATACCTCCCGGCGCATCGACGATCGGGAGATTCTCCTCAAACGGCAGCAGAAGATCTTTTTCCAGATGTCGGGCGCAGGACACGAAGCCATCGGCGTGGCCGCCGGTATGGTACTCAAGCCGGGCTATGACTGGTTTTATCCTTACTATCGCGACCGCGCGCTATGTCTGACCCTGGGCGTCAAGCCGGTCGAAATGTTTTTGCAAGGGGTAGGAGCTGCCGACGATCCCAGTTCCGGCGGGCGGCAGATGCCCTCGCACTGGAGCTACCCAGGGCTGAATATCGTGACTCAATCATCGCCAACCGGCTCGCAGATTCTGCAAGCTGTGGGTTGCGCGGAGGTTGGCCGCTACTTCGCACGCCATCCCAAAGCCGCCGAAACTCCTGCACCTGCTGTTACGGCCGATTATCGCCTGTTCAAGCGCGTCAGCTTCCATGAAGATGAAATCACCTACGTCTCGCTGGGCGATGGCACCACCAGCGAAGGCGAGTTCTGGGAGGCGATGAACGCCGCCGCGCTCAACAGTCTTCCCATCATCTTTTGCGTAGAAGATAACGGCTATGCGATCTCGGTTCCGGTCGAGGTGCAAACCGCCGGAGGAAGCATCTCGCGCCTGGTTTCGGGATTTCCCAACTTCCATTTTGAGGAAGTCGACGGCACCGATCCTATTGCCAGCTATGCAGCATTTCAGCGCGCCGCGCAATACTGCCGCGAAGGCCACGGCCCGGCGTTTGTACATGCCCACGTGATTCGCCCCTACTCGCACTCGCTTTCCGATGACGAGCGCCTCTATCGCCCGGACAACGAACGCGAACGGGATGCTCAGCGCGATCCGGTTTCGCGCACCCAGATGTTCCTGCTGCGCGAAGGCATTCTCGACGATAAAGGAATCAACGCTTTGGAAAAGCAGGTGGAAGAAGACCTGCAATCCGCCGTGGATACGGCTCTGGCCGCGTTGCCCGCCGCGCCTGAGACCGTCACCCGGTATCTTTATTCGCCTGACATCGATCCAACTGCTCCCGCCTATGAAACCCAGCCGGTTGCGCAGCCCGATTCCGCGGACGGCAAGAAGCCTGCGGCCAAAACCATGGCCGACCTGATCAACACTACGCTGCGCGACGAGATGAAGCGAGACGAGCGCATCGTGATTTTCGGCGAGGACGTCGCCGACTGCAGCCGCGAAGAATACCTAAAGCACAAACTGGTCAAAGGCAAAGGCGGAGTCTTCAAGCTGACTTTCGGCCTGCAGAATGAATTTGGCCCCGACCGGGTGTTCAACGCGCCGCTGGCGGAGGCTTCCATTGTGGGCCGCGCTACGGGCATGGCCACGCGCGGCCTGAAGCCGGTGGTAGAGATTCAATTCTTCGATTACATCTGGCCGGCGATGATGCAGCTACGCGACGAACTGCCCACCATTCGCTGGCGCTCAAATAACGGATTTTCCGCGCCCTGCGTGATTCGTGTGGCCATCGGCGGATATCTCACCGGCGGGGCGATTTATCACTCGCAATGCGGAGAAAACGTCTTCACCCACATCCCTGGACTCCGCGTGGTCTTCCCGTCCAGCGCCGTCGACGCGGCCGGTTTGCTGCGCACTGCCATTCGCTGCGATGACCCGGTGCTGTTCCTCGAGCACAAGCGTCTGTATCGCGAAACCTACGGCCGCGGGGCCTATCCCGGGCCTGAATATACGATTCCTTTCGGCAAGGCGAAGGTCGTACATCCGGGAACCGACCTCAGCGTGATTACTTACGGGGCGGTCGTGCCGCGGGCGTTGCAGGCGGCTCAAAAACTCGAGCGCGAGCACGGAGTGAGCGTGGAGATCGTAGACTTGCGCTGCTTGAATCCGTTCGATTGGGAGACGATCGCTGCCTCAGTCGCCAAGACCAGCCGCGTTCTCATGGCTTATGAAGACACGCTGAGCTGGGGCTACGGGGCCGAGATTGCCGCCCGCATCGCCGACCAGCTTTTCGACCAGCTCGATGCTCCGGTCCGTCGGGTGGCCGCCGCCGATACGTTCATTGCCTACCAACCAATCCTCGAAGATGCCATCCTTCCGCAGGTGGGCGATCTGTTCCGCGCCATGAAGGAGTTGGCAGAGTACTGATCAGGAGTTTCTAGTTTCAGCCGCGAGGGTCGCATAGTTTTGTGGAGTCTTCCTTCCACTGTCCTTTCTACCAGTTGACCCTAATTTCGCAGCAAACCTAGAATCAGGCGCTGTCTTCTGGGGGTGGGCGTTATGGGTTTGCTCGGCGGTCATCGGCCCGGTCTTCGTGTAATTCTTATCTTCCTTCTTGCCAATGCCCTGGCCGCCGCCCAGACGTCGGTGACGACCTATCACTACGATAACTACCGCACCGGCTGGAACCAGTCCGAAACCAAACTTACACCTGCAAACGTCGTTCCCGGGAAGTTCGGCTTGCTGGGAACCGTTTCCCTCGACGATCAGGTCGATGCTCAGCCGCTGGTAGTTCCGGGAGTGAACATCACAACCGGCAGCCACCAGGGCGTTCACGATGTGGTGTACGTGGTTACGGAAAACAATACGGTCTATGCCATCGATGCCAATAAAGGGACTGTGCTGCTCACGCAAAATCTCGGCAAGCCAGTATCCGAACCGCTCGGTTGCAATAACAATGGACCGAACGTAGGCATTACTTCCACGCCAGTAATCGACCCCAGCAGCAGCACGCTCTACGTGATGGCTTACACGCAGGATTCCGGGGGTCCAACCTACCGTATCCATGCCCTCGATCTCGGCAGTCTCAGCGACAAAATCACGGCCCAGGTGGTCACTGCCTCACACACGCTGATCAACGGCACCAAATTTACCTTCAACGCAACCTATCAGCGGCAACGTCCGGCTCTCCTGCTGGCAAATGGCAATGTCTACGCGGGATTCGGCAGCTTCTGCGATTCCCGTGCCGATGTGTCGCGCGGCTGGTTGCTGGGATGGAACGCGTCAACTCTGGCGCCTCTCTCCGCCAATCAGGTGCTCGATACACAGGCGACCTCGCCCGACGACTTTTTCCTTTCCGCCATCTGGATGTCGGGGTACGGACTTGCGGCTGACGACTCGGGAGATATCCTCTTCGTTACGGGAAACTCCGACTACTCGGGCACGACCTACGACGGCGTGAGTAACATTCAGGAGAGTGTGGTAAAGGTTTCGCCGGATCTCAGCAGCGTGCTCGACCTGTTCACGCCCAAGAACCAGGCCTATCTTGACGAGGTAGACGGTGACTTCGGCGCCGGCGGCGTTCTGGTTCTGCCCGACCAGAGCGGTGCCAATCCCCACCTCGCAGTGGCAGCGGGTAAAGCGGGTGCGATGTTTCTGATGAACGAAGATCACCTCGGCGGATATTCGACGGTGAAGAACAATGTCTACGGCTCTTACGGGATCGGTCCTTGCTGGTGCGGTCAGTCTTATTATGTGGATTCCGATGGCACATCTCGCGTGGTCAGCAGCGGCGGGAACAGGGTCAAGGTGTGGACGCTACAGACTTCGCCGACTCCCGCTTTGACGAGCGTGACCTCATCGCCATTTATCACCAACGGACAATCCGGAGGCTTCTTTACATCCATCTCATCGAACGGCACGAACGCCAGCATTATCTGGGCGTTGGGACGCCCGGCTTCTGCGTCGGCAAATACCATTTTTCTCTATGCCTTTAATCCCGACACCGGCGGCACGACCATGACGGAATTATTCCGGAGCGCGGCAGGAAACTGGCCCAACTTCAACGGCGACTCCAACCTCGTGCCCATCGTCGCTAATGGCAAGGTGTACGTAGCCACCAACAAAGCGCTGAAGGTTTTCGGATTGAAAAAATAGTGCCGCCGGGCGGGCGACTTTCAGAGCGAAGTCCGAGCCAGTCTCCGCGGCGTAGCCGATCAGACTCGAGCGGACGGCAGCCAGAGAAAGTCAGAATGGCGGTAGTCTCCGAAGCTTTTCACGGGTCTGCCCGTAATCGCCGACTGACAGCGGTATCCCAGTTCGGAGAGCATTGACCAGGCCGTTTGACGCCCGGCGTCGGAAGTCTCGATAAACAAGACGGGCTTTGCGGCCGAGATGGTGCCGCGCATTCCAAGCAGAACCAGACCTTCTCCTCCTTCTACATCAATTTTGACAAAGCTGGGCGCGGGCAATTCCCCGGCTGATACGAGATCATCGATGGCAACTGTTTTGATGACGAGCTCAACGGCAGAGGGAACGTTTTTATGCCAAATCAGGCTTGCCATGGAGTGGTTGTCAGCAATACGAATTACCGCTTCGCCCTGCCGGTCTGACGCCGCGACATCGAACACCTGGATATTCTGCAGTTGGTTGTTCCTCACATTTGCCCGCAGCAGATCCACATTTCGCGGGACAGGCTCGAAGGCGATCACGCGCCCCTTCTGCCCAACTTGCTTGGCGAGCGAGAGGGAAACGTACCCGATATTTGCTCCGATGTCATAGGTCGTGTCACCCGCAGAAACGAACCTGCGGATCGCTCTCTGAAGGTGGGGCTCATCCGTTCCCACGAGGTATCCCAGATTTTCTGCCGGAGAAACACAAATCCGGTAGCCGGATGCCAGTCCGCGGACGATGGTTCTCGGCCGGGCCTCACGGCCCAGTACAGAAACAGCGCACGACTTGGCAATTCTCCGGATTCCAGACGTGGAGATTCTCACGAAAATTGGTCGTCCTCTCCGAACGCTCTAATTGACTCATTCTAAACTTCTTGAACGGGTGGTTGGGCCGATGGTCTGGGATGGCAAACAAGTTTCCTGCTCGCAAATTGTCCGTTACTCTGGCTTGCCGCGCAAGCTCATCCCGATTGTCCGTTCCCAGTGGCAGGTGCTACGCTTCGAATAAGGTGACTTCCGCACAAGCTGATTCCGCCTCGCACGGGTCCTTCCCGGCCAGCCGCCTTGTCGACTGGATGCAGTCGGCATCCGCCGGAGTATGGGCCAGGTTTCTGCTCGCTCTGACCGGGCTCGGCCTTGCCTTTGCGGCCGCGCTGTTCTCGACGAGCTCTGGAGAGGCGGGAAATCTGTGGGCCTCCATTGGACTGGCTTCGTTGGCGCTTCTGCTGGCTGCCTTCGTCGGACTAGTCACCGTGCCTTACTTGGCGCGGCGAGTGGCCGTCGAGCGCCTGCGCGACAGCTTCGACTATGAAATCACGCGCGCCGGAATCATCTACGTGCTGGTTACGGTGGTGATCGGGATTGCCGCGCTCAATACGGGAAACAATCTGCTGTATATCGTGGTTGCGGCAATGCTATCCGCTATCCTTGTCTCGGGTTTCGTTTCCGCGCTGGTTCTGCGCGATCTGGAGCTTGACCTTCATCTGCCCGGGCACGTTTTCGCGGAACGGTCCGTTGCCGGACGCGTTGTGCTGAAAAATCCGCGCCGGTTTCTGCCTTCGTTCTCCATCCAGGCGGTCACCACACGCAAAGGCAAAGAAAGGAAAATTCGCAAGCGATGGCATCTGGAGCAAACCAGCTTCGTTTTTCCCAAGAGCGGCCGGTGGCTGCGCCTCCGCGACTGGCGCGTGCGGCGCGTGGCCATTAATCCGACAGCGCCTGGCATCTTTGAAGGCGCGGTTTACTTTCCGTATCTGCCCGCCCGCGCCGAGCTATCTGCCGATCTGGAATTGCGTTTCGATCGCCGCGGACGCTATCGCGAATCCAGTTTTGGCCTGGCCACGCGCTTTCCTTTTGCCTTCCTCAAGAAAATGCGGCGGGTCGCCCTGGAGCGCGAGATTCTGGTCTATCCGCCGGTTGAGCCGGCCAACGAATTCTTCCAGGTTCTGCCGCTGGTCCGCGGCGAATGGGAGAGCTTCGTCCGCGGCCGTGGGTCGGATCTCTACCGCATTCGCGAATATGCTCCCGAGGATTCCGCCCGCCATGTCGACTGGAAAGCTACCGCCAAGTCCGGCTCGCTGAAAGTGCGCGAGTTCACTCGCGAGGACGAGCGCAAACTCTGCCTGGTTTTCGATAACCCGGCGGCCCGTACGATTTCGCCAGGAGCTTACGAGCGTGCGGTGAACCTGGCGGCATCGTTGGCTTGGCACTTTTCCCAGGAAAACGCGGAGATTTCGTTCCTGGTGACGGGTGGTTCCCCAACTCGCGATCTCCACCAGTTCCTGGCAGGCTTAGCGGTGATCGAACCCGTCGGGCTGCCCAAGACGAGCGGAACCCTTACGCGAACTCCGCCGCCGGACGGAGATCTCCTCAGTTTGCTACTCGGCGTTACTTCCGCGCCGTCAGAGCAATACAACATCGTCCTGACCGCCCGCCCGAGGGGAAGCCTGCCCACACCCTTGTGGAACTGCTCCTATTTCATCTTCATGGATGAGGCGCCGCAAACTCGTGCGGGAGAGAACAGGTAGCTTCTATCCGGACGGATTCCCATTTCTGAAAGCTTTTCTGGCACGTCATTTTTTAGCTCTTCCCCTGCACCTGGATTCGGGCTATACTCACGCCCCGGTGAGGAGCTCTTTCGACTCCCGGAACGTCAGGAATCGGAGGATTAAATGCGAATCTGCGACCTGATCGTCAACCAGCACACCTACAAGGCGGAGATGGGCCAGACCGTGCTCGAAACCGCCCGCGCCATGGTGCAACATAACATTGGAGCCGTTCCCGTGATGGACGGCCAGAAACTGGTGGGAATTTTCTCGGAGCGCGATCTGATGAGGCGAGTCGTAGCCGAAGGCCGGGATCCCCGCAGCACATGCCTCGCGGAAGTGATGACCGACGATCCGCTGACTGTCAACGTACACGATGACCTGGAGGCCTGCATGACTTTAATGCGGCGCCACAACTTCCGTCATTTGCCGGTATGCCAGGAAGGGCAACTGATCGGTATCGTGTCGCTGCGCGACATCCTGCTGCATGACCTGGATGAGAAGGACGACGAGGTCCGCATGATGCGGGCGTACATTCACTCCGTGCCCGAGGCCTAGGACCGGTTTCCTAGTTCTATCGTGTATGGTGGGCAGCTTCTATCGCAGCTTTGAGTGCATTCAATGTTGCCTGAGTGTCGCGGGCGATCTTACCTTTTACGACTAAGTTGAGGAGCTTGGCTTTCAGGGTTGTCGTTGAGTAAAAGTGGCTGATTTCCATCCTGGTTGAGAGATGGCCAAGCTCCTGTAAGGTCGTTTCTACCCGGTAATCGCTGAGAATCTTGCTTATACCGAACGTGTCCTCTGGCAAGATGGTGACGATCTTGCGCAGCGGGATAATTTCAATGTCCTTCTCGATGCATGTGTGCTTCCCGCCCGCAAGATGACATCGGTATGACACGCCCGGTTCGCGGAATGCTTTTCCATCAAGAAGATCGACCTGGACGACGCGAGGATGGAACTCTGGAATCTTAGTCAAATCCATGCCGTATGACCATACCGCTTCCAGAGGCGCATTGATGACAACTTCCTGCTTGGATCGGAACGGTGGGTGCGAGTTGGCCTCCAAAGCGGTGGGGAGCTTTCGTTCGGAGTCGCGTGGACGAGCTAACTCATCCTCACGAATAACTTAGCATGATTTTGCAGCAACCTGGGAGACCATGCCGAGAAGGTTCTCGACGTGGTACTCGTAGCGTAGCGTGTCAGCAGTCAAGCCATTGCGTGCGGGCCCGTCGGGCAACAAGGAAGGTCCTTGCACGCGATCGAATTGTGTCTCTTTCCACCACATCTGCATCGTCACCTACGATTCGTGCGGCATGTCAAGAAAGTAACGTTACTTACGGTTACCTTCGTACATTGAACGCTAGATTACCACCCATTAAGGTTTATTAAGCAGAGAGATAGCAGTGTCTCCAAGCTGCGACGCCGTAGCGCGCCCCCACCGAATCGCTGGGTGATGACGCCGGGCGGTCGGAACGTGATGGCAATGAGCGAGAACGCCAAATTCCTCTACAGCGCTTTGTGGATCGCCCACCCCTTGCTGGAGGCTGCGATCGCCACAGTCATGATCCGCCGCTCTCTATATCGCAAGTTCAAGTTCTTCTTCGCCTATCTCTGCGCGGAAATAGGTTCTTTCGCTCTGCTCTATCCAGCCTACGTGCATCATAGCTACGCCACATTTTTCTACCTTTATTGGGCGACCAACGCGATCGGTGTCTTTCTGGGCTTCATGGTCATCCATGAGGTCTTCCTTGATGTTTTTCGGCCTTTCCACACCTTGCGAGATCTGGGCACCGTGTTGTTCAAGTGGGCTGGCCTGGTAATGTTGCTGGTAGCTGGTGTGGTTTCGGTGTCCAGCGGTTCGTCGAACATCACGCCGTGGATGCAGGCGATTGTCACGACGCAACGGTGCGTGCGGATCATCCAGGTGGGAATGGTGTTGTTTCTTCTGGTTTTCGCTCGTTATCTGGGAGTGAGCCGCCGCCAACACAGCTTTGGCATTGCCCTCGGCTTCGGCTGCTATGCCATGGTGGAATTGGCTCTGATCGCCTCCTGGGCGGGGAATCATCTCGCGGGCGGCTCGATTGATCTGGTGAACGTGATTGCCTATAACGCTGCGCTGCTCACCTGGCTGGGCTATATGCTGGCAGTGAGCCCTGTACGGGCCGCCACCGAAAATCTCCTGCAGCCACAACGCTGGGAGCAGAGCCTGGCCGACATCCATCATCCTCTACCCAGCGACTCCCTGATCCCGATGTTCGAGGGTATGGTGGATCGCGCGCTCTCGCGCACTCAACCGTCACCGGTGCTCAGCGGCAGTTCCGATCAGACATCTGAGCATGAAACTGCTGGTTCGCAGCTTGAATTTTCCGGATTTTCCCAGCGCCGGCTGGGATCGAGAAGCGTGACCGCTGGAAAGTTACGCTAAGGTTGCGCCTGATCTTGTTCCGATTTCGTAAACGACTTCCCGCCACCCTCGGATCACAGACATTGACATGAAGTAACACTTCAGGTTGGCCGTGGTATTCAGTTGGATCATAAATATAAAAACCACAGCCAACGCCTGAGCGCTCGCGTCAGTCAGTGTTCACTTGAGCATTCCCGAACGCGGGGGATCCCGATTCAGCTTGACACCGTAACGTATAATTCTGGCCCGCAGCAAAGGGGTCAAAGTGTCGGCCTCTGCTGTGGTTAAGGAGAAGAACCCATGAAACGCATGGTCAGGATTTCGATCCTGATGATCGGACTAGTGGGCACATACGCATTGGCCGCCGCCTTCGATGGAGGGCCAATTCCGCTGTGCCCACCGACAATCCAGCAGGTGTTACACGGCTCGAATGGTGGCAACCCGCCCACCTGCAAGCCGAACTTCTAACGCAGAGTAGTTAAACCGGGAACCGCTTGTGGCCGCAAGGTCACGAAGGTAACCGAAAGTAACCTGGGCCCAGGGTCGAACACTTAGGGCTCGCAATCTTCGGGCTGACGGAACCTCATATCCCCGTCGGCCCTTTTATTTTTTATTTGTTGCACCTCCAGCCGACGCTTTCCTGGCTGATGTTTGCGGAAACGCCCGGTTGGGTTTAGCCTTTCCTGTTACGTTACATTCCTTCCGGAGTCTTTCTCATGGCTTCGATTCGTCTGCTGATCAATGAGCATCCTCACGATGTTGACATCGCGCCCGACACTCCGCTTCTTTGGGTGCTGCGTGACAGGCTTAACTTAACCGGAACCAAATACGGATGTGGTTTGGGACTTTGTGGCGCATGCACGGTGCATCTGGATGGCCAGGCAGTGCGCTCCTGCCAAACTGCAGTGTCATCGGTGGGCCAGCGAAAGATTACCACGATAGAAGGGCTTTCGGCAGAGAACTCCCACCCGGTGCAGCTCGCCTGGATTGCCGAGCAGGTGCCGCAATGCGGCTATTGCCAGTCGGGGCAGATCATGGCAGCTGCCGCCCTGCTGGCAAAGACCCCGAATCCTACAGACGACCAAATCGACACCGCGATGGTCGGCAATCTCTGCCGCTGTGGCATGTATCAACGAATCCGGCGCGCCATTCATCGCGCCGAGAAAGGAGCCTGACCGTGCCTATCAGTCGCCGCGGATTTATCGCAGGAGGGGCAGTCGCAGGCGCCGGGATCGTCATAGGAGTACGGCTTCCAGAGGCGTTGATGCTGGTGGAGGGAGCCAGAAAAAAGTCCCCGCCCAGCCCGTTTGTCTCATACATCCACGTGAAGCCTGACGGGAAGATTTCGCTGATCGTGGCCAAGTCGGAGATGGGTCAGGGGATTCTCACCGGATTGGCGATGTGTCTGGCGGAAGAAGCCGAGGTTGACTGGAATACTGTCACGGTGGAGCAGGCGCCAACGCGGCCCGACATTTATGCGCACATGGGAACCGGAGGCAGCAGCAGTACGCGGGAGAATTTCATGCCTCTTCGCCGCGCCGGCGCGACGGTGCGGCAATTGATGATTACGGCCGCCGCTGCGAAGTGGAAGGTGCCTCGCACCGACTGCATAGCCCGCAGGGGAACCGTGATCCACCGAGCTTCAAACCGAAGTGCGAGTTACGGGGAACTTGTGGAAACTGCATCCACACTGCCGCTGCCGGATCCGGCAAGAGTGCGGCTCAAAGACCCGTCACAGTTTGAATTGATCGGCCATCCCCTGCCGCGGGTGGACGTGCCGGAGAAATCAAATGGCAGCGCGCAATTCGGCATCGACGTGCGCGTCCCCGACATGCTGTTCGCCGTAATCGCCCGGTGTCCCGTTTTCGGTGGCAAGCCCACTCACTTTGACCCGACGAAAGCCAAGGCAATGCCTGGAGTTCGCGACGTTTTCGAAGTACCGCCATTGGGGCCCGGTATCCACGCAGCCGGGGGAATTGCAGTTGTGGCCGATTCCAGTTGGGCGGCAATCAAGGCGCGCGACGCGCTCCAGATTTCCTGGGACAACGGCCCCGCCGTTTCGGAGTCAACTGAGGCTTTACGTACAGCGCTCGTCGCCGCGGCGCACAAGTCCGGTAAGCGCGTACGCAATGATGGCGATGTTGACGGCGCATTAGCCCAGACCGCGAAGCCAGTCGAGGCCTTGTACGAATTTCCATTTCTGGCGCACGCCACCATGGAGCCCATGAATATTACCGTGCACGCGCGCGGCAAGGAGGCTGAAGTGTGGGCTCCAACGCAGTCCCCCGACTGGGTGCAACGCACTGTCGCCCAGATTCTGGGCATCGCGCCGAGACAAACAATTGTGCACACCACGCTGATGGGCGGAGGGTTTGGCCGCCGCTACATGGCGGATTTCCCGGCGGAAGGAGCGCAAATCGCCAAGGTTGTCGGAAAGCCTGTGCAGTTGCTCTGGACCCGCGAAGACGACATGACTCACGATTTCTACCGGCCGATGGCCTGCCACTATCTCCGTGGCTCGGTCGACGAGCACGGCCATCCCTCGGCCTGGTTCGACACCATGGCCTCGACTTCGATCAACGCGTACTTCAATCCGGAAAAAGACCCGGAAGAAACCGAAGTCGGCGGAGCCAAGCAGATGCCCTACGCGATTCCCAGCGTGCGCCTCGAATATAACCCGGTGGCTACGGCTATTCCCCGCGCCTGGTGGCGATCGGTGGAGAATTCGTTCAACGGTTTTGCTGTGGAGTGCTTTATCGACGAACTGGCCGCTGCGGCCGGCAAAGATCCCGTGGAGTTTCGCAGATCCCTGCTGGTTAAGCCGCCGACCTGGAAACCGCGCGACGAGGATGATCCCGATCCAGCGCGCCTGCGCGCGGTGCTCGATTTTGTGGCCGACAAATCTGGCTGGTCGACTCCGCTTGCCAAGGGAAGAGGACGTGGCATCGCTTCTTATGCTTCCTTCGGCAGCTATTTTGCTGAAGTGGCGGAAGTCTCGATTCCTAACGGCAAGACTTTGAAGATTGATCGCATCGTGGTGGCCGTAGACTGCGGACAAGCGGTGAACCCGGAGTCCGTCGCTTCGCAGACCGAAGGCGCCGTCATTTATGGTTTGAGCGCCGCCCTGAAGAACGCAATCACGGTGAAAAATGGAGCCGTGGAACAAAACAATTTCGATGGCTACGATCCCATCCGCATCAACGAAGCTCCGCCCATCGAAGTTTATATTTTGCCGAGCCAGGAAGCACCGGGAGGCATGGGGGAACCGGCTCTCCCGCCCGTCGCGCCTGCAGTGGCCAATGCCATTTTCGCCGCTAGCGGACGGCGCTTGCGCCAGCTGCCCTTCCAGTTCGGCGCAGCTTGACGAAAGGGAAGGGCTCGACTAAGCCGCGAGTTGCTCCTGCAGCTCTCTTGCGTCTGTCACCGGTGGCAGGCAGGTGAAGCCGGAGCATAAGACAGCGAAAGCCTTGCCGGAAGACAAGGCAGGCAGGTTGGGAATGGTTGCCGCCAGCGCGGGCGGAAGATTGGCCGCTACTGCTTCGTTGGCTGTGAGCCGCAGAACGCTCTTGCCAAAACGGAGCGCTGAAACTGCGGCGGCATGGAGTTTCTCGGCAGCGACATCCGCTGGGCTCGGCGCAATCACCACTACCTGCGTCTCTGGCTCCAGTAAATATGCGACGGCTATTCCGTAAGTGGCTGCGAAGATACCGTATTTTCCCGCCACGCCGGCAAATGTCTCCAGAGTCTGCTCCGCTTTTTCCCGATACTGAGTGTCTCCCGTGTAATGATGCAGTCTGAGCAGCGCAATGGCCGCCATGGGATTTCCCGCCGGCGTGGGCGAATCCTGCAGTGGTTTGCGGCGCATCGAGAGCACTCCAAGACTCTTGCCGTGAGCCGGCGCCTCACTGTCGAAGAATCCGCCTCCCGTTACATCGAAGAATCTGGCGATCATGCTATCGGCGATTGCGTGAGCGAATTTGAAGTAACTCAGATCGGCGGTTGCCTCATACGCATCCAGGCAAGCCAGAGTGGTAAGAGCATAGTCATCGAGCATGCCGGGCACCTCGCGATGCTCCGCTTTCGGATCGGAATAGGCAACCACGTGAAGGAGGTGTGTGGGACGGGCATTCTTGCCCGCCGGAGAAGATGAATCACTCTGGCCCTTCCATGCCTCCGACAGGATTCGATCCAGGGAACGCAGCGCAAACCTGCGTGCGTCTTTCAGTCCAAGAACCTTGGCCGCCTCCAGATACGCGGAAACGCACAGGCTATTCCAGTTTGTGTACACCGTCTTGTCCAAGTAGGGTGTTGGCCGCTGCAAGCGCGCGGCGTACATCTTCTTTTTCGCCGACGCAAGTAATTCGTTCACGTGTTCCGATGTAAGACTCATGCGGCGCGCGATCTCGTCCATCGGCGCCTTCACATACAACACATTTTTCGCCGGATTGTGGTGCATCTCGCCAATCTCGTTGATGTCATAGTGCAACGCAGCGACCTGTGCCTCTTCTCCACTGAGAACTGCGCGGGTCTCATCGAGAGTCCAGGTGAAATAATCCCCGTCGTCGTCCATATTGATGTCCGCGTCCTGCGAGGCGTAAAAGCCGCCGCGTTCACGGTCGCTGAGCCATTCATCCATCCAGCGGATGATGTCTCGGGCCACGCTCGCGAAAAATTCCGAGCCGGTAGCCTGGAAGGCGTGCACGTAGTTTTTCAGCAGTTCGGAATTGTCGTAGCTCATCTTTTCGAAGTGCGGGACGACCCATCGCTCGTCGACCGAGTAACGGTGAAACCCTCCCGCTAGCTGGTCATAGACGCCGCCATTGGCCATGTGCTCGAGCGTGGCGATGATGACGTTGCGAATGACGACGTCACCGTTGTCTGTGTGGAGGCTGTGGCCCTCGGCTGGGGAGAACTTCGCTCCGCTCGTCATCCGTGAGTACCTTTCGATCAGCAGGTCCAACACGGAAGGATGCGGAAACTTCGGCGCCCGCCCAAATCCGCCATGCTCCGGGTCAAACATCTTGACCGCCGATTCCTGAATTGCCTCGATAATCCCGCCAGACACTTTTCCGCCGCCCCCGGGGAACGATTCCGCGTGTGCAACGGCGTTTTCCACCAGCTTGGCTTGTTCGGCTACGTCGCCATGTTTTTCCTTGTATGCGGCGGCAATGCTCAACAGGACGCGCCGAAAGCTGGGACGACCATAACCATCGTTGGGGGGAAAATACGTTCCGCCGTAGAACGGCTTTCCGTCGGGCGTGAGAAATGCAGTCAGCGGCCATCCTCCCTGTCCGCTGATCGAACTCACGGCCACCTGGTAACGGCTATCGATATCAGGGCGTTCGTCGCGGTCGACTTTCACGGCAATGAAAAACTCGTTCACGATGGCCGCGATTGCCGGATCCTCGTAGGACTCGCGATCCATCACGTGACACCAGTGGCACCAGACTGCGCCAATGTCGAGCAGCATCGGCTTGTTCTCGCGCTGCGCGGCGGAGAATGCCTCCTCGCCCCATTCGTGCCAATGAATCGGCTGATGCATGGCCGAGCGCAGATAGGCCGAAGAGGCACGGGCGAGGGAGTTAACGGCGGTCGTCGTCATGACTTTCCAAGTGTACTGCGC
>Ga0335073_10007206_pt1 | contig 15595 bp, 18 predicted proteins | sample Lox_Sample_22_FD_207093 | JGI IMG/M metagenome (GOLD analysis project Ga0335073, IMG submission 207093) | Soil microbial communities from Loxahatchee National Wildlife Refuge, Florida, United States - Lox_Sample_2.2 | ecosystem: Environmental > Terrestrial > Soil > Wetlands | place: USA... | reverse complement strand
GTTGGTGCTGTTCAGCCAGCCGATGCCGAGGCACACGTCGACCAGGGTGACGAACTTCTGCCGGGCCAGGGCCAGCCCGGCCGCGGTCGCCACCCGCTGCTCCAGGCTCGCTGACCGGCTCACCTTACCGAGCGTAGCGGTTCGGTCAACGCGCCGACTTCAGCCGACTGGTGGCCTTGTAGGCGAACCGGCGCGCCGCCTTGGCCACCTTCTTGTCGGGGTGGTACTTGCCGATGAGCGTGAGCACCTCGGCCGCGTCGGGGTGGGGTGCCCGCGACATTGCGTCGAACATGGTCTCCTCCGCTCCCTTCGGCACGGCCTCGCCGAGCTGGAGGGCGAGTTGGTCGGGCTCGAACGCCAGCGTGGCCGTGGCCAGGAGGTCGATGAGCAGCCAGGCCACGTCGTCGGGCTGCTGCTCGAGTCCGGGCAGCGGGCCGTCAGCGATCCCGGCAAGCGCCATCTTCGCGTAGGGGCGCAGGGCCTGGACGTCCAGCGCCGCACGCCACCTCGGCTCGGCCGCGGCGCCGAGGTGATACACGGCCGAGACCGCGGTAATCCGCTCCGCGGGACCGGCGGCCGCGCCGAAGTCGAGCAACTCAGCGGCGGCCGCGTCGGGATCGCGCAGCGCCACCCAGGCGTCGATCTCGGCGGAGATCTCCTCCTCGGACCCGCCCTCCGCCGCCGCGACCAGGTCGGCGGCCGTCATCTCGGCGGGTGGCGGGAGCAGCGGGATGTCCACTCCGGACGCCGTGAGCTGCTCCCGGACCGCCCACGACCCGAGCGGCGCCAGCCGGGCCACCGGCCCTTCGTCCTCGTCGTCCAGGCTCACCGCACCGAGCTCGGCCAGGCGGCCAAGCAGCACGGCGGCGGGTTCGCCGTGGGCCCGCGTCCAGGCGGCCCAGGTTCCGGCGGCGTCGGCGGCTGACAGCTCGGCTACCGCGCCCTCGCGGATCAGCTCCTCCGCCCTGGCGACCGGAAGGCCGACGCTCCGCGCCAGGAACAGCATGGTGACCAGGCCCATCCCGGCACCATAGAAGTCGAGGTCCTCGCCCCGCGGCTCGTCGAGATCGGCGTCGATCGCCAGGCTGTCCGTCACCAGGAACATCAGGGCCTCGGACCAGATTGCCAGCACCTCGGCGTCGGTTCCGCTGTGCCACGGGCGGGCCGCCTCGCCGGCCGCGACCATGCTGTCGTCGTCGTTCTCCTCGAGGAACCCGGCGTCGAGGGCGAGGTTCCACAGGTGGACCAGCTCCGGCACGTCATCCATGGCCGTGACGGCCGAGGGATCGCCGGTCCCGAGGCCGAGCTCCGCGGCGGCCACGGCGGTGTCCGCGGCGGTCAGCTCGCCGTCCTCGTCGATGGCCCGGCCTGACCCGGCCCACTCGGCCAGCCGGCCCGCCGCGACGAGCAGCGGCGACTTGCGCGCCAAGGCGGCGAGCTCGTCCTGCGCGGGCAGGCGCATCGCGGGCAGCCGGTCGGGCAGGCCGAACGTCTCCTTGAGGTTGTAGTCCTCCGGATCGAAGTCCCAGTCCTCCTCGGGCTCCCAGGTGCTCTCGCTGTACTGCGCGATCCAGTCCTGGACCGCGGCCGAGTCGGTGATGTCCACGCCGTCGGTGGCCATCGCCTGCATGATGGACCGGGCCGTGCCCCAGCGGGACGGGTCCATGACGGCGTCGGCGAAACGGGGCGCCACCTGGTCAAGCTCGCGGCCGAGCCCTCGGGCCGCCACGTCGGTCAGCCGTCCCGTGTCAGCGAGGAAGGCCAGCAGGTCGCGCAGGGCGGGGATGGTGTCTTGCGTGTCCGCGGGGTCGAAGATGGTCACCTTGCGCGGGTAGACGTTCAGCAACAGGTCCTCGAGGTCACCCGGGCTCAGCCGGGCGGGGTCATCGAGGCCGACATGGTCGTGCAGCAGTCCAAGCAGCAGATCCGCTTCGACCGCGTCGGCGACCGGTTCGCCGCTGAGCTCCCGGTCCGGAGCTGCCGCCCAGCGGGAGAACTCAGCCAAGATCACGTCCGTCGGGTCCTTCGCCATCCCTCCACCCTAGAGGTGGATGACCTCCGCCGGAGCCACGAGTCTGTACGGGCTATGCTGCCGGCGTGAGTGAACCCTCCGTTCCCCTGACGGTCCTCGGTAGCAGCGGCATGCGGGTCAGCAGGTTGGCTCTTGGGTCGTGGCGGACGTTCGAGCGGATCAGCCGCGAGCAGGGTGTTAGCGTGATGCGGGCGGCGCGTGAGGGCGGGATCAACTTCCTGGATGATGCGCGGTACAACGACGAGAGCGGGCACGCGCCGATACCGACCGGGTATTCGGAGGTGGTGTTCGGCGAGCTGTTCCGTGCGGCGGGGTGGCGGCGGGACGAGGTGATCGTGTCCAACAAGCTCTGGTGGGAGTTCTGGCCGGACCAGACGCCGGCCCAGGAGCTGGCCGCCTCGCTCGGGCGGATGGGCCTGGATCACGTCGACCTGATCTACTCCGAGGTGCCACCGGACGGGGTGGGGCTCGAGGACGCGATGGACATGATCACCGCGCTGATCCGCGCGGGCGCGGCCCGGGCCTGGGGCACGCTGAACTGGACCCCGGAGCAGATGGAGCGGGCCTGGCAGATCGCCGACCGCGAGGGCGTCCCCGGCCCGACGGCGACGCAGCCGCCGTACAGCCTGGTGCGCCGGGAGTTCGTGGACGACCCGGGCATGCGGCGCCTGGCGGCGGGCCGGGGCGTGGCCATCGTGGCGTCCTACACGCTGGCCGGCGGCGTCCTGACCGGCAAGTACGACCAGGATCCGGGGGCCGGCCGGGCGGCGGGCCAGCTCGGATCGCCGCGCTACACCGCCGGGGTGACGGCCGGCCGCGAGCTGGCCGCGCTGGCCCGGGACATCGGCACGGACCCGGCCAGCCTGGCCATGGCCTTCGCGCTGCTCGACCCGTCGGTTACCACTGTGCTGTTCGGGGCGACCCGGCCCGAGCAGGTCGCGGCGAACCTGGGGGCGCTGGCCGTGGCGGACCAGCTGACGCCGCCGGAGCGCGACCGCCTCGCCGCCATCGGCGTCCGGCCCTTACGCTGATGGTGTGGCCCAGCTGCAAGCATGCCTCGTTGACGCCTACGACACCATTGTGACGTGCGACTTCTCGGTTCTCCGGCGCGAGATGGCGGCCCTGGCCGAGGTGACGGAGGAAACCTGGCAGCAGCACTACGGCCAGCTCTCGCCGCTGCTCAGCGACGGCCGGATGTCCAAGGCGCAGGCGTTCGGCCAGCTGCTGCGGATGCTCGGCCGGCCGCCTCGGGCCGAGCTGGTGCGCGAGATGGTGCGGGTCGACCAGGAGCTGCTGCTGGCGAACACGCGCCTGTTCGACGACGCACTCCCGTTCCTGGACAGCCTGCGGGCCCGCGGCGTCATGGTCGCGATCGTCAGCAACTGCACCGAGAACACGCGCCCGACGCTGGTCGCGCTGGGCGTGGACACGAGGGCCGATGCGCTGGTGCTGTCGTGCGAGGTGGGTTCGGCCAAGCCGAAGGCGGAGATCTTCCGGTACGCGCTCGGCCGACTCGGGGTGCCCGCGCGGGCCGCGGTGTTCGTGGACGACCAGGCCGGTTACTGCGCGGGCAGCGTGGCCCTCGGCATCAACACGGTGCAGATCGTCCGGGGCGAGCTCGACGGGAAGGCGCCCGCGGCAGGATCCACGGTGGTCCGGTCGCTGCCCGAAGTCGAGGCCATGTTCCCCGGCTGACCAGGTAGGGCACGCAGGGGGCGAGGCGGGAAAGCCAGTTCGTTCGGTACAAAAGAAATTCTGCGGCCCAGGGGCGGCCTAGGCTTGGCCGCATGGACACCGGCGTAGCGATCTTCCCCACCCACGACGCCATCTCGCCCGCGGACGTGGCGCGGCTGGCCGAGGAGCGCGGGCAGGAGTCGCTGTTCTTCCCCGAGCACACGCACATCCCGGCGGCGCGGGAGTCGCCGTGGCCCGGGGGCCGTGAGCTGCCGCGCAAGTACGCGCACACCTTCGACCTGTTCGTGGCGGTTACCGCCGCGCTGACCGCCACCTCGCGGCTGCGGGTGGGCTCGGGCATCTGCCTGGTCGTCGAGCGGGACCCGATCACCACGGCCAAGGAGGTGGCCAGCGTCGACTACCTGTCCGGCGGGCGGTTCGAGTTCGGCGTCGGGGCGGGCTGGAACCGGGAGGAGATGGCCAACCACGGCACCGACCCGCGGCGGCGGATGGCCCTGCTGCGGGAGCGGGTCGAGGCCATGAAGGCCATCTGGACGTGCGACGAGGCGAGCTACGCGGGCGAGTACGTGGCGTTCGAGCGGATCTGGTCCTGGCCGAAGCCGGCCCAGCGGCCCCATCCGCCGGTCCTGGTGGGCGGGAACGGGCCGGGGGTGCTCGATCGGGTGCTGGCGTTCGGAGACGCGTGGTTCCCGAACCACGCCCGGGGCGGGATCCTGGACCGCGCGGCGGAGCTGCGCGCCCGGGCGGACCGGCCGGTCGGGCTGATGGTCATGGGCGTTCCGGCGGAGGCTCAGGTGCTTTCCGCTTACGCCGAGGCGGGGTTCCAGCGGGCGGTGCACTGGCTGCCTTCGGCTCCGCGCGGGCCGGTCGAGCGGGCGCTGGACCGGTGGGAGGCCGCCGTCGCGGAACTGAACGGGGAGTAGGGGCAGTTGGGCGGCGGTTTCGAGGCATGCCTCATAGACGCGTACGGCACGATCTTGAGCACGGACTTCAGCGCGCACCGGGCGGAGCTGCCGGCGCTGGCGGGCATCCCGGCCGACGCGCTGTACGCCGAGTTCGGGCGGGTGGCGCCCGCGCTGACGGTCGGCCGCCTGTCGATGACCGAGGCGTACCAGCAGATCCTGCGGGCGTCCGGCGTGGAGCCCCGCCCGGACCTGGTGCGCTCGCTCGCCGACAGGAGCCGGGAACTGCTGCTCGCGGCCGGGCGCCTGTACGACGACGCGCTGCCGTTCCTGCGGGCGCTGCGGTCGGGCGGCGTCAGGACCGCGATCGTCAGCAACTGCGACGAGAACACGCGGCCGTTGCTGGTCTCGCTGGGCGTGGCGGCGCTGGTCGACGCGCTGGTCCTGTCGTGCGAGGTCGGGGTGGCGAAACCGGAGGCGGCGATCTACCGCAGCGCGCTGGACCGGCTGGGTGTGGCCGCGGGCGACGCCCTGTTCATCGACGACAACGCGAGATTCTGCGCGGCCGCGGCGGGCCTGGGCATCAGCGCCGTGCAGATCGTGCGGGGAGGGAGCGACGGGCTGGGTGGTGTCCGGTCGCTTCGTGAAGCCGAGGCGACCGTTTTCAGGGGTCGCTAGGGGCGGGCGGTTTGACGGCGCGGGTGGCGAAGTAGCCGGGCATGTAACGGGCGGTGGCGTCGGCGTGGTGCGGCGCCTCGGCCAGGTGGGTCAGGGTGAAGCCGGCTGCGAGCTGGCCGCCGATCTGCCCGGTCAGCGTGTGGCTGTACTCGATGGGGCCGTCGCCGTAGGCGCGGCGGCGTTCGGCGTCGGGCAGGTCCGCGGTGGAGTACGGGATCTGGTGGCGTACGACGAATTCCTGGCGCTCGTCCAGCGCCTCGATGTCGAAGATGAAGATGTCCGGGTTCATGAAGCCGGCTAGCAGCAGGCCCGCCGGGCGCAGCACGCGGAAGCACTCGCGCCACACCGGGGCCAGGTCCGGGCAGAACAGGTTCGACACCGGGTTGAAGACGAGGTCGAAGGTAGCGTCGGCGAAGGCGCTCAGGTCCCGCATGTCGCCGAGCACGGTCCGCAGGGCCAGGCCGTCCCGGGCGGCCACCTCCTGGTCGCGGCCGAGTTGCCGGGACGAGTTGTCGAACACGGTCACGTCCGCGCCCGCCGCGGCGAGCACCGGCCCCTGCTGGCCGCCGCCGGAGGCGAGGCAGAGCACCTCGGTCCCGGTCAGGCGGGCGGGGAACCAGTCGCGGGGCACCGGCTCGTAGCCGATCAGCACCACCGACCAGTCACCGGCCCGGGCCCGCGCGATGACGTCTGGGCGGACCGGGCGGGTCCACTCGTTGTCCTGGTCCACTTCGCGGTCCCAGGCGGCGCGGTTGTGCGCGACGGGGTCAAGGTCCTCGGTCATGCTTGGGAGACTAGACCGGGGGTGGCGGTTTTGGCGCGCTGGCCGCCCGCGGCCGCACTGGGTGGGTGCTGTGGTGCGCAAGCGAACGGTGGTGCGTTCATGGGCAAAAAGATCGTGGTGGAAAAGGGCTTGGCGGTTATTCCGGTGCACGATAGTGCCCCTAATCCACCGCCAAGCCCGAATCAACCACGATAAAATCAAGATCATCGTACTGGTGAGCGAACTATGGTGTAGGTGAGGTTAGCGAGGTTACTGGGGTAGTAGTCAGCGTGGACGGGCGACTTAGGCTGGGCGGGCGGCAGCGGTTGGTGACCGACGTTACGGGGTTACCTGGACCAGGGTGTCGAAGAGGTGGGTCAGTTCGGCGGCGGGGTCGGCGGTGAGGCCGGTGTGCACCGGGCCGGGCTGGACGATGGTCGACCGGGGCGCGGTGAGCCAGCGGAACCGCTCGCCGAGGGGGCGGCCGGCCAGCGGGCCTTCGGTGCAGGCCTTCTCGAACGCGGAAAGCCCCGCCCGCACGTCGTCCAGGTCGGCCGCCGGATCGAGGGCGAGCAGCCGGGACTCGTCCAGCTCGATCCGGGCGCACAGGTAGCGGAAGGCCTGGGAGTAGACGATCACCCCGGCGTTGACCGACTCGCCTCGCTCCACCCGGGGAACCACGCGGACCAGCGCGTACTCGAAGACCTCGGCCTTGTCGGGCAGGGTCATAGCCGGATCACCTCCGGCACGACCGGGGCGCGCAGCAGCAGGTGCTCGACGTAGGCGGCGGCGCCGCGGTCGCCGAACCAGTCCGGCGGCACGAGCGCGGTCACCTCCTCAAGCAGCGGCTCGGTGACCCGCGGGGCCAGCGCCTGGTGAGCGGCGGCGAGCGCGGTCGCGCGGTCGCGCAGCACGTGGTCGATGGCGTCGAAGGGGCGCTTGGGGTCGGCGGTGGGCCAGTTGTGGTGGAAGTACAGCGCCGCGCCGTGATCGATGAGCCAGACGTCGCGGTGCCAGACCAGGAGGTTCGGATTGCGCCAGGTACGGTCCACGTTCTGGACCAGCGCGTCGAACCAGAGCACCTGGCTGGCGAAGTCGTGACCGGCCGTCCACCCGAGCGGATCGAAGCCGAACGAACCGGGCAGGAAGTCCACCCCGAGGTTCAAGCCTTCGCTGGCCCGGAGCAGGTCCTGGATCTCCGGATCGGGCTCGGTGATCCCGATCCGCGGGTCGAGCCCGGCCAGGACCAGCTCGGGGACGCGCAGGCCGAGGCGGCGCGCGAGTTCGCCGGCGATGATCTCGGCGACCAGCGCGAGCGGCCCCTGCCCGGCGCCGCGGAACTTCATCACGTAGGTGCCGAGATTGTCGGCCTCGACGAGGGCGGGCAGCGACCCGCCCTCGCGCAGCGGGGTGACGTACCGCGTCACCGTGACATGTTCGAGCACGCGGGACAGGTTACCGCTGCGGCGTTTACAGGGTCGGCCCGAGGCCGAAGGCCGCGAACAGCTCCGCGTTGAACGTGGTGATCTCCGCGATCAGCCCGGCCTCGATGCGCATGACGTCGAGCTTGAACGCGCGGAACTCGGTGTCGCCCGGCCGGCGCAGGTAGCTGGCCGCGGCCGGCATCCGGTTGGCCCCCACCGGGAGCAGCCGCCAGTCGCCCATCGCGGCCGCGTCGGCCATCAGCGGCCTGATCGCTTCCGCCCCGTCGAAGCAGTACGGCAGCGGCGGCATGGTGACCCGGAGGTCCTGGGCCGCGATGGCGATGGCCGCCTCGGCGTCGAACCGCTCGTGCGCCGCGATGAACCGCTCGACCAGTTCGCGTTCGGTGGCGCTGGGCTCGCGGGCGGACCATTCGGCCCGCTGCTGCGGCAGATGGGCCTGCATGGTGGCGCGGGCCCGCTGCAGGGCGCTGTTGGCCGCGGCCACGCTGGTGCCCAGGGCCGAGGCGGTCTGGCTGGCCGGCCAGCCGAGCACGTCGCGGGCGATCAGCGCGGCGCGCTGCCTGGGCGGCAGGACCTGCAGGGCGGCCAGGAACGCCAGCGAGATCGTCTCCCGCCGGATGGCCACCGCCTCGGGCTGCTCGTCGCTGGGCGCGGCCGCCTCGAGCAGCTGGTCCGGATACGGCTGGAGCCAGGGCACCTCGGCGAACGAGCTCCCGGCGGTCCGCCGCGTGCTGTGCCGCAGCATGTCCAGGCAGACGTTGGTGGCGATCCGGTACAGCCAGGCCCGGAACTGCGAGCCGCCCTCGAACCCCGACCGGCCGCGCCAGGCCTTCAAGAACGTCTCCTGCACCGCGTCCTCGGCCTCGTCGAACGAGGCCAGCATCCGGTAGCAGTGGACGTGCAGCTCGCGCCGGTGCCGTTCGGCCAGGGCGGCGAACGCGGGCTCGTCCCCCGCGACGGCCGCGCTCACCGTCTGGTCCATGCTCATCGTTATGGTCGCCCCCTGCTACGGCTCGTTATGGTCGCCCCCTGCTACGGCCTGCCCCTGCTACGGCCTGCCCTTGCTGCGGTCGACTTCCTGGAGCAGCCAGATGTTGCCGTCCGGGTCGGCGAAGTCGGCGAACGACTGATAGTTCTCGCGGTCCGGGTGCGGTCCGTCGACCCACTCCCCGTTCACCAGGTGGCGGATCGGGCCGATGGGCACGCCGCGCTCGGCTAGTTCGGCCCGCGCCGCCACGATGTCGGACACCACCAGGTGCAGGCCCTGGGCCGAGCCCGGGGCGGCCGAGGTGATCCCGGTGCCGAACCCGATCGCGCACTCCGAGCCCGGCGGGACGACCTGGACGACCCGCTGCCCTCCGCCGATGGGGGTATCGACGATCAGCACGAAGCCCATGTTCTCGAGGTAGAACTTCTTCGCGCGGTCCACGTCGGTGACGGGGATCAGCACCAGCTCCAGTTTGTATTCCATGTCATGGCCTCCCTAGGCGAATCAGCCGACCGCCGATTCTCACCCGTGTAACGCCAGACCGGTACGAAACTCATCGGTGCGGCGATGAGCCCGCTCCGGGAGGGTGGCTCACAGGCCGGACTGCTAGCCTCGACGGGCCGGACTGCTGGCTCACAGGCCGGTCTCCTGGCTCACAAGCCGGTCTCCTGGCTCACAGGCCGAACTGCTGGCGGCGCTCGGCCGGGATCAGGTCGACGTACTCGCGGTGCTCGGTGAGCCACCTCTTCACGAAGGGGCAGTAGGGCAGCAGCTTGAGGTGCCGCTCCCTGGCGGCGTCGAGGCTCGCCTGCACCAGGTGTCCGCCGATGCCCTGGCCGCGGAACCGGTCGTCGGTCTCGGTGTGGGTGAACGCGATCTCGTCACCGCGCAGGTGGTACTGGACAAAACCGGCCAGCTCGCCGTCCGCGAGGATCTCGAACCGGTCCTTGTCCGGATTGTCGGCAACCTCCAGGTCCATGGCACCCTCCGGAGCCAGGCTATCCTCCCGTGCCCAGCGAGATGGCGCTGATCTGCAACATCCGGACCGGCCTGGAGCAGGCCGTGGTGCCGTAGGCCACCTTGACCGGGGCGGCCCGGTTCGGCCGGTAGACGATCAGGTACTGCGCCTGGACGGGGCCGCAGGTGGCCGCCAGGTACGTGCGCGCGTTGGTGATCTGCAGCAGCGCGTTGCCCACTCCCCCGGGCTGCAGCGTGACCTCCTTAGACGCCTGGGACCCGGTGTGCGCGGCCGGCAGGCCGATCGGGGCGGCCGGTGTGCCGCCGGCCAGGTTGACTCCTGGGTAGCCGTCCATGATGCAGGGCACCGAGCCGTGGTTGACGAACTGGATCACCTGGTAGGTCGTGTTCGAGGTGCCCTGGGCGAGCCCGAGCTTGACCTGCAGGTCCGGACAGACGCCGGTGCCAGACCACGCCCCGGCGACGGCCACCGCCGCCGGGCTGGCCGGGGTGGAGGCCGGGCCGGCCGGGGCGGAAGAGGGCGGGCCGGCCGGGGCGGGACTGGAGGGGGCGGAGCCGGCTGAGGCGGAACTGGCAGTGGCGGAACTGGCGGGGGTGGAGCCGGCCGGGGCCGGGGACCCCGGGGCGGCCGGGCGGCCCGAGGCAGCGGACGAACTGGGCGATCCGGTGCAGGCGGCGAGAAGCATCGTCACACAGGCCAGCAGAACACCACCTGTCACGAACCGAACCTTGGCACCTCGTACCACGAAAGTGATCACGGCCCTCCTTTCGCCCCGTCCGAACCAGATGATCGCATCACACAATATGACGTTCGCCGGCCTATCGAGGTTGGCCGCCTGTCCCGGAACCCAGGCGGCTTGTCCGAGGCTGTCCGGGGTTTAGCCGGGACTCGTCCTGGCGGCCGGGTAAGCCGGTAAGTTCTTGGCGGCTGGCTGGCTGGGAGGGGGGCCAGCCAGCCAGCGACCTGGTCGCTGGTTACCTCGTGCCCCGGCTTGTGCCTTGGCGCGTGCCCTGGTTCGTGGCCTAGCTTGTGCTCCGGCTCCTGGCGAAGTCCAGCGCTTCGCGGGCCAGCGGCGTCCAGGGCAGCGCGGAGCCGGGGTCCAGGCTGAACCACTCCTTCATCGGCGTGCCCTTGTTGGCGTCGAACCGCTCGCCGTGGCCGCCCGCGACGAGTTCGTCCACCCGCGGCCTGGGCAGCTTGACCACCAGTTGGCCGCGGACGAACATCGCGAAGATCTTCCGGCGGTAGCGCAGCGCCCCCCGGCCGAACCCGCTGCCGCCCGCGGGCGGCGTCACGCCGTCCGTGCCGATGAACTCGTCGACCAGGTCCTCGTAGCGCTCCTGCGGCGTCATGCTCCCAGTGTCGCGGTCCTGTGGATGCGTCAGAGGTGGCGACTGGCGGCCGGACCTGCGGCGCCCGGCAGCCCGCGGGCCGCCGACCGCAGCCCGCAGGCCGCGGGGATCGCCGTCCCTGCCGGTCCCGGCCCGCCACCATCAGCCCCACCGGTCGCCCACCCACCAGCCAGCCGCCCGGGCAACCGCGACGATGCCACATTGTGATGGTCCCGAGGAGCCCCAGGACGATAACCCGCAGGTTTGCCATGCGGGACGGACGCGCTGGCCCGGCATCTGCTGTCCCGGTGCCTGCCCTGGTCACAGGAGCCCCGCAAGCTCGCGGCCGCGTGGCCCCTAGGGAACCCGGTAAACAGCAACGATGCTCCATCGTTGCCGCCCTGGCGGCATCAATGCTCCATCGTGGTCGTTTGCGGGCCCGGGTCCGAGCCCCCGGGCGAGGCTGGCGTGACGCGTGCGGCGGTCGGGGCATACAGGGACGGGAAACGGGTAATCCGGCCGCAGACGCGGCGAGGCGGGGTGACCCCGGCCCGCCACCATGAGCCCCGCGCGTCACCCGGCCACCAAGAGAGACCCCCAGGCGGGTACTGGATGACGGCGGAAGGCGGCACGGGCCGATCCTGGCCTGTCCCCGGGGCGGGTGAATCTTGCCCCGGGACCGCCAGGCCGGGTCCTGAGACGGAACACGACTCACGTGGTCAACGAGAACCTGCAAGACCGGAGCACCAGCCTGGGACGGCCCCGCAGGGCTCTCGTGGTCCCTATTTCACCTCGGTGGCGTAGACCACGATGTTGCTGAGGTAATGGCCGGTGGCAGGATCGAAGGCGCCGCCGCAGGTGATGAGGCGCAGCTCCGCGTCGGGGGTGGGCCCGTACACGGTCTCCGTCGGGAAATGGTCCTTCAGGTACGTCCGCACCGACGTGACGCGGAACTCCGCCGTGGTCCCGTCGGCTCGTTTGACGTAAACGTCGTCGCCCTGGCGCAGCTCGGACAGCCGGTAGAACACCCCGGGGCCGGCCAGCGAATCGATGTGGCCCACGATGATGGCCGATCCGATACCACCTGGGCGCGGGCTTCCGGTGTACCAGCCCGCGACGGATGCGGCGGACAAGGGCGGCACCTGGAGCGCGCCCCCTGCGGCCAGGCCCAGCGTGAGCAGCTGGGTCTTCACGCCGATCAGCGGGATGGTCAGCGACACCGGCCTGGGGACCGGGCCCGGCTGCGCCGACGGCGGCGGGGCGACGATCGGGCCGGTGGGCGCGGGCAGCGCCGCCACGCCGGCCGCGACCGGCCGCATGGCCGGTGTCGGGTGCCGCGTGAGCAGCAGGCCCGCGGTCCCGGCCGCGATCACGGCCAGGCCGGCCGCGAAGACGATCGCGGCCGGCCTGCGGTTCGGCATTCCCTAGATCCCCGTGTTCAGCTGGCGGCGCGACCCGTTACGGCGCAGCCTGAGCCCGCCGACCAGGGTGACGAGCATGCCGGCTCCGATGAGCGCCAGCCACGGCGCCGGCGATCCCGGGCCATGCCCCGCGGTGCCGCCGAAGCCGGTGGTGACTCCGCCCACCGGGGGCTGGCCCGCCCCGGCCGCGTCGACCAGGCTGATCATCTCCAGGCCGCTAGACCCGTCGAGGACCACCAGCGTGTGCACCGTGCCCGCGGCCACCGGGACGACCTCCTTGGCGGTCGTACCGGACCCGATCGCGGCCATGGTCCAGGTGCCGGGCGGAATGGCCTGGTAGGAAGACACCGAGGCGAACGTCGCCTTGGGCACGATGGTCTGCCCGCCGCACGTCACCTTGACCGTCTGCTGCTTCAGCGAGGCCTGGATCACCCGGACCAAGCCCTTGCCCGCCGGCGTGGTCAGCTGGTCGTCCATGACCTGCAGCCGCAACCCCGACTTGGGTCCCATGCCGGCCACCGTGTACGCGTGATCGGCCTTGATCGTCACGCTGGTGGACAGCACGGGCTGGCTCGACGCCGAGGCGCCGGCCGCGCGCATGGCCACACTGTAATCACCGGCGGCGACGGCCTCGTAGGGCGAGACCGTTCCGTAGGCCACGTGGTGGAGCACGATCTGCGCGTTGGAATTGCCGAACGAATACAGGTACACGTCTACCGGAGGCGTGTTCGGAGACAGGTGGGCAAGCCTGATCCAGCCGGTACCCGTAGTGGCGGAGGACGCCGAGGCAGTTGCCGCCGCGGGAATGCCGAGCAGCAGGGCCGAGGCGGCCAATAGCATGGTGATTCTTCTGGTTATTCTCGGAAACCTCACTTAAGATCCCTCCCCAAGCTGTTGAATCTCTATGAGCCGCTATGAGCCTGCCAGCCCCATGGGGCCCGGAGCGTCGTACCGTACGGTGACCACGGATTGCCCGTTCGCGGTCTGAGTGATGCGGGCCACCGCGGGGGCGTATGGGCTCTGCTGGGCACTCAGAAACGCGACCATCGCTGGCAGGCCTGCCGCGGCGGCGGCGCCAAGTTCAGCGCCGCGTAGCGGAACGTCAGAACTCGCGCCAGGCGACGGGTCATCGAACGCTATCAGGCGGAGTGGCTGTTGGTGAGCAAGTGCTGAAAGCGTTACCAGGAGGCGAGGATCGACCTGCCCGGCCAGGAGCGCCTGGCGCGCGGAGGCGGAGACCTGGACGCGCTGGTTGGTCAGCAGCTGCTCACCCGCAGAGATGCGGTCCTTCCGGTCCGTCGCGAGCTGGGACTCGAAGGCCGCGGTGCCGTCCGGCGCCACGTAGCGGACGTCGACGCGCTCCGCGCCGGTGCCGAAGCTGGCGACCACCAGCGGGGCGTAGACGCTGGCCAGCCTGGTGCCGAACTGGCTCCGGATCACCGGCGTCGCGACCACCAGGAGCGAGCCGAGCGGGTCGGGGGCCGATGGCTGCAGTTCCATCAGCTGACCGGCGGGGAAGCCGGTCTTGGTGAGCTCACCGCACATCTCCGGGTCGCAGGCCACGACCACGCTCGGCGCCACCTGCGCGGCGATCCACACCGCGGCCTGATGACGGTCAGCCGCCGCGGCCTGCAGCGCGTTCGAAGTCGGCGCGGAACCGCTGAGGCGAGCCGTCGTCCGCGCCTGGTCACTCTGGGTAAAGGCCAGGGTGATGCCGGCGCCGAGCGCCATGGCCACCAGCCCGCTCAGCACGAGCACGAGACGCCGCCGGCCCGCGCGGTGCCGCGGGTGTCGTTCCGCCCACAGGCGCACCGTATTGCCGACCACCGTCGGCCATGACGGGTCTGCTTGGCGGGCAGCCGTTGCCGCTGTACGTGGCTCGAGCTCCTGGCCCATCTCCGCCCCCCACAGCCCCGCAGTGGGTGGACGAGGCTGGCTACCAAAGCTGTTCGATCATACGTCGTACTCCGATATCAGCCAATACAATCACTTGTTAATCTCTAACCCCCGGAACTTCGCGATCATCATGATGTACGACCACGGCCAGCTTTTCCCGCTCACATATGACGTGACCGTCACATCTGGCGGCGATTGCGCTCATGCTTGATTACGACCGCGAAGCCGCGGACTACGACGTGACCAGGGGCGGCGACGCACGGGCGAGCGCGGCCGCGGACGCGATCGAGACCTTGCTCCCTCCGTCCGCGGACCGGATTGCCGACCTCGGCTGCGGCACGGGAATCGTCACTGTCCGTATGCAGCGGCCGGGCCGTTCTGTCCTCGGAGTGGACCGCTCCGCGGGCATGGCCGCCCGGGCGCTGGCCCGCCTGCCCGGCCGGATCGTGCTGGTGACGTGACCCGGCTGCCGCTGGCGAGCGGGTCGGCCGGCGCGGTGACGATGGTGTGGCTGCTGCACCTGCTGGACCGGGCCGGGTCCGCCGCCGCGCTGGCTTCGGCCGGCCGCGTGCTGCGGCCGGGCGGGGTGCTGGTCACCACGGTCGGCAAGAACGACGCGCTCTACCAGGACGCGGACGACGCCAGTGCCATCCTGCGGCCGGCGAGGGACCGGTTCGGACGCCGCGGCCAGTCCGACGAAGAGGACTGGGTGCTGCAGGCCGGCGGCCGGTGCGGCCTGTCCCTGGCCGGCCGCGCCAGTTTTCCCGGCCTGGGCCAGGGCCGCAGCCCGCGCCAGTGGCGCTCGCGGCTGCTCGGCGGCGAGTTCTCCTGGGCTGAGGCGGCGCACGCCGGTTCGCTGGCCGCCGCGCTCGCCGCCCTGCCCGGCCAGGACCGGGCCCGTCCCGATCCGGTCTACCAGCTGGTCGCGCTGCGCAAGTCCGGCTGACCGCCGCCCGCGGCGGGCAGGTCAGGCGAAGTGGCGGGATGAGGCGTCCTCCTGGGCCAGGCGGTGCAGGGCGATGAGGATGCGCTCGTGCAGGACCATGCCAACGACGGCGGACTCGGCGAGAGCGACACGGGAACTGCCGGGGGCCTCGGGAGGCCCGGCCGCCGGGGGGAGGCTGGCGACCTCGGCGGCGGCCAGCGCGGTCATCGCCTCGGCGTAGGCGTGCAGGCCGGGTCCGGGCGGGGCCGCCCTCGTGCGGCGCAGCGCGGCCAGGGTCGCGACCAGCAGGGTGCGGGCGGGCGCGCTCGTCGCGACGGTCCAGCCCAGGCCGGCGATCAGGGCATCGGCCTCGCGGCTGGCCGCCTGCCAGTCCGGGTCGGCCTCGGCCGGGCGGGCGGGGTGCGGGCCGAGCTGGTACTGGACCGCGCCCAGCATGACGTGCGCGCTCGCTGACTCGTCGTCCACGACCGCCAGGATCTTCCCGATCGCGGCCACCGGGACCTCGCCGATCTCCAGCAG
>Ga0335073_10007205_pt1 | contig 15595 bp, 17 predicted proteins | sample Lox_Sample_22_FD_207093 | JGI IMG/M metagenome (GOLD analysis project Ga0335073, IMG submission 207093) | Soil microbial communities from Loxahatchee National Wildlife Refuge, Florida, United States - Lox_Sample_2.2 | ecosystem: Environmental > Terrestrial > Soil > Wetlands | place: USA... | reverse complement strand
GGATCTGATCGTGCGGCTGGAATTTTACGCCAGCTTCGGGCATGCAATAGAAACAGCGAATATTGCAGCGGTCGGTGACACTGATGCGCAGATTGTCGTGGGCGCGGCCAAAGGTGTCGACGAGGTTCATTTCACGGCCAGCATCCGGTTAATGGGCCGGCGGGCGCGCTCCATCAGATCGGGCGAAAGATCGACGCGCGGGGAAAGATCGCGGAGGGCATCGCGCAGCTTTTCAAGCGTGTTGCGCTTCATGTACGGGCATTCCGAACAATTGCACTGCTCGTTGGGGATGAAATGAAATTTTTTGCCCGGCGCGGTTTTTTCGAGCGAACGACGCACGCCGCTTTCGGTCATGACGATAAATTCGCGGGCGTCCTGCGCGGCGCACCAATCGATGATGGCCGAAGTGGAGCCGATAAAATCGGCCATGGCGAGCACGTCGCGCGGACATTCGGGATGAGCGGCGACCAGCGCGGAGGGATTTTCGGAGCGCGCGGCGCTGAGTTTCCGGGCGGCGAAGGTGGCATGGACGATGCACGCACCCTGCCAGATTTTCATGTTGGCGCGGCCGGTTTGTTCACGCACGTAATTGCCCAGATTGATGTCGGGAAGGAAGAGAACCGGCTGATCGGCGGGGATGGAATTGACGATTTTGACGGCGTTGCGCGAGGTGCAGAGAATGTCGCTTTCGGCTTTGACTTCGATCGAAGTATTGATGTAGCTGACGATGGTGTAGCCGGGATTTTTCGCCTTCCATGCGCGGAGTTGCGGGGCGGGGCAGGCGTCCACCAGGCTGCATCCGGCGCCGCGGTCGGGGACGATGACGGTGCGTTCGGGATTGAGCGCTTTGGCGGTTTCGGCCATGAACCAGACGCCGCAGAAGGCGATAACGTCGCCTTCAAAATCGCGGGCTTTGCGGGCCAGTTCGAGGCTGTCGCCGATGGCGTCCGCCAGGTCCTGAATTTCGGCGTCCTGGTAGTGATGCGCCAGGATCATGGCGCGGCGGGAACGCTTCAGGTCCGCAATTTCTTCGGTGATGGAAGCTGTGGCAAGCACCCGGCTTTATTATAAGCGTTTAGATTCGTAGTTCGAAATTTGGTTTCAGACCGGTTTCCGCGCGCGACTTTTACCCGGCCGCGCTGGTGGCCAGCGCTTCCACTACAGCAATATTTTGAATCAGTTCCGCCGGCAGGTGGTGCCGCGCGGCGAGGTAGTCCGGCGCGTTGTAAGAGATCCACACCTGGCCGGCCGGATCCTCCGCAACCAGGATCTTCAGCGGGAGATCGATGGCGATGCCGGGAGACGCCAGCATCAGCGGAGTGCCGGCTTTGGGGTTCCCGAAAATCAGAAGCCTGGTGGGCGGCATTTTCATTCCCGCCTTTTCCGCCTCTCCACTGTGATCTATAGTGGCGAAAAGCTTAACGCCCTTAGCCTGTAGAATGCCCTCCAGCTTCTTGACCGTCTGGTCAACCGAGCCGCGGCCGGGTATCGTAACGATGCCACTATTCGAGTTGGTCGCCATTGCGTTCTCCTTGATTTTCGCGAGTCGCGCCTAACCGGGCTGGCGCGGCAGGAACAGGTAAATCGCCATCGCTACTCCCAGAGATGCGAGCATCACGGCGACAGCGATGGCCAAAGCCGAAGGGTGAGCGAAACTCGATTCTCCCGTTCTCAAATCCCGAACCTGACGAATGTGTCTCCACGTACTGACGGCCAAGACGATGACTCCAATCGCAACCAGGGTGGTGCCAAACCACGGCGACAGACCGAGGGACCGCAGCGCCAGATCCAGCTGCCCGATCCGCAAGGCCTGGAGAAACAGGCCAAACCGGGCCACTACAAAACCAAACCCCATCAGCGCCAGGCCGGTTCGAATCCATGCGAGAAAAGTCCTTTCGGCGGCGAGATAGTCGCCCGGTCCACTGGCCGATCGCCCTTCCATCTTGTCTTTAGCTTACCCTTTGCTGACGCATCTTTTCTTTTCTTTGCGATTCCGGCTAGCCGCTTTGATCGTCCGAGCCCGCAGCCTGACGGCGGTGCATCAGGCGCGGAAGACGCGCCGGCCGGAGCAGTAGGTCTCGATCACCCGAAGCTGGCCGTTGGCCAGCTCGAAGCGGACCAGGTCGGCGCGTTCGCCGTTTCGCAGGCCGCGCTGGCGGGAGACGATTCGGCCGACACGGGCGGGATTGATGGTGGCCATGGTGACCGCTTCGGTCAGGGTCAAATTGGCCATGCGCATGACGTTCGAAATGGCATGATCCATGCGCAGGCTCGATCCGGCGAGACGATCGCCGCCGGCGAGAACGACACGGTGGTCTTCTTTCAATTCGACGGCGATTTCGCCGAGCCGGTAATTCCCCGGCTGGCACATCGCGGGCATGACGGCGTCGGTGACCAGAATGCTTCGCTCGATTCCTTTGGCGCGCAGGGCGACGCGCAGGAAATTTTCGGGGATATGAATGCCGTCGACAATGAAACTAGCGGCGAGGTGATCCTCGGCGAGCTGGTCCCAGATGTAATTCCAGCGCGGCATGGCCGCGTGGGCGCCGTTGCCGAGATGCGTAGAAAGAGTTGCGCCGGCGCGGACGGCGTCTTCGATCTGGCCGCGCGTCGCGGCGGTGTGGCCGATGCTGGCAACCACGCCTTCGCCAACAAGCTGTTCGATGAAGCGCGGCGCGCCGGGGTATTCCGGGGATAGAGTCACCAGGCGGACGTAACCGCGGGCGGCTTCCTGGCAGCGATGAAATTCGTCGAGGTCGGGCGGACGAACCCATTGGCGGGGATGTGCTCCGCGAGGGCCGTCCTGGGGGGAAATGTGCGGACCTTCGATATGAAACGCTTCCATGGCGCGGCCGTTTTCGAGCGATTCCCGCGCGGCGGCCAGGTTACGCAGCGCGGCCAGCATCCGGGCCGGATCGCCGGTGATGACGGTGGGAAAAAAGCGGGTGACGCCGGTGGCAAAGATCGCGCCGATGGAGCGGGCGATTTCCTGGTGCGAGGTGTCGGGGGAATTGTAGTCGACGCCGGCAAAACCGTTCACCTGAAGGTCGATGAAGCCGGGCGCGATCCATGGGTCTTCGGATTTTTCGAGCACCGGATCGACTTGTTGGATCAGGTCATCGCAGGAAATTTCGACGTGTTCGCTGGTCGAAACGCTATAGCCGCTACATTTCATCGCGCTCCTGTTTTTTGCACAGATTACTCACAGCGACAGCCGCTTAAGTTGGCGAAACCGCATGGGAAAGATCTGTTGAAATCGGCGCCTTCGCGCTGGTGATCGGGTCCGGTTCCTGTTACAAATATCTCAACCGACATTCTGCGAGGAACCGGGTTGCGTGTCAGTCTCGGGGGAGGTGGCCGCGAATCGGTTCCCGCAGAAAGGTACTGTTTTTATTTCGCGGCTCCCACAGGTTGCGCCACTGGCGTCAGCCAGCCGAAGCGATCCGGCGTTTTCCCCTCCACGATCGCGAAGAACTCGCGCTGCAGCCGTTCCGTGATGGGGCCGCGCTTTCCCTTGCCGATGGTGATGCGATCGACCGAGCGGATGGGCGTGACTTCGACCGCGGTGCCGCAGAAGAACAGTTCGTCGGCGATGTAGAGAAGCTCGCGCGGGATGAGCGCTTCGACCACGGGAATTTCGAGCGAGCGGGCGATCTGCATCACGGTATCGCGGGTGATGCCGGGCAGAACGCTGGCGCCGAGCGGCGGGGTGATCAGTTTTCCGTCGCGAATCACAAAAAGATTTTCGCCGGAGCCTTCGCTGACGAAACCCGACGCATCGAGCGCGATGCCTTCGTTGTAGCCGTTGACTTCGGCCTCCATGCGGATCAACTGCGAGTTCATGTAATTGCCGCCAGCTTTGGAAAGCGCAGGCAGAGTGTTGGGGGCGATGCGCGTCCAGCTGGAAACCCCGACGTCGACGCCGTTTTCCAGAGATTCGGCGCCGAGATATTTGCCCCAGGTCCAGCAGGCGATGTAGGTTTCAATGGGATTGTCCTTGGTCGGCATCACGCCGAGATTGCCGTAGCCGCGAAAGACCAGCGGGCGGATGTAGCAGGAATCCATTTTGTTGACGCGAATCAGATCGCTCATGGCGGTGACGATTTCGTCGATCGAAAAAGGGATGTCGATGCGATAAATCTTGGCCGAATCGTGCAGGCGGCGGGAGTGTTCGCGGGCGCGGAAAATGGCGGGTCCGGTGGTGGTTTTATAGCAGCGGACACCTTCAAAAACCGAACTGCCGTAGCTGGTGACGTGCGCCAGGACGTGAATTTTCGCGTCGTTCCAGTTGATGAGTTTTCCGTTGTGCCAGATCTTTTCGGTGGGATTTATCATGAAGAAATTATAGCCTGATCGAATGATGGCGGAAGGAGGCCGTTCGTCCGCGACGTTTGAAGCTGTAACTTATTGCGTCATTTGACGCATACTACATTGCCTGGATTGTCCTCGCATTTCCAGCCGCGCGAAAATCTAGTTGGTCGCGTCCCCACAATGCGCTGCGCTGAGATGGACAAGCTCATCGCACAATACGAGAAAGCTGTTCGCGCCTACCGGCTCGCCGCGATGGAGCTCATCGATAAGCACGGCGATGACTTCATCCACCAAGCTAAGGAAGCCGACCGTCTGCGCATCCTGGCGCGTGAAGCCTACGAACGGATCACGCAGCATGCGAGAGAACACGGCTGCGGGCACGATATTAAGCCTCGGGCCGCGGATTGAATGCGCGGGAATCCCATCTTCTTTCATTCCGGCCAGGTGCAGTGCGATCGCCTCGCGCATCTGCTTGCGCGTGATCGCCAAGGTGCGGCCCGTCGCGACACAGCCAGGCAGATCGGGCGCCCAAGCGCCGTAGCCTGTCTTTGTCTTCTCGAACATTACGGCGTATTGCATATGGTTCATTTTAGCCCTGCCTGTCGCAGGAAGCTGTTCCTCAACCCAGGCGAAAGGTCGTCGCCAAGATGGCCGTTAATCGTCACCCGGCCGGGCTTGACGGGGTGCTTGAATGGACGATGGCTGCTTCCAGTTCGCGGCAGCATCACCCCCCGTCCGTTTCGATCCGCTTTATCATCTCCCGAACCTTCATCCGTTTTTGTAGTGGACTAGCAGGGTGCTGAAAAAGGGGACAGACCGCTCTGTCCACGGCCATGGCCACACGCGGCATGAATAACTTACAGGCGGGGACAGAATCGTCTGTCCCCTTTTTCAGCACCCTGCTAAAGATGCCTGGAATCTCAGAAATTGTGCGAAAATCATCGGTTGATGCACATTCGCAGGGGTCTTTTCGATTGAGCTGGGACGCGCTGCTGTTCGATTTTGACGGCGTCCTGGCCGATACCGAACCGATCCATTTTTCCTGCTGGAGCGAACTGCTCGCGCCCTTCGGGATTTATTTCGATTGGGAGTTTTATCAGCGCAACTGCGTGGGAATTTCCGATCGGCGAATGGTGGAGCGGTTGGCGGCCGAGCGCAATCCGCCGGTCGCGTGGGAAGAAATCTATCCGCATTATCAGCGAAAACAGGCGATTTTTCGCGACCGGCTGCTGGCCCAGCCGCCGTTTCTGGCAGAAACGTTACGACTGGTGCGGGAGCTCGCCGCGGAATACAAAATGGCGGTGGTTTCTTCGAGCGGGCGGACCGAAGTGGAGCCTCCCATCGCGCGCGCGGGAATTCGCGACTGCTTTCAGGTTTTGATTTGCGGCAAGGAAGTGGCCAATTTGAAGCCGGCGCCCGATCCTTATTTGAAGGCCGCGGAATTGTTGGGCGCGCGAAGGCCGCTGGTGATCGAGGATTCCGATGCGGGCGTCGCCAGCGGAAAAGCCGCGGGATTCGAGGTGCTGCGCGTTTCGCGGCCGGATCGGGTGTCGGAAGAATTGCGCGCGCTTCTTGCTCGACCAAAATTTGTGCATCCGTGATAGAATAAACCCTTACGTTCGCGAAATTGACATTCCTGCATCTGACTACCGGGGTCGCTGGCGGTGGAACATCAATGAAGGATTACCTTGCGCTCACCAAGCCGCGGATCACGGTCTTCATTCTTCTGAGCACCGCGATCGGGTTTTTGTGCGCGGGACATTTTCAGGCGTGGACGCTGCTCCACGCACTGATCGGCACGGGGTTGATGGCCAGCGGAACGGCCGCGCTGAATCAGTGGTACGAGCGCGAGGCCGACGCGAAAATGAATCGCACCAAGGCCCGGCCGATTCCTTCGGGGCGCCTTACCGCGAGGCGCGCCTTCTGGTTTGGCGTGGCGCTGTCGATCGGCGGATTTTTCGATTTGTGGCTGGGGGCGAATCTGCTGGCGGGGCTGCTCAGCCTGTTCACGCTGGTGAGTTATCTGTTCGTGTACACGCCGTTGAAGCAGCGGTCGCCGCATTCGACGACCATCGGCGCGATTCCCGGCGCGATGCCGCCGCTGATCGGGTTCGCGGCCGCCGCGGGCACGCTGAATCCGCTGGCGTGGATTCTTTACGGCATTTTGTTTCTGTGGCAATTTCCGCATTTTTACGCGATCGCGTGGATGTACCGCGAGGATTATGCCCGCGCGGGGATTCGCATGCTGCCGGTGGTGGAGCCGGACGGCGAGTCGACGGCGCGGCGCATCGTTTTATTTTCTCTCGCTCTGGTTCCGGTCAGTTTGTTGCCGCGCTTTTTTGGGAGTGCGGGGAATGTTTATCTGGCCGGCGCCCTGGCCCTTGGTTTATTGTTCGTACTAGCTGGCGCCCGCGCCGCATTCGACCGGACACGTCCGCGTGCCCGTCAGGTGCTGCTGGCGAGCGTGGTTTATTTACCATTGTTGTATGGCCTCCTGGTTTTGGACCGTCCCGGTTTGTAGTTTTGCGATTCTGGCCAGTTCGTGTTTAACGGGCTGCGCGGCGCGCGCCGGCCTGCCTTCTTATTCGAGCGTTCCCGCCTTCAACCTGACCGATCAAAGCGGTGAGCCGTTTGAGAGCCGGGCGAAACTCGACGGCAACGTGTGGATCGCCGATTTCTTTTTCACCACCTGTCCGGGTCCGTGCCCGCGCATGAGCTCGCAGATGCACCAGGTGGAGACTGCGCTGGCCAAGTTTCCGAACGTGCGGCTGGTATCGTTCACGGTGGATCCGGCGCACGATACGCCGCTGGTGCTGGACGCCTATGCCAAGCATTTCGGCGCGGAAGCGGGGCGCTGGTTCTTTCTGACCGGGTCGCAGCCGACGCTGCAACATTTATGCCGCGATGTGTTTATGCTCGGCAACGTGGACGGGAGCTTGCAGCATTCGACGCGCTTTGTGCTGATTGACCGCGATTCGAAAGTGCGCGGGTATTACGAAACGTCGGAGCCGGACGCGATCACGCGGATTATCGCCGACGCGAAGAAACTGGCGGCGAGTTGATGACGGTTCAGGATCTGCCGGCGGTGAACGCGACGCTGAACGGGGTCGCGGCGGTGCTGCTGGTGGTCGGTTTCACGCTGATTAAGAACGGCCGCAAGGACGCGCATCGCAAGGTGATGATCGCGGCGTTTTCAGTGTCCGTGGTATTTTTGATCTGCTATTTGACGTACCACGCGCTGGCCGGGGTGGTTTATTATCCGCACAGCGGGCCGATCAAGACGGTTTATCTGAGCATTCTGTTCACCCATACGGTGCTGGCGGCGATTGTGCCGGTGCTGGCGATCATCACGCTGAGCCGCGGGCTGAAGGCGAATTTCAAACGGCATCGCGCGATCGCCAAATGGACGCTGCCGATCTGGTTGTATGTCAGCGTGACCGGCGTGGTGGTGTATTTGATGCTGTATCAGTTTTGATTGTGCGCGGATCAGGCAGCACGGATACCGCTCCTGGCATACTGGAACAGGTTCAGTTTCTGAACAGAGACCGGCGCTATTGCGAGCTCGCCATCGCGTAGTAACCTTTGCGCGCCTGGACTTTGTAATTCTTGTCGTCGACGCGAATGTCGATTTTGCGGAAGCTGCCGTCCTTGGCGGGATTGCTCGGCACATAGCCGATCGAATATTGGCTGCGCATTTCTTCCTGAAGCTGGCGGAAAATGTCGTCGAGAGAATTGCGGCGGTCCACTTTGAACACCCGGCCGCCGGTTTCCGACGACATGCGCTTCAGATAACCTTCGCCCATGCCGCCGCCGATGCGAATCACGCCGAATCCGCCGCCGTAGGCCGAGGGATCTTCGTAATCGATGCTGTAGATGATCGAATCCGATTTCTGGGCGGCCTCGATCGCAGTGGAAATGGATTCCTTGCTGCCGGTATCGACGCCGTCGGTGATCATCACGATGGCTTTGCGGCCGACCTCGGTCTTCATTTTTTCGTTGGCGGCCAGATACACCGCGTCATAAAGAATAGTTCCGGCCATGTTCTGCTGGGTGGGCACCGGACCGGGATGCAGGCCGCCGACGGGCACGCTCATGTGCAGCTGGTTGAGACCGTCCTGCAACAGGCGCGGTGAATTGGTGTCATCCTGCAACAGCTCGGCTTCCGCGCCGAACTGGATCAGAAAAGCCAAATCCTTGGGCCGCAGAACTTTGGAGAAAAACTGAAACGCTGCGCGCCTTTCGATCTCCAGCAGCCGTTCCTGGCTTTCGCTGGTGTCGACCAGCAGGCCGATGGTCAGCGGCAGGTCGGTTTCACGGTTGAAATATTTGATCTCCTGCGCCTTGCCGTCTTCAAAGACCTGGAAGTTGTTCTTTTCCAGATTGCCAACCAGCCCATTCTGCTTGTTGTGCACCGAAAAGAAAACGTTGACCAGGTTGACGTCGACTTTAATGGTCGGCTCGTCCTGCGCAAAGGCGAGCGGACACAGCAGGAAAAACGGTAAGGCCCTCATAGTTACAATCATAGATGCAGTCGGAGTAAAACGAGTTCCCATGCGTCACGCGATTCGTCATTTAAAAAAGTCGGACCCGGTTATGGCTCAGATTATTAACCGGGTTGGCGCTTGCAAAATCGAATACCGCGAGCCGATTTTTCAGACGCTGGTTCGCTCCATTGTGTATCAGCAACTGCATGGGAAGGCGGCGTCGACCATTTTCGGGCGTTTGAAAGACGCGGCCAAGGCCGATCCGCTGACGCCGGAGGCGATTTTGAAGCTGCGGCCGTCGCGGATGCGCACGCTGGGGCTTTCTCCGCAAAAGCTGTCTTACATTCGCGAGCTGGCGCGGCTGACGCGCGGGGGCGAGGTCGACTTTGAACGTTGCAGCACGCTCGAAGACGAAGCGGTGATCGAGCACCTGACGCGGGTGAAAGGCGTCGGCGAGTGGACGGTGCACATGTTCCTGATTTTCGCGTTACGGCGGCCGGATGTGCTGCCGACGGGCGACCTGGGGATTCGCGCGGCGATCAAGAAAGCCTACGGATTGGCGGATTTGCCGAAGCCGGAGGAGATGGCTCGGATCGCGGCGGCGTGGCGGCCGTATTGTTCGGTGGCGTGCTGGTATTTGTGGCGGAGTCTGGATAATTTCGGGGCGATGTAGTCTCCGCTCCCGAAATCCGGGATCTTATTCCTTCTAGCCTGTGAGTTATTCATGCCGCGTGCGACCACGGCCGTGCTGGGGCAGGCCCCATAACTACGCGGTCGCTTCTTCGAGAGAACGGATTTCCTGCTTCAGCGCGTCCAGATCGGATTGGGCGCGTGAAAAATCGCCTTGCGTGGCGGCGTCTTCGATACGGCGCGCGAATTCGCGCAATTCGGGTGAGGGGATCTGGTCGGCCGCGGCGCGCAGGCTTCGCGCCTGCTGGCGGAGCCGGGTGGCGTCGGATTCGCAGGCGGCGGCTTCGATTTCGAGGAACAGCTGCGAAAGATCGTTGGCGGGTTTGACTTTTTCCACGGTGCGCGCCAGCAAATGTTTTTCGATGGTGCTGACCAGGTGTGCCGGCTGCACGGGTTTCGAAATATAGGCGTCCATGCCGGCTTCCAGGCAGCGCTCGCGATCGCCGTTCATGGCGTGCGCGGTCATGGCGAGGATCGGAATGTCGGTCCAGCGCGGGTTGCGGCGGATAATGCGGGTGGCTTCCAGGCCATCGAGGACGGGCATCTGCACGTCCATCAGGATCAGATGATAATTGGCCCCGGGAGCTTCCAGGCGGGCCAGCGCTTCACGGCCGTCGTTGGCGACGTCGATCTTGTAGCCTTTCTTGCGCAGGATCGCCAGCACCACCTTCTGGTTGACCACGTTATCTTCCACCAGCAACAGCGCCGCGCCGGCGGTGGGAGATTGGGTCTCGGCCGGCTTGGCTTTGGAGGGCGAGGATTCGGCCGCGGCGGGCGCCGGATCGCAGGCCAGATTCACGGTAAAGGTGCTGCCCTTTCCGGGCTCGCTGTCGACTTCTACTGTACCGCCATGCATTTCCACCAGCCTTCGCGTGATCGCCAGACCCAACCCGGTTCCACCGTAACGGCGGCTGATGCTGCCGTCGGCCTGAGTGAATTTCTCAAATATCTCAGCGAGCTTATCGGCTGGAATTCCGGTTCCCGTATCACGAACTCGAATTTTAAGAAGAATTTTTCCATCCGCGGCGCGGACCGAGGTGAGATGCACGTGAATCTCGCCGCGCTCGGTGAACTTGAGGGCGTTGGACAGCAGATTGGAGACGATCTGGCGCAGGCGCAGCGGGTCGGCCAGAACGTCATAGGCGCCGTCCGGGGCGGCTTCGAAACGCAAGTCCAGGCGCTTCTGCATGGCTTTCGCGCTCTGCGCCTTCACGCAATCCGCCACCACCGCATGAGCGTTGAACGGCAGCCGCTCCAGCACCATTTTGCCGGCCTCGATTTTCGACAGATCCAGAATGTCGTTCAGCACGCCGAGCAGGGAATAGGCGCAGCGCTGCGCGGTTTCGAGATGGTCGCGCTGATCGGGGTGGGTGGTGCTGTCGAGCACCACGTCGAGCATGCCCAGCAATCCGTTCATGGGCGTGCGCAGCTCGTGCGACATGTTCGCCAGAAATTCGCTCTTGGCCTGGCTGGCGGCGAGCGCGGCGTGCATCGCTTTTTCGAGATCGGCGGTGCGCTGGTGGATGCGCTGCTCCAGCAGTTCCTGATGCTGGCGGATTTCTTCCTGCGAAACGGCCAAGGCCTCAATCATTCGATTGAAGCTCTCGCCGAGGTACTCGATTTCGTCGCCGGTGCGGCTGACCTGGATCGGCTCGAACCGGCCTTTTCGCACGCTGGTGATGCCGTTTTGCAGCAGGGCCAGGGGACGCGCCAGCATGCGCATGGTGAAGCGCGCCAGCGCGCCGGCGACGAGCACCACGATCCCGCACAGCACCACTGCCTTGGTGATGTCGAAGGTATGCAGGCGCAGGTCCCAGCACAGGATGGTGATGACCATCCAGGAAACCAGGACGGCGGTGAAGATAGAGAATTTCGAGGCGAGCGAGCGAAACTTCGCGGGGCGCTCCTCGGCGGAGGACGCGCGCGTCAGCTTCCGCAGGTCCACTTCTGTTGCGCGCCCATCCACGCTCTCATCTTGCTCTGAATCCATGAAAAGAAATATCAGCGAGAGACCTTAGTACCGGAAGCTTTTCGCTTCTAGTCCCGATGGTCCCTTAGTTTGATTCACGCAAGTCTCGTTTCCTCAAGCGCTCAGCGGCTGGTATCCTGTGACAAAATGTCTGTGCGGCTAGCCACTTCCGTGTGCGGCATTTCCCTTAAGAATCCGGTGCTGGCGGCGTCGGGGACGTACGGATATGGCGTCGAATTTAAGGAATTGGTGGATCTGGCGGCGCTCGGCGGGATCGTGGTGAAGGGACTTTCGCGGGAAGCGATGGAGGGCAACGCGGCGCCGCGAATTTATGAAACCGAAGCCGGCATGATCAATTCGATCGGGCTTCAGAATATCGGCGTGCGCGCCTTCGTGCGCGATAAATTGCCGCAGCTTGCCGGGGTTACGGTGTTCGCCAACATTTTCGGCTACGCGGTGGAGGACTACGTCGAAGTGGCGCGCGTTCTCGAAGACGCCGAGGGCCTCGCCGGGTATGAGCTGAACGTTTCCTGTCCGAATACCAGGCACGGCGGGATCTATTTTTCGAGCGATCCGGCGCTGCTCGGGGAAGTGACGCGGGCGGTGCGCGCGGTGGCGAAACGGCCGCTGATCGTGAAGCTGTCGCCGAACGTGGCGCGGATCGAACCGCTGGCGCGCGCGGCGGCGGAGGCGGGCGCGGACGCGATCTCGCTGGTAAATACGTTTATCGCGCTGGCGATCGAGCCGCGCACGCGGCGGCCCCGGATCGGCGCGGGATTCGGCGGTCTTTCGGGACCGGCGATTAAACCGATCGCGCTGCGGATGGTCTACGAGGCGGCGCAAGCGGTGAAGATTCCGGTGATCGGCATGGGCGGGATCGCGAGCGGAACCGATGCCGCGGAATTTCTGATGGCGGGAGCGTCGGCGGTGGAGGTGGGTACGGCGAATTTCTGGGATCCGGCCGCTCCGCTGCGCATCGCCGGCGAACTCGGCCGTTTCTTAGAGCAGGAAAAAATCGGTAATCTATCGGAAATTATCGGGACATTTAAATTAAATTGAACAGGAGAACATCATGCAGCAGACCATTTCGACCGGGCACGCACCGAAAGCCATCGGTCCTTATTCGCAGGCCGTGGTGGCGCAGGGGTTCGCGTTTCTGAGCGGACAGATCGCGCTCGATCCGGCGACGGGACAGTTGATCGACGGCGATGTGGCGGCGCAGACGGAGCGCGTGATCGAAAATTTGAAGGCGGTGGTGGAAGCCTGCGGATCGTCGCTGGGGCGAGTGGTCAAGACCAGCGTATTTTTAAAAGACATGGGCGATTTTGCAAAAATGAACGAGATTTATGCGCGATATTTCGGCGAGAATTCGCCGGCCCGCAGCACCGTGGAAGTGGCGCGGCTGCCGCGCGACGTGCGCGTCGAAATCGACTGCATCGCCATCGTTTAAGTCCTGGCGCCGGGCGCGGATGCCGCTTCCTGGCTCGATCCTGTGGTTTTTTCGCGGGAGCGGACCGCGATTCCAGGAGCAAATAGTCAAGTAATTGTAAAAAATACAACGTACTTTATGGTAAACGCTGCGAATATTCTTCGGGATTTAGTGGCGATTCCATCTGTCTCTTCGCTGAGCAATGTTCCGGTGATCAATTATGCGCTGAAATTCCTGGAGGGCTGGCAGATCGACCGCTATCCTTATACCGATCCGGCAGGGACGGCGAAACTGAATATCGTCGCGCGCAGCGGTCGCGCAGCGGCCGAGCTGGCGCTGGTGTGCCATACCGATACGGTTCCTTTTGCGCCGGATTGGAGCGAAGCGGTGAACCCGAAAATCCGCGCGGGAAAATTGTACGGGCGCGGAAGCTGCGACGTGAAAGGATTTCTCGCCTGCATTCTGGCTGTGGTTTCGCGGATCGACACTACGCAGCTCAAAAAACCGCTGGCCGTGGTGCTGACCGCCGATGAAGAGATTGGCTGCGTGGGCGCGAAATTTCTGGCGAAGAAAAAAGCGGTGCGCGCGCGCTACACCATCGTCGGCGAGCCGACCGGATTGCAGCCGGTGCGCGCGGGTAAAGGCTACGCGCTGGCCGAAATCGCGGTGCGCGGGCGCGAAGCGCACAGCGCGTTTCCCGGCAAGGGCCGGTCCGCGATCAGCGATGCCGCGCGAATCGTGCTGGGACTGGATCGCGTGGCAAAAAAACTGGCGGCGCGGCGCAATCGCGATTTCGATCCGCCCTACACGACGCTGAACGCCGGGCTGATTCGCGGAGGGTCTGCGAAAAACATTATTCCGGGAGAATGTCGCATCACGGTGGAGTGGCGTCCGGTGCCGGGCCAGGACGCCGGGTGGGCGGGCGAGCTGATTCGGGAAGAAATCAACGGGTTGAAGAAAAAACATCCGGGCCTGGACGCGCGGCTGGAAGTGAAGCGGCTGGACCCGGCGTTTGAGCCGTCACGCACGCGCGAGCTGGCGTCATTTCTTGAAAAACTCAGCGGGCGCCGCGCGACGACGGTTTCCTTCGGCACCGAAGCCGCGCATCTGGGAACACGCGGAGTGGAGATGGTGGTGTTCGGAGCCGGCGACGCGACGATGGCCCACAAGCCGGGCGAGTTCGTGCCGGTGGCCGAGCTGGAGGAGTGCGTGGCCCATCTGGAATCGGTGGTCCGGCATTTCTGCGGATAGTTGGATATAATTCCGGATGACTTTTCCGGGAGGATCCACTATGAAATTTTGTCTTGCGCTGACGCTCGGCCTGGCGGCCGGCATTTTTCTGACGCACGCCGCGGAAACCGAAGGCGTCGCTTTCTTTGGGCACGGTCAGGTGGCTACGGCGCTGGCCAAGGGCGGCACGCTGTTGAAACGGGCCACCTACAGCGTTTCCGGCTCGCATCGCGATAAGGCGGGCCAAGTGGAAGTACACGATAAAGAGACCGACGTGTTTTATGTGGTCGACGGCACGGCAACGTTCGTCACCGGCGGGACCATGGTCGGCGGGAAAGTGATCTCGCCGGGCCAGTGGCACGGAACCGAGATTCGCGGCGGCGAGACGCATCACCTGAGCAAGGGCGATGTAATGGTGATCCCAGCCGGGACGCCGCACTGGTTTAAAACGGTGCCGGCCGAGGTCAGTTATTTTGTGGTGAAGGTGATTCAGCCTTAGCAGGGTGCAGACGGGGTTAGCGGATCGACACGCCCCACAGTTCGATCATTCCCTCCGCGCGAGCTTCGCCGTTCGGACGCTGGTAGACCAGGTTCAACTGCGCGACATCGGCGGGCGCGACGAATTCCATTTCACCCGTACCGTTCCCCACGCCCGCGTGCGTTTCGCCGATGCGCCATTCGATTCCGGTCGGCGATTCCATCTGGTTGACAGAGGCCTGCCAGCGCAGACGGTAATGCTCGCCGCGTTTGAGCAGTAGGGTTTGGCGCAGCAACTCGCAGGATTCCGGCTGAGTTCCATCAAACGAAATGCGATGCATGGTGCGGGGCGCGTCGATTTCGGCGTGGACGACGCCCGCAGTTTCGTTCCAGCGCCAGTCGAAGCCGTGGCCGGCCGCGCGGGATTTGAAATCTCCGAAATTTCCGCGATAGACACCGCCGGGCGCGGCGAAGCCCATGGCGCGCCACAACGCCAGCGCGCCGGCCCCGTCGCCGGATTCGAGCAGGGCATCGTCGCCGGCAAGGACCAGCGCGCGATCATCGGCGTCCGGCGCGAGTTTCAAGGCCACCGGCGCGATCGCCTGCGTGCGGTGCGTTTCGAGCAGCCATCCCAAATACGCGGCGAGCGCTTCGCGCCGCCCGCTGAACGCGCGCGATAAAATTTCGTTCGCGTCCGTACTCGTCTGCCAGCACAATTCGAAGGCGGGACGACGGTCGCCGTAGGAAACTGCGAGCGCCTCGCGCATCCATTTCCAAAACGCCTGGCGATCCTGGCGGCGGAAATAAAAATTCGCCAGCGTCCAGCGCGGCTCAAACTGGCGATCGATGCGCGCGGCATCGAGCAGCCACTTTTCCGCAGTCGCGTAATCGCCGCGAATTTCCGCGTCGAGTCCCAGGCGAATGCGCGGCGCCGAACTCAGCGGATTCAGCTCGGCTGCGCGCTGGAGCAGCGGGCGCGGATCGCCGCCGCCGTAATCGATCTGT
>Ga0335073_10007203_pt1 | contig 15596 bp, 16 predicted proteins | sample Lox_Sample_22_FD_207093 | JGI IMG/M metagenome (GOLD analysis project Ga0335073, IMG submission 207093) | Soil microbial communities from Loxahatchee National Wildlife Refuge, Florida, United States - Lox_Sample_2.2 | ecosystem: Environmental > Terrestrial > Soil > Wetlands | place: USA... | reverse complement strand
GTCGCGGCGAGGCTTCCGGCCGCGATGGGGGCCGCGGGAATCACGACAAACGTGACGGGCACCCGATTCGGGCTGACCAATGGAATTCCGGTCGAAGTATTGGTCGCCATGGTTTCGGCCCAAATCGTATAAACTCCGCATGCTGTATTTGTGGGAGTGTGGAAAAATTGGTTGGCTAGATTGGTTTCGGTGCCATTGTTCAAATAACTTAGACTATTGGAGCCTACCGAGTTGGTGTACCAATTGACAACAAAGTTGGACCACGAATTATCAAAATTAGTGAGCACCTCCGCCCATACGGGCAAGTTGGAGGCATCGCTTCCGGTCAGCACATTTGTGACACCGGTCGATACGGGATCGGGCGCCGGCGGCAGCAGCACAAACGTCACTGGAGTCAGGACCGCACTCACGCAATCCAGGCAACTGCAGGCCGGATTAACCACCCGCGCCCGCGCATAATACGTATATATCCCGCAAATCCGGTTGGTCGGAATAAAATTAAGAGTGCCCGTTGCCGGAACCACTCCCCCGCCTGAAATCCAATTAGGATCCGAATTGTTCGTGGCTGTGTAGGCAATGTCCACACCGCCCGAGTCCATATACCAATCCACAGTCACGGGTTCACCTATGAAGCTCGAATTGGCGACGCTCACTGTCAGCGTCGAATTCAGTTGATTCGGCGCTGTCAACAAATTCGTCTGTCCAGCGGGATTCGCAGGCGCCAACGGCAGAGGATTGACCTGGAAAACAACGGCTGTCCGGTTTGTGCTGACAAGGCCAGTCGCCGTGTCCTGCGCCTCAGCCCAATTAGTGTAGACGCCAGGCGGGGCTGCTGCGGGAGTGTAGGGCAGACCGGTTGCCAGCAGGCTTCCACCGGTTGGCGCACTATACCAATTGACCGTCTGACCGGCTGGCACGGTGACGGACAACGGTGAAATGGGAGCACTTAAGCAATTGGTTTCATTCACCGGGGAAGTCGGCGCGGCCGGAATAATGACAAATGTCACCTGCGTAAGGTTTGTGCTTGCCAGCCCAGGGCCCTTGGCCACCGTTTGAGCCCAATTCGTGAAGAACCCACACGTTGGACCAGTGGTGGGCGTGTGGTAGAATTGATTGCCCGAGTTGGTTTCCGTGCCATTGTTCACACTGCTGGAGCCTTGCGAGTTAGCGAACCAATTGACGCTAAAATCGGTTGCCGGATTAGCCGCGTTCGTAAACACATCCACCCAGATCGGACTGTTAGTTTGGTCGGGCGACGTCAGGATATTTGTCACACCCATGGAGAAACTGATCGGAGCCGGCGGAATGATGGTAAAACTAAAAGCTGTCCGCTCTCCATTGGTAAATCCTGTTCGCAGGTCCCGTTCCTGGGCAAAATCTGTGTATGCGCCGCACGTATCATTCGTTGGCTGAAATGGATTCGTGTTTAGGCCAAGAGGTGTTCCACCTGAATTCGTGGAGTACCAATCGACCGCAACGTCGTTGGACGGACAATAAGTCGGATTCGGAACGACAGTGGCGACCAAATTCGAATTGTTCTGCGGGTTGGCCAGGACATTTGTATAGTCGACATCGGATAAGTTCTCCGGCGCCGGAGGCGCCACTCCGCCGACAATGATCGTTCCATTGGTTGCCGCCAATACGACAATGCCTTGAAAGAAATTGCTGCTTGCAAATGAAGCGCCGTTAATAATTGTGCCGGCCAAAACACCCACGCCTGTATTTGTTGTCAGTTCTCCATTTTTGCCAGCCGTCACATTATTCTGGGATGTCCATGTCCAGTTCGCGCTGGCAGACGTATTCGGGGCCATTAGAATCAACCCGTATGTGCCGTCGATTGTATCCATAGTGCCCGCCGCTAAAAATTGATTGGCTAAGGGGCTATAGGCCACGACATTGAAATTTGTCCCGCCCCCGTTTCCCTCAGGATATGCGGCGACGTTAAAGTTGTTCTGAAAGTTCCAACTGTTTTGGATACCGATGTTCGTGGAAACTTCCAATAGGCTAAAGTCCCCTCCGGAAACCAAATTTGAGTTTCCGTCGGAAGCGATCGAGAATAGAGTCGAATAATTTATGCTGTAAACCTGGCCCACACCCCAATTCGTGCCGCCATCTGACGAGACGCGAATATCCCCAAGGATGCCGCACATTGCCATGTTTTCGTTAGTAGACGAGGCCACGCCCTGAAATGATTCGGCAAACGTGAAGCCGCCCTGAGAGGCGGTCCAGTAACTTCCCGACAGAGGGTTGGCCGTATAATACGCTGCGCGAGATGCCGCAGCGGTATATTTTCCGGAAAACGGATTATAAGCAATTCCATCAATATAAACGCTCCCCCCGGATACAACACTTCCGTTTGTTGCCCAAGTGACGCCATCGGACGACGTAAAAACAGTGCTCGCCCCGCCGGAGGCAACAAACCCACCCGGCTGCGTCATTGCCACGGAATTCAGGGAATAAACCGTATGTGTATGGGCCCAGGCGTTGGTGGACAGCAGATATCCCCCCGGAATATTACTGGAACGATAGGCGCCAAAATTGGTTGTGTCGGCTGTTACAATGGGCGCATTGACCCCGCCCACGCAAACAAAAGTATTCCCGTTATTAGCCACGGCATTGAAGCTGGTGCCACCGGTAATGCTGTTGGAAATAACAGCGAACTGGTAGGTCTGGACGGGCGCGCCCGGGACGTTCAGCGCAATGGCCATTAGCGCAATCCCCCAGGAAAGCAATTTGCTATTCATAGAATTGGTCAGATAATTTTATGATTTTAAAAAACAAAACCGGCGCCGACTTTGGCGTAGGGGCCGTATAACAGCTCATCCTTGGTGCCTATGCCAGGATAAGTGACAAAACTGTATTTAACCATCATCCCCACGTCCGCGGTCAGTTTCCAACGCGCGCTCAACTTATAGTCTGCGTGGAAGGTCAATCGTCCCAGGGCGCCATAAACGGTATCATTGATCGTCGTGTTGGCTGAAAAACTGCTCGGAACATACTCTTCGGTAATGTCTTGGGAACGGTTGCCGCCAAAGCCCTCGCCTTCGAGTTGAAGGCCCGTTTTCAAACGGACGGTCGACGGAAGGGCACGAGTCAGGCCAAAGCCCAACTGGCCCAGGACGTCGAAGGTGTTATCGTTCTCGCTATAGAGACCGCCGGCCGCGTATTTTTGTCCGCTGGGAATCGCGCTGTTGACCGTGGTCAACGTGGCCTCCACGAGGCTGACACCCCCGCGCACGTAGGCGCTATAGGGCGTGCCGGCTAGAAAATTCTTAAAATTGTAACGCAAATAGATCTGGTACCAGGTATCGTTGATATTAAAGTCTCCAGGAACTGAAATGTTGGGTAGAGCGCCCCCCCCGGGAATAGTAATGGGCGTGCTGCCTGTGGACCTTCCGTTTTGGGCTGAAAAATCAATAAACCAGGAACGCAGGTAGGAATAAGAAATTGTCCCGCCGTAATACACGGTGGAGCGATCGGCTGACAGTGCGGTCGCTGGAAAACTCTTGTCCGTCGACTGGAACGCGTATCCAATTGGCACCGTCACCGTTCCTCTGCCGTACATAAAATTCGCCGAAGCATCCACTTCATTTTTGTGTACGGAAGGCGGTTGAATGAGCATCGCCGGAACCGCCTGGTTCGGATTCGAATTCGCATCGGCGTCTGCAATGGTCGCACCAGGCGTCCCAGGCGCGGCAGATACAGCCGGAGGCTGAGGACCGGCGGCCGGAGCACTACCCGCGTTTGGCGGTGCGTCCAGAAGCGTCATCGCAGGACCATTGGCATTATTCGCCGATCCGTTCCAATAAAATAATTCGAGTTTTTCAGCCGGATGCCATATCGGCGAATTGCCGGCATCATAACAGATCAACGTCCCGTCCGCTGGTTCAAGCGATTGCAATGGCCATTGTGTTGTTTCCATCGCATGAAGAGCGGCGAAGCTGGCCGGTGACGAAGCTTCTGCACTTTCGCTGAGCATCTGGCCGGGTGTTTGTGGCGCAGCGTCGCTCGATTGGCCCGCGGCATTTTCGCCCGCCGCCACGCAGATCAGCGAACCCGATACAGCCAGAATAATGGACCGGTAAAAATCTCGCCACGTACCGGATTCGGGATCGGCGGAAAGACGTTGAAGTTTGTTACCGCTCAATTGATTGCCCCGGTTGAGGGGATATGTTTGTTTCATGTATTCGCCTCTGACTCGGTTTTTATCAGTTAAATTAAAACACACTTCGAGTTGTCCTGTCCTGCGACTCTCTCGAGGCCTGCCGTCGAAAAATCAAAACCCAGGAAAAAGCCTGCTGTCCTGGTGCCCGTCCTAGTGAACTATTACGCTTATACAAAAACTGTTACTGAACTGTCAAGCGGCTTTCCGATAATTGTTGCCATTGTAATCGCAAGGAATGCAAACAGGAGAAAGAATGCGAATGCAATTTTGGGCCAAAAATAGACACAAATGGGACATGGCCATTCTCCATCGTCATGGATTGACGCATTACAAAATAAACGCTGAACTTTAAACGGTTCCGTGTTTACTCATTGATTCCCCAATGCGGCGGCGGCTGAAAACCGGGAATCCCTTTCAGTAGCGGCGTAACCGTTTCCGCGCGGACATGGATTTCTTCAAGAAACACCATTGGCTCAGGAAAGCTTTTCCGCCCTTCGGCGATGAGAAGCGGTGTTCGTTTCACGTTCGGCGATTTCAGTTTCATTTCAGTTTTGTTCGGAGTGAGATTCATATATTCAACTTTGCACAACGCCACGACTTAACTTCCCATTGCTTGTCCGATATTCTTCAATTTTTGCCCCATTTCAACCGCCGCCGGTTCAAACCGCACGTGGTGGATGTTCGCCTCCAACTTTGTCTGCATCGTGGCCGCTACTTCATGAAATATATGCAATATCGCGCTGATTTTCCGCGTGAACCATGGCAACGAACGCGGCAATGCCTTTCTCGGCGGCGATTTTTGCCAGTGCTCGAACGAGAAAAATTCCAATTCCACGACCTTGGAAGTCGTCGTGGACCGTAATGGCGACCGCAGCCTTGACGACGTCCACGGAAACGCCATAGCTGCAAAAGCCGTGGGCGTCCGGCGGACTGACCTGAATCAGGGCCATGTCCAGATGGATTCTTTTGGCGCGAAAGAGCGCCGGCACGTCACTCAGGAGAATGGGGGTGTATTTTCCCTGGCTAGGCTCCAGCGGTTTGCGATTCAGCCCAACGAACAGCATACCGAATCAATTCGGATGCCGAGTTCAACTTCAATTTCCCTTTTATGTTCGCCCGATGAACATCAACGGTCTTGATGCTCAAATGGAGCGTATCAGCAATGTCCCGGGTGCCTTTGCCCTGGCCAATCAGTTGAAACACTTCCAATTCGCGGTCTGTGAGCTTTTCCATGGGCGCCCCTTTTGCACGGGCGCGGCTCCCTGACAGGTTCTCCAATATTCCCGCTGAGATTTTTTCGCTGACGTAAATTCGTCCTTCCAAAACCTGCCGGATGGCCTGCATCAATTTTTTCCCCCCTTCCTGCTTCATGATGTAGCCGCGCCCGCCGGCCCGCAACACGCGCTCGGCATAAAGCGACTCATCGTGCATGGAAATCACCAGGACAGGCAAGCCGGGTTGGATCGCCTGAAAATCTTTGATTAGTTCGAGCCCGTTTTTGCCAGGCAATGAAATATCCGCCAGGACCAGGTCGGGTTTCCGGGCGCCGACAGCTTCAAGCGCGCCGCCTGCGCTTTCGGCCTCGCCGCATACGGCCAGGTCCGGTTCCATACCGATAAGCTGCGCCAGCCCCTGGCGCATCATCGGATGGTCATCCACAATCAAAATGCGCTTTCGTTTTTGCCCCGTTTTTTTGCTCATAAATTTCTATCGAACGTGCAAATGACAGTGGCTCCCGTGCCGTTGGCAGATTGAATTTGCAGCACCGCCCCTATGACGCTCGCACGATATTTCATCGTATGCAGCCCCATGCCGGAACCTTTCCGCGATTGGTCCGCAAAGCCAATGCCGTTGTCGGCCACGGTGAGCGCAACTTTGTCGCCGGCTGACTTTAACGAAATCATGATGCGCTTTGCCCTGCCGTGTTTGACGGCGTTATTGACCGCTTCCTGGGCAATTCGGTAGAGATGCGTCGCCGCCACGTTGTCCTGAATCGAAACCAGTTCCGCGCACTCGAAACGGCACTCGATCTTAAACAATTGCCTGGCGTGGCAAGCCAGCTCGAGCAGTGCGGAGACTAAGCCGTTGGTTTCGAGTTCCACCGGAAACAGGCCACGGGCAAGATTGCGGGTATGCGCGATGGCCCGGCGCATATGTTCACCAATTTCCGCCGCCCGCTTCGCCTCGCGTTTTGACTTCCCGGACAGTCTCTGTTCCAGCACCTGGCACATCATCTCGATGCCTGTTAATTCCTGGCACAGCCCATCATGCAGGTCCTGTCCAATGCGTTGCTGTTCGCGGTTGCTTATTTCAATGATCTCCTTTTCAAGCCGCTTTCGTTCTGTGATATCCCGCGCCACTTTTGACGCGCCGATAATATTTCCATCTTTGTCTCGGATGGGCGAGACCGTGACAGAAATATCAATCAACCGCCCGTCTTTGCGCCGCCGGATTGTTTCATAATGATCAACCGACTCGCCGCGCCTGATGTTCGCCAGAATTTGCGGTTCCTCACTTTGACGCTCTTCAGGAATCAAAATTAGAATCGGCTTGCCAATCATTTCCTCCCGTGAATAGCCAAAAATCTGTTCCGCGCCCCGGTTCCAACTGGTGATGCTGCCTTCCAGAGTCTTGCCAATGATTGCGTCTTCAGATGACTCCACCAGCTCGGCATAATAGGACAATGCCTTCTCCGCCGCTTTGCGGTCGGTTATATCGCGCACAAACCCGGTGAACATCCGGCGGTCAGCCAAATTGACTTCGCTTACGGACAGATCCATCGGGAAAAGCGTTCCGTCTTTGCGCCGGCCAACGACTTCGCGGCCTGTGCCGATAATCCCGGCACGGCCGCTCTCCCGATAGCTTTTGAGGTAGCCGTCGTGTTCGTGCCGGAACGGTTCGGGCATCAACATTTTGACGTTTTGCCCAATCGCCTCGGCGGTGCTGTAGCCGAAAATTTTTTCCGCCGAATGATTAAAAGATTCGATAATGCCACGCTCATCAATGGTGATGATGCCCTCAACCGCCGTCTCCAAAATCGCCCGCAGGCGTTCGGCGTTATCGCGCAAGGCGGAGCGCGTCTGGCGGTGCTCGGATTGTTGCGCGGTAGCCAGCATGACCATTTGTTGCATATCCCTGACTAAATCCATCAACTCCGCGCGGGTTAAACGTGACAGGTCGTTCATCACCGCCAGAGTAACAAATTCCCGCGCCGGGACAACGCTTCACGTTCCGGCCAGCCGGCTGCGATAATCCGTTGGGGACTGGCCGAGAATTCGCTTGAACACGCGGTTGAAATGGGTCAGGGATTGAAAGCCAACCTCATAGGCGATTTCGCTGATGCGGAGATTGCGGTTGAGCAACAGATTTTTGGCTCGCTCAGTGCGCACCCGCGACAGGTAATCGGTGAAATGGATTCCTGTCGCCTTCTTGAATATCTTGCAGAAGTAGAATTTGCTCGTATGGACGGCCTTTGCTACTTCGTCCAGGGAAAGTTCTTCCGCTTGATGGTTGCTTATAAACTGTTTGGCTCTCGAGATGAGCGGCGGCTCGGCGTTTTGCTCTTGCAGCACAATCTGGTTGCTCACCATGGAAAGATGTTCCGCGAAAATCGTCAGCAGTTTTACGATGGATTCGTGCTCTCGCGTGGACAAGATCCGCGTGTCAAAATAAGCCTTGCGCAGGTCTTCCTCGTCGGATTGTACGCCCCAATCGGCCAGGAGTTTTGACGTACGGTTAAATTGGGCTTCCGTGGGCTTTTTGCAAAAGACCTGGCCGGTGGCCAGATAGCCGACCAATTGTTCACCCATTCGCACGGGAATGGCGATGTCGCACAAGCCCGCAGGGCAGGTCACGGTCCGCGGCTCATTCGTGGCGGTTTCAGAAAGCTTCTGCTGCACCTGGAGGCACGCCGCGCAGGCCTTGCTTTTTTGAGCCAGCATGGCGCAGAATGGATTTTCAAACCGCTTGCCATGGTGCGGCAGTTGCCAGGAATCCACCGAACGCAACGCCACCGGAAGGCCGGTCGCTTCGCTGAAGGCGCGCTCGTAGTCCTGGTAAATCCTCGATCCGGTCAGGGTTTCAATCAGGTTCTTTGTCATATTTGTCATCTTTCTCTTTGCACAAAACCTATTTTGTTTTGACAAGAGCAAAATAGGACAAGCCAGCAAAACCTACCATTGGGGGTACGCCTGATCGTTACTAGTGTAATGGCTTTAGGGATACTAGGGAAAATCCCCTATAGATTTACTTCTGGCGAGAAGCTTCGTTTTTAACCCTGTCTGCAAATGCTCCACGACCACCGCACTCACCCGTTTCATCAATTCATGGCCCAGGTCATGATCGGCGTCGCAATCCGGGACGATCAAATTCGTGATTCCGGTGACGCCCGGTGTGTTCCGGACCACCAACTCAACGACTTGTTTTCGCTGCGCGTCTTTAATCGACCCCTCAAGGATTACCTTTCCGGCCCGCACGGTTGCATTTACGGAATCGAGCGGAACGGTCGTAAGCAAATTGATTGCACTGGCGACGGCAGCCGCAATCTCGGCGTCGGGGCGTTTTCTGCTTCCAGGAAGTTCAACGACAACCTCATCTGTCACTGCCTTAACGCCCCCGGTACGTCGAACCGTTTCGAGGCATTCCATTTTTTCAGCGTAAGAAGGCACTGATCCCTGGAGGGTGACAACGCCGTCCTTGACTGCCATCTTGATGCTGTCGGCACTTCTGCCCACCCAAAAATTCAATTGAGCCACCAGGGCTTCTCTTAGTTTTTCATCGGTTTTCATATCAAACGGTGATGACGATTCTGTTTTCCACATCGGTCACGCCTCGGGCGGACCACGCGGCGTGTTCGGCTTCCCCTCTCTCAGCAAAGTTTGAAGTTTTTCCCCTCAAAATGACTTTGCCTCCCGCGACCTCCACTTCGATATTCCCGGCGTCGAGCAACGCGTGCCGTTCAAAGGCAGATTCGATGGCCGCTTTCACGTCGGAACTTAAAGACTGCGGTTTTATTTTAATCAAGTTGTCGATTCCCACGACGCCAGCTATATGCCGGACAACATCCTCAACGACGTTCCTTTGCGACCACGTTCGGACTGTTCCTTCGAGGGTCAATACCCCGTTTCGCGCGGTGATTTGGAGTAACTCGGCTGGAACAGTCGTGATCCAACTGATCGCATTATAAGCCGCATTCTCGATTTCCGCGTCCGTGCATTTTTGATGCTCAGGCAGCTTCACGACGATTTCATCCAGAACCGCCTTGACGCCGCCCACGCGTTGGACTGCTCTTACCGCCGCCACTTTTTCCGCATAATTGGGAACGGTGCCGGAGAGGGTGACGCTTCCATCTTCGGCTACGATTTGGACGTCATCGGCGGCGCGACCGCACTCAAATTTGAGTTGAGCCAGCAGATCATCTTTTAGTTCAGGCATCATTTTCATAAATCCTTTCGGTTTCTGATCGTCGTTTTCATCAACATTAAATTGGCGCCACCAATGATTTCTTTTCCCGCTCGACCAGGCGGCGGCGTGTGGCCTGCAAACGCTCGATGACCACGGCGCTGACGCGTTTCATCAATTCATAGCCCAGTTCGGGGTTGGCTTCACATTCCTCGCGCAGACGAGTGCCGTAAAAAAAAATGGCTTTTGCCGGCGAAATTGCGCACGCGTCAAAATGCCAGGTATAAGGCGGGAACAGCCATGACCAGCCCAAGACACTGCCTGCGCCAATGGTTTCGACGACTGCGGGTTGATGTTCGAAATCGCTTGTTACCTGTAGCTCGACTTTTCCGCTACAAATCAGGTAAAAACGATTTGCAAGTCCGCCTTCATTAAAGATTTCTTCGCCGGCTTTGAATTCGGCCGGCATCGCCTCCCTGGCCAATAGCTTGAGCAATGGTTCTGACATTCCTTTGAAAAAAGGTTGTTCTGCCAAGGTCTTCGCGTTGATTTCCATAATCTCTCTTTCGTTTTCATGAAACATCATCGTTTCATCTGCTGCAGTATCGCTCTGAGCTTTCAAACCGCCTCGCCATCGATTGTCCATTACAGGACAAATTTTGTTTAAAACACCTCCGCCGGCAGGCCGCTGACCTCGCGCACGCGGCGCGCGATTCGCGCGAGCGTTTTAAGCGGCAAATGGTCGCACTGCGAATGCGCCATCGGCCGCGTAGCTGAATAAATCTGTACCAGCGAAATTTGGGCTCCGGCATTTTTTAAATCACGCAGGCGTTCCGCGTAACGCTCGATTTCCCCGGCAGTGGGCTCTTCGTGGTTCAAGGAAAGAAAAAGGCTCTGAATGACTACGGGCCGCTGCCGCGCTGTCAACAGGATGTTCTCCAGAACTTTTTCCATAGGACAATTTGGACGGTTAACACGGTCCATATAAGCCTGCGTTCCAGCGTCCAGCTTTGCCCAAATTTCATCCTGCGGCGTCAACAACTTCAGGCCGTCCTGCACATCGCGCAAATCCAAGCCTATGGCATTGGTGAGCAGCACGACCTTAAAAAATGGAAATCGTCCAAGCGCACGGACGTGAACAACAGCACGGACAGCTTCGAGGAAGTTCGGGCAAAGTGTCGGTTCGCCGTCACCGCTCAAGGCCACGTGACGAAGATTCAGCAGATCTTCGGGTGCATCCCGGTACATTGAAAAGTTTTGCAGTTCGCCGGAAAAAGCCATCTCAAGCGTTTGCTGTAGTTCAACGGCCATCACTTCAGTTTCCAAAGAGAGATCACGAGATGGGAGCAACCTGTTTACTTCGCAATATTCGCAATCGAAGTCGCAATGTTTGTCCGGATTCATATTCACGCCAATGGATAACCCGCCCGCGCGCGGTGAAACGACGGTATAGACGAAACGGTTGCCGAAAAATTCCCGAGGGCAACCAAAGGCCGAACCGGTGGGACCAACAACGGCCTTCGAACGCTTAGGTACTTTGGGTTCCATTATCATGAAACGGCCTTCGAAAATGGTAGGGTTGTCATATTTCGAAGTCTCTTCGAGTTCGCATTAAATGCCGGCAGCGGTTTGCATCAAGCGCCATGCCCACGAGGCCAGAGACGGTGGAGATCAAAATCACCAACCATACTGAAAAAGCGTATCCGATGATAACGGGGCTGGTATCATACCAGATCAGTGCCACGAAGGCGGCGAATGAGCAGAACCCCAAAATGGCCGCCGTTTTTGACCACGGCCTCAACAGGTGTATCACGAACAGGAGTGCAAATGCGCCGAGAGAAAGTGCGGCGACATTCCATGAAGATGTTCGCATTTCCGCTTCGCTGACGAAATATGTTGCACAAATTTGCGAAGCCCAATAACCGCAGGCCAACGCCGCGGCTGCTACGACCCCAGACCTGATGAAGCAGTCCGGATGCTTCCACATCAGCTTATTTTTCATGCCTTCACAATGCGTGAATCCGCTGAGCCTTGCTCCACGCTCTTTGCCAAACACCTATCAATTCTTGCGCAGCAGCCGACGCTCAATATTTGCAATTCTTGCCAAGCAAAAGACAATGGAGGTTGAGCCTCACTGCCACCGTTTCGGTAATTTGGATTCAATGAAAATTAAATCTACGGGGGTCCTGGGAGTGATAACCAGTGGCAGCGACGCTCCGGGTATGAATGCTGCGCTCCGTTCTGTGACGCGCACCGCCCTGGGCAGCGGCTTTCACGCGCTGGGCTTTAACCACATTGCCGTCAAAGGCAAATCCCGTGTGGACCCGCTCCACGGACAAATGCAGAAATATCTCAACCTCTGAATTATGAATTGGCTCACTTCGCTCTCAACTTCCCAACCCGTCGCATGGGCAGTGCTTGCCCTGATGATCGTTGCCGTCGCCGGACTGCTGGCGGCGCAGATCAAAGTCAAAGGCATCGGGTTGGGAGTCACCGGTGTCCTGTTCGCGGGCATCATTGCCGGACATTTTGGATTGCACATTGATCAGGGTATTCTGGAATTCGTGCGGGATTTTGGGCTGATACTCTTTGTCTTCACCATTGGCCTGCAATTGGGCCCGGGATTTTTCGCGTCATTCCGAAAACAGGGCCTGACCTTAAACCTGCTCGCTGCGGCCATTGTTCTGCTTGGCGCCGGTGTGACCATGGGCGCGGGAACCCTGCTGTATATCAATCCTTTCGCCTCGGTCGGCCTTTTTTCCGGCGCGACGACCAATACGCCATCGCTCGGCGCGACACAACAAATGCTCAAATCCCTCGGCGGCACATTTGCCGCAAACGCCGGTGTTTCGCCGCTTGCCTATGCCGCGGCGTATCCGGGGGCGGTTGCTGGAATTATCGGCGTCATTTTGCTTTTAAAATGGATTCCAGCCGCAAAAACGAAAAAAACAGATCCCGAGAGGGAATCCAAGCGTCTCGAGAGGATGAATTTCCTGGTCGAAAATCCAGGCATCGAGAATGTGGCCGTGGGTGAAATTTCCGCCCGCGATGGGGTTGCCATCTCGCGAATCAAAAGAGCCGGCGTGGCCGAGGTAGAAACGGCAACCGGGCAAATGCGCCTTCACCACGGCGATGTTGTTCTGGCGGTCGGCACCCGCAAGGCGCTCGAGAACTTTAGAAACGTCGCCGGCCGCGAAACGAACTGGAACCTCCTGAATATTTCCGGACAGATTCTGTCGCGGCGGATGGTTGTGACACGCAATAACGTTTTGGGAACGACCCTTGCTGAATTGAACCTTTCGGAACGTTTCGGCGTGGCGGTGACCCGCCTGACACGCGCGGAAATCGAAATGACTGCCGTGCATGAATTGCAATTGCAATTTGGAGACGCACTTCAAATTGTTGGCAGCCAGAATGCGCTCGACCAGGTAGCGGAACTCCTCGGCAATCGCGCCAGCGCCCTGCGGGAAACGAATTTCATGCCCATTTTCATCGGGATTGCGCTCGGAGTGATTGTCGGCGCAATTCCGATTGCCGTTCCACACGTCCCGGTTCCGGTGCAATTAGGCATGGCCGGCGGCCCGCTGATTCTCGCTATTGTTTTGGGCCGGATCGGCCGCATTGGCCCGTTGGTCTGGTATATGCCCGCAAGCGCAAATGTCGCATTTCGTGAACTCGGCATAGTATTGTTTCTTGCCTGCGTCGGGCTTAAAGCTGGCGCCAAATTTTTTGAAACGGTGTTCACCGGCGTGGGACTGCACTGGTTACTCGGCGGTCTGGCCATCACGATTGTTCCGTTGCTTCTCGTGGCGACGTGTGCACGGTTCGTCTTTAAATTGAATCCACAGACCATTAGCGGCGTCCTTGCCGGCAGCATGACCGACCCCCCGGCGCTTGCGTTTGCCCATGCCATTAACGCCTCCGACGCTCCGCTCGTCGCCTATGCCACGGTCTATCCGCTTTCAATGTTGCTGCGAATTTTTACCGCGCAAATTTTAGTCGTCATTCTCTGCCGTTAATTCTATCCGCAAATACCAGGAAACGATCTTATGAAAATTGAAACTGAACCGGCGACGCAAGCTAAAGGGCGGAAAGACTCTCGTCCGGCGGGGAAAGCCGTCGATGGAACTCTGCCGCTCCGCTGGGAAAATATTTTAGCGCCAACGGACCTTTCACAGCCTTCAAGGCGAGCCGTCGAAACCGCCGCGGCCCTGGCGCAAAAGTGCCGGGCCAAATTGATCCTTTTCCACGTGGTCCCCTGCCCCACTTGTGCTTCATTTGACGCGCCTCCGGACGCGGGAAAATTGATGGATGAGGCGCGCAGATCTTTGGACGACATCGCCCGAACGATTCCGCCGGATGTCACGGTCGAAAAAATCGTTCGCTTCGGCACCCGGGAGCCGGTCCACCAAATTGTCGAGGAGGCGAACAATGTTTCGGCCGATCTAATTGTTCTGGCGACTCACGGCTATAGCGGCCTAAAACGGGCTCTATTGGGAAGCACCGCCGAGAGAGTGGTCCGCCACGCGCCCTGTCCGGTGTTGGTAGTGCGACCGGCCGACGCCGCTTCCCACCGGGAACCCATGCCAAAAGTGCGGGAAAATTCCTTTAAGACAAATTGACTTCCCCTGTGAGCCGACCAGGCGGCAGGATGGATCAGCGGGTCAACGCCTTAACTCTTTAGGCCTTTGGATTGGCGGCACAATACACTTTTCAGGCATGGCGCCAAATTTCTCCTTCAGTGCGGCGAGGGTGATCTGGACGGTGCTTTCAATTTTGATTCCGCCGGTGTTAATTATGATGTCCTGGTTTAATGGCGAGTTGACATCCTTCCTGAATATTTTCCGGACAAATTCCGCTCGTTGCCTGTCAACCTCCTCCACTTTCAATTTCGCTTCTTCCAGGGACAGCTTCGTGCGCTCAGCGAAACGTTTTACCCGTGCGTCCAGCGGCGCGACCATACGAACGCTCAAGGCGCATTGCGGCGGGAGAAAATATTGCGCGCCGCGCCCCACGATCACCACGTTGCCAGAATGCCCCAGCGCCATGAGAACCTCATTGAGGTGATGCAAATACATTTTATCGCCCAAATCGTCTGGCAAAAGCTCGTGCCACGTCCGTTCCCAGCCGGAACGGACATGCTCATCAACACTTCGCACCAAACGCTGACTGACGTGTGCATTCCGCGCGATTTCGTCAACGATCCTCGAATCAAAAACATTCCATCCCAGTATTTCGCCCGCCCGCCGCGCGACCAAACCTCCACCGCTGCCGCATTCGCGGGAAACCAGCAGGCACGGCCCCAGTATAGTTCCGTCCTCCGCCACATATTGCCCGGAACGCGAAGGCGTTTGCGCCAACCGGTCTCTGATGTTTGACATTGCCAGTTGCCTTTCCACCAAATTTAAAATGTGGCTCATAAATTATTCGTTTCGCCATTAATCTCACATCTGCCCGAAAATGGCGCTCCACGCCCATTGCCACAGGCTAATCCTCTTTTGCATTGCGCCAGCAATGTCCCTGCAACCGGCAGAATTCTCATAAAGACTGATCGTGAATAAAAGCCGGCAACAAATGGCAACGGAAGAACAATTTACGGAAGGCGCCCGCGTCCTGGCTCGCGTAAAGATATGGAGAGATGATTACTTCGCAAAAATCAAGCACTCGAACGAGCCGTCCGGTGTTATGGATGACGGCCGGCGCTATTCTGATCCTGACGACGCTAACAGGACTGTACGCGCTCAGGCCGATCAATTGTGAGCCGCCGCAACCCAAATTCTTTCTAAGCTTTTTTCTGCTTCTGGCATTCTGGATTGGTTGGGTCATATTCACAATTTCGTTCAATTGCTGGTTCAATCTGAGACTCTCGCCTCCCGAACCAATAACCAACCCGTCTTTCGGCAGCAGGAGCAACCCAATCTTGCCATTGCCCGGGCAAGAAATGCTTGGCAATGAGCAATACGCGTGAAGTGTCTAAACCGCGGCTGAGGTACAAAGAAGAAGATGATTATGTCGAAATAGCAACAATAAA
>Ga0335073_10007202_pt1 | contig 15599 bp, 15 predicted proteins | sample Lox_Sample_22_FD_207093 | JGI IMG/M metagenome (GOLD analysis project Ga0335073, IMG submission 207093) | Soil microbial communities from Loxahatchee National Wildlife Refuge, Florida, United States - Lox_Sample_2.2 | ecosystem: Environmental > Terrestrial > Soil > Wetlands | place: USA... | reverse complement strand
TGCCGTTGCCGCACGGACTATCGGCGTCGGAATTACTCGGTATCCAGGGAATCGCGGCGGGCCTGACCGGCCTTGCGCTCCTGCTTGTGATCATCACGAGGTGGGAGCGCTTGCCGCTGAGCTCGGTCGGAATCCGGCCGCTTCGAACAACTGATTTCCTGATCGGGATCGGGGCTTTCTTCGCGATCCTGGTTCTGAACTTCGTGGTCGGGCTTCTTTATCACGTTGTGTTCGTGGGCGGCCCTTTTCCACATTTGATGGGAATCGCGGAAGTCGCACCCAGGCAAACAGCGCTTCTCCTGGGGATGCCGCCGACCATGATGCTGCTGACCGCGACGGTGGCGGGCTGCGTCGAGGAGCTGGCGGACCGCGGCTTCTTCATCGAAAGGATCGAGATGCTCACCGGCAGCACGGCGCTTGCCGCTGTGGCTGCCTGGCTGCTGCCGTCGGCGCTGCATATCGCGTTCTGGGGCCGGAACTACTTACTCGTAATCGCGCCGATGGAAGCCGCGCTGGTTGCGCTTTACCTGTGGCGCAGACGATTGCTGCCTTGCGTAATCGCGCATGTGCTGGTGGACGGATTCGTCGCTCTGGTGCTGATCTTCGTCCCGCTGATTCCCGGTGCGCCGAGCGCGGACGACCTCCAGGGAATTGCCTTTTACCTGCTCGGCCGTCAGCCGCAGGCGATCGCGCGTTTCGACGCAAGCCTCGCACTCAACCCGAGGGACACGACTGCGCTCATCTGGCGCTCCAACTCGTACTGGAACCTTCACGAAACCAAACGATCAATCGACGATCTGGATCGCGTTCTTCAGATCGATCCGCGTATGGCCGCAGTTTATGACCTGCGCGCACTTCGACAATTTGTGTTGAGTGACTACGATGCGGCGCTCGCCGACATCAACAAGGCGATCGCGATAAAGCCGCTCGCGCAGGAGTACGAATTCAAAGGCGCGATCGACGCCGCAAGAAACGACAGCTCCGCGGCTATCGAGGACTTGACGCGGGCGCTGAGCTATTCGCCGTCCGACGCGGGCGCTCTCACTGCAAGAGGCAGGCTCTATGGGCTGCGCGGGCAGAATGATCGTGCGATTGACGATCTTACCGCGGCGATTCAGATTGCGCCGTCAGCACAGGCTTATCTGGGCCGGGGTCAGGCTCTGATGGCGATCGGCGAGTGGCAGCCGTCCTACGAAGATCTCAAGAAATCGGTCGCGATGAACGGCAAGGATCCCGAAGCGCTAAATGCTCTCGCGTGGATAATGAGCACGGCGCCGCTGGGCAGCGTCCGCAACGGCGAGCAGGCTGTTCTGCTCGCGACCAGGGCCTGCGATCTCACTTCGTGGAAGAACCCCAAATATCTTTTGACCCTGGCCAGCGCATACGCGGAGGCGGGCGATTTTCACAGCGCCGTAGATCGGGCGCGGCAAGGAATCGATGCCTACGACGCCAACGATCCCTGGGACATGTTGACGGCGATCGACGAGCGGGGTCTCTACAAGAGCGGCCACCCTTATCGGATGAAGCCGCCGAACGCTCAGCCGACTTCCGCTCAACTGCCGCAATCGCAGCGCAACTGAATATTGCATCGGGCATTCGGTTTGTCGTTGCGGCGGCCAATTGATATTGCGTGAATTGTAGCAGTCAATTTTGGCGCCTTCGAGGTGACTCATGATCTTCACCGTCGTTGCCGATGTTCAAAACGATACGGGGCTGGCTGGTATCGCGGCGGTCGCGCTTTTTGGCGCGGGGCTGACGCAAGCGATCGACGGCTCTCCGTTTGGAATCAACCCGGTAAACAAAGGCTCGCTCGACATCTCGTGCACGACCGAGAATGGACCGCGGGTTCGAGCCGCGTTCATCCGCGCCGGATTCACCACCACGCAGGTCGTCGACGCTCCCGTCACTCCGCCGAAGACAAATCTGCTGACCATCACTACGGGCCCCGAGAAAACGCAGTACCTGCAGATGGCCGATCCCGCATGCGACGCGCTCTGCGGCGCGGGACTCACCGTGCAATATGCCGACGGCAGGTCATACAGCGGCGATCTCAATCATGATGCGACGCTACAAGTGCAATGCGACAGCTCGGATTCAGCCGCCGTCAGAAACGCGTTCACGGCGGTGTGGAACTTCCTCGCCAATAGTTAATGACCGGAATTTCCGAAGAGGTGCGCAATGCTGACTGAGCGTGAACAGGACATCATCAAGCGCTGGCACGAGTTCTACCTGAATCCGACGCCGTACCCGATTGCCGAGCAGCGCACGCGCCTGGTCGATTATTTCAAGGAGTTCAACGCCGACCCGCCCGCCATCGGTGCGCTTCATGAGCGCGTTTCTCTCAAAGCCGGGCTCACCGCCAATATCGCCGTGCCCAAGGGCGCAGGGCCGTTTCCGGTGATGGTCTATCTGCACGGCGGAGCGTGGACGCTCGGCAGCGCTTCGACGACGCATCGCAAGCTCATCCTGCAATTCGCCGAGGCTGGTTATGTAACGATCGCACCCGACTATCGCCTCGCGCCCGAAAATCCATTTCCGGCGGGCTTCGATGACTGCGTGTTTGCAGCGGAATGGGCGGCTGAGAATGCGCGCCAGTACGGCGGCGATTCTTCGCGGATGGCGATGGGGGGCGATTCTGCGGGCGGCAACCTCACGGCCGCGGTGCTGCCGTCGATCGCATCGCGAGCGCACGGTCCGAAGTTCAACGCCGCGGCGCTCATCTACGGCGCATTCGATTTCGCCGGTCTCGTGAAGATGGCTCCGCAAGCGGCCGAGCCGCTCGCCAAGGCATATCTTGCCGGCAAGTATCCGGCGTTGCTGAGCGACCCGCGCGTGAGCCCGATCAATGCGATCAAGCCGGGTGCGATGCCGCCGAGCTTCATTATCGCAGGCACCGCGGATGGGATCGTCGGCGAATCGCGCACGATCTCAGAAGCGATGCATCGCGCCGGAATCGAGAATGAGCTGCGCATCTTCGACGACATGCCGCACGGCTTCATGCAGATGAACGAGCTGTCCGGCTGCCGCGAGGGGCATCGGCTGATGTTCGATTTCCTGCGCCGTCACGTGTGAATTAAGTGCCGGTGTCGTTTACCGGTGGTCAGAAACGAATGGGTCGATTTCGCTTGGAATTTTTCCATCGTTGCATAAGAATGCCTGTAGCTCTGAATTAGCCGACAGTCCTTACCCTGGCGAGGAGGGAACACCAATGGCCGAGTATGACATTCAAATCAAAGGCGGCACCGTCGTCGATGGAACACGCGTGCCACGTTATCAAAGCGACGTCTGGATCAAAGACGGCAGAATCGCGCAAATCGGCGGCCGCGCTCCTGGCTTCGCCAAGAAAGTTATCGACGCCAACGGCCTCGTCGTAGCGCCGGGCTTCGTCGATCTGCATACGCATTACGACGCGCAGATCAGGTGGGATCCCTGGTGCACGATTTCCGGATGGCACGGCGTGACCTCCGTCGTGCTCGGCAACTGCGGCTTCGGCTTCGCTCCGGTGAAGCCCGACTTCCGCGATCGCTCGATGCTCACGATGACGCGCACCGAGGCGATTCCCTACGACTCGATGAAGGAAGGGATGACGTGGGATTGGGAAACGATCCCGCAGTATCTCGATTCGCTCGATCGCTCGCCCAAGGGCGTCAACTGTATCCAGTACATGCCGACTGCGTCGCTGATGACTTACGTGATGGGCCTCGACGCCGCCAAAACGCGCGAGGCGACGGAGGCCGAGCGCGCCGAGATGCGCCGCCTGCTCAGCGAAGGCATGGACGCGGGCCTCTGCGGATTTTCGATCCAGCGCCTGGGCAAGCATTCCGCGCAGGCCGACTTCGACGGCTCGCCGATGGTCACCGACACGATGTGCGACGAGGACATCCTGAATCTCGCGCGCGTCCTGCATGAACGCGACGAGGGCTTTATCGAGATCACGCAGGCTACCGGACATATCAAAGACGACCTCGCATTCGTCGAGACGCTCGCCGCCACGGCGAACCGTCCGATCCTGTTCCAGGCGATCACGGCGAGCACCCGCAACGCCGATATCCATCGCAAGAGCCTCAACTGGCTGCATAAGGCGCGCGCCAAGGGTCTGCCGATCTTCGGCCAGGCTGGCACGGTGCGCAGTGGCTTCGCGTTCACGCTCGAGCATTGGAACCTCTACGACATGGCGCCGGCGTGGCGTGACATGACGACGGGGACCAAGGAAGAGAAGATCGCGAAGATGCAGGATCCGGTGATCCGCGAGGCGGTGAAGAGCGAGCGCTCGATGGCGGCGCTCGACAAGAACGCGCCCGGCATCGGCGGGCGCCTCGTGAAGCTGATCGTGCAATGGGTCGAGAACAAGCCTGAGCTCGAGAAGTACGTCGGCAAGTCGCTCGGCCAGATTGGCCAGGAAGAGGGACGGCATCCGGTCGACGTGATGGTCGATCTCGCGCTCGCGACCGATCTCAAGGCCGAGTTTCTGCAGGCCGAGCCGCAATTCAACGGCGAGTTCAACGCCGAGATCATCAACAGCTCGATGTACACCTTCCCCGGCGTATCCGACGGCGGTGCGCATACGAAGTTCTTCACCGGCGGCGCGTTCACCACGGACTTCCTGCGCTGGATGGTTCGCGATGAAGGGCGCGTCACGCTCGAAGAGGCGCACTATCGGTTGTCTGCCCTCCCTGCTCATGCGGCGGGCTTCCGCGATCGCGGTGTGCTGCGCGAAGGCGCGGCGGCCGACGTCGTCGTGTACGATCTGAAGAACCTCGGCATCGAGCCCGACTGGATCGGCGAAGTGGTCCATGATTTGCCGGGCGGCGAATGGCGCCGCGTGCAGCGTGCCAAGGGCTACCGCTCGATCATCGTCAACGGCGAAGAGACTTTCGCCGAGGACAAGTGCACTGGCGCGACCCCCGGCAAGCTGCTGCGCCACGGCCACGCCTGATTGCGGTTCTCACCTTGATCAACGCGGGAGCGGCTGAACGTCGCTCCCGCTTTCTTTTGCAAACGTCGTCTTTCGCGGCGCGCCGCAAACTGGCAGATTGCACTATCCGACGATGCCTGGAGGATCCGTGAGAATCGCAACTACCATGGCGCTTGCAGCGATATTGCTCGCGACGCCGAGCCTGGTTCTGTGTCAGACGAATGCTTCACCTGCTGCGAGCGCGACCTCGGCGCCAGCGGACTGGGATTCGCACATCCCTATACCGCCGGGCGCAGTGTTGATTTCCTCGACCAAGCCCAAGGTCGGCGTCGTCCACTCGGCGACGTTCGAGGTCGCAGGCGATTACCAGGAGCTGGTCGATTTCTACGAAAAGGCGATCCCCAAGGCAGGTTTCCAGCCGGGGCCTAAGGTGGTGCTGCCCGCGCGCAAGGTTTACAACCGCAGCTTCATTCACAAGTCCGCGCTCGACAGCGTCGTGATCTCGCCGAGCACCGATCATCCCGGAAAATTCACCATTAATATCACCTACACTCCTGTGGCAAAGTAGAAGCATCTTGCCGCAGGAGTTTCGGTCATGGCTGGATGGCCTGATCGCCGCGTTCTCGAGCTGTTCGATATCGAGATTCCTATCATCCTCGCGCCGATGGCTGGCCCGGGAACCCCCGAGCTCGCGATTGCCGTTAGCGAGGCGGGCGGTCTGGGCTCGCTGCCTTGCGCGCAGCTCAGCGTCGATGGCGTTCGTTCCGCATTGCAGACGATTCGGCGTGCGACCTCGCGTCCTATCAACGTCAATTTCTTCTGCCACACTCCGCCTACGCCCGATCCTGTGCGCGCGATGGCTTGGCGCGCGCGGCTCGCGCCCTACTACGTCGAGCTCGGCCTCGATCCCGAGGCGCCTGTGCCGGGACCAACACGCAAGCCGTTCGACGGTGAGCTTTGCAAGATCGTCGAAGAGGTAAGGCCCGAGGTCGTGAGCTTTCACTTCGGCCTGCCGGAGCGAAGCCTCCTCGATCGCGTGAAGGCCACGGGTGTACGTGTGATCGCGTCGGCAACCACGGTCACAGAGGCGCGATGGCTCGAGGAGCGCGGATGCGACGCGATTATCGCGATGGGCCTCGAGGCGGGCGGCCATCGCGGCAATTTCCTCACCGACGACATCACGCGGCAGGTCGGAACCTTCGCGTTGGTGCCGCAGATCGCTGACGCCGTGAAGGTCCCGGTCATCGCGGCAGGCGCAGTTGCTGATGCGCGCGGGATCGTGGCCGCATTCGCACTCGGCGCATCGGCGGTGCAGATCGGGACCACGTACCTTTTTTGTCCGGAAGCCAAGATGCCTCCGCTTCATCGCGAGGCGCTTATCACCGCGGCTGACGACGATACACAGGTGACCAACGTCTTCACCGGGCGCCCCGCACGGGGAATCATCAACCGCGTGATGCGCGAAGTCGGTCCGATGTCGCATGACACGCCGGCATTCCCGCTCGCCAGCAGCGCGCTCGCACCACTCAGGGCAAAATCCGAACCGGCAGGCTCAGCAGATTTCGTGAATCTATGGTCCGGCCAGGCTGCCTGCCTCGCACGGCACGACGTTCCCGCCCGCGAGCTGACGCTCGACCTGGCTAAGGGAGCCCTCGCAAAATTATCTTTACTCTCAGGCTAGAGCTTAAAAACCCGGCAATTCGCCGCTATTCCGGACCGATTGACGCCGAAGATCACGTGCGATCGTCTTCCGTTCGCTGAAGTCCTACTTTCGTACGTTAACGTTGTACAAAATTGTACCGTGGGATCTTACGCCTCCTCTTCAAAGGTGCCGTCAAGCGCAGCAGCTTGCGGCTAACAATCGGAGAAGGAGGAGACTCATGAACTCACAAACCATGGCAGGAACTAACAGCACCCTGCCACGTGCCAAAGGATTGATGCTTTCGCTGCTCCTGATGATGGCCTCGGCCTTCAGTTGTGTCACAGCGTCGGCGGCCACCTTGACCGTCGGCCTCTGCCAGCCGGGTGGTTATTCCACGATTCAGTCCGCGGTGAACGCTGCCGCGGCGGGCGACACCGTCAATGTTTGCCCTGGCGTCTATCCGGAATCCGTACTCATCACCAAGAACCTGACGCTCGCGGGAATAAACGCAAAGGACCAACTGGGTGTCCCAACGATCACGTACGGGGGAAAAGGCGACAAGCCGGTATGCCAGCCCGAGGCTGAGGCTCAAGGTGCGTGTCCTCAGGTCTTTGTGGTTGGCGCGACGGCAAAAATCATCGGTCTGCACATCGACGACTCCGCGTTTCCTAAATCCACCTGCGATGCGACGCCTGTGGCAATTTTTTTCCTCAACGCAGCCGGCACCGTTTCTTCCGATACTCTCGTGAACCAGAACACGATTTGCGATGAACTGCAGAATGGTCTTGGTGTTCTGGCAGCTTATACGATCGATACCGGGAGTTACTCGCTCGATATCGCGAACAATACGATCAACAACTTCGGCTTCGGCGCTATTTATCTGGATGGTTACGATCTTTCCGGGGACGGCCTCGAAGCTGTAAAGCTGACCGGATCGATTTCGGGCAATATGATCACTCCGGTCCAGAGTTCGACTGACGTCATTAGTCTCTTCGTTACCAGTGCGGAGATAGTCAGCAGCAACAAGATCACTGGAGTCGGCACCCAGGACGATAGCCTTGCAATATACATTAATCACAGTGACAAACCGTCGCTTATTGGCAACACCATCAGCAATATTGGTGCGGGAGTCGATCTCGAGGATGTCGGTCCGGGTACTCTAGCCACGAACTCATTGTCGAACATCGGAGAATCGGGCGTTATTTTAGTTTGCAGCCACAATAACGCGCTGATTGCCAACACCATCGCCGATACGCCGAATGTCGGAGCCGTCGGAGTCTTTTTCGTCGATTGTAACTCGTTGCCACCGGTAGGCTCTGACGACAACCTGCTTATCGGCAACAAGTTCAACGGGTTTTGCAGCGGAATACTCACTGGCAGTTCCCTGAATGTCGGGAACATATATGCGGGTAACTCGTTCGCGAACATCACGCCGGGAACTGACATCATGGCGGGCGACAACTGCCCCTGAAGCGGGTTGGGGCCGCCGCGCAACGCGGCGGCCCTTCACATCGCCGGTTGACGCTCGCCTGCGCAGTAATAAATAGTGGCGCAGGAGAATCGCAATGATTCTGAAATCGCTTGAAGTAGATCGCAAAGCCTTTGAAGCCCGTACCGAGTGGGCGATCAAGCCCGAGGGTGCCTGCAAGGGTGATGTATGCGTTCCGTTGCCTCCCGGCGCGTCGTCAGCCAGCAAGCTCAATGCAAAAATGCTCTCCGAGCGGCTCGGGATGCCGCTAGTCCAGGATGCCGACGCGAAAATCTGGTCGCTCGGCCCCGAGTCGCTCGGCGGCCGCGCGCTAACTACCGCGCGCGCACCCGAGCTCAAGCTGCCCGACTACAAGGGCAAGGAATTCGCGCTGAGCTCGCTGCGCGGACAGAAGACACTGATAGTCACATGGTCCTCCTGGTGAGGATGCCGACTTGACCTGCCCGTGTGGCAGGCCCTGCGCAACGAGCTGCATCCGAAGGGTCTTGAGATCGTAACCGTCGCGCTTGATGTCGATCCCGATGCGGCGCGGCAATGGATCGAACCGGTAAATCCGAATCATCCGACTCTGATCGACAGCGCTCATCGCGTCGATGAGTTGTTCGGCGTCATCAATGTTCCCAACAGCGTCTGGATCGATGAAGACGGAATGATCGTGCGCCCGGTCGAGGCGGCGTGGCCCGAGCGTGCCGAACAGCCCGACTGGCAGAAGATGGCCGACAGCCCCGACATCCCGCCCGAGATGCGCGAGACGCTCCAGCTCGCCAAGGGCATCAAGGTCCAGGCGAAGGAATATACCGACGCGCTGCGCGATTGGGTGGCGAAGGGCAAAGATAGCAACTTCGCGCTTTCGCCCGAGGAAGTTGTCGCGCGCAGCGGACCGCGCGGTGAGGCTGAAGCCACGGCAGCCGCGTACTTCGAGCTGGGCGAGTATCTATACGAGAACGGCCATCGCGATCTGGCGCCGCGTCACTGGCGCGAGGCGCATCGCCTGCAGCCTGACAACTGGACCTACAAGCGGCAGGCCTGGTCGCTCGCCGACCCGTTCCAGGGTCCGACCCAGCTCTACGATTCGTGCTGGGTCAACGACGTGAAAAAAATCGGTGCGGAGAATTACTATCCGCCGCTCGATCTCACTCCGGCCCGCGGCAAATAGTCAGTTGTGCGGCGACGCGTTGGTGTCGCCGCATAAGTATTTGCGGTAAATCGGCAGCGACGGATCCTTCGACGTATTGACGGTGCTGCGCTTGTCGTTTTTCCAATCGCCCTGCTCGACGCACATATACTTGATATTGCGCGAGCAGTCGTAAGCGTCCTTCATGAACCCGCTCTTGCCGATGTCGTCAGGCTTCATCACGTCGGCGCTCTCATTGAAATAGACCAGGCCGTCGCTCTCGCGATGCACCGAAGCGGCGTCGAGGTAGGCGCGGCCCGAGCCGCCTTTCTCGGTCAACGTTTTGAATCCGGGTTCTTCGATCCAGCCGTCGGAATTCGACTGCGCGAGAGCGATGCACGCGGTCGCGATAACGAGCGCGGCGACGACTACCGAGGCGCCGAAATGTCGAGGTCCCATCGGTCTTGATCTTTCGCCGCGTGATCGCGCAAACGCAAGCCGGTTTGGGAAGAGCGTCTGCTCCCAAGTTCCATCGCCAAGTCAATTTGACGCAGGGCCTCCTCTTATGCGAATCCCTATCAGTTACGCACTGGAGGAGTTGGCATGCCCTGCTGCGCGTTCGCGGCTTTCATCCTCGGGCAGGTTCTGATCGGATTCGACGCTGTGAAGCGGTTCGTGTTCGGCCGCACCACGCCCGCGGTGGTAAATCCCGCCACCGAATGGCGCCTCGGCGCGCCAGCCGCCCCCGCATCCAGGTCCCGACACGCGTTTAGATGGTTCGCGATAGCGGCTCCAATCGAGATAGCGCTCGTGCTCGGCGCCGGTTACGGGCTGCATGCGCATCGCAGTCACGATCATGAAGCGAGTGCGCTCGGCGCCCTCGTCTGTCGCAGTCCGCGCATCGCACAAATCAGATAACAAGAATCCGCAGGAGAAGAAGCGATGGCAGTTGCACCTCGCGAAATGGTTCAGCCCTTCATCCGTCGCGAATCGAGCGAAGGCCCGGTCACGACCGCGCGCCAGCGCCGCACCGCGATGATTTACGCCGCGATGCTGGTGGTAGGGTTTCTGCCCTACTTGTTCGGCCTCTCGCCTGCCGCACGCGTGACGGGACTGGGACTCTGGCTACCAGGCGGCGGTTTCGTCGCAGTGGGCGGCTTCGCGATCCTGCTCTTTCCGGTGACGCTCGCGCTTTTTGCGCTGGCGGTCTTCGCCTGGTTCGGTGCGGGGATGGTGATCGCGCCGATCATCGTATGGCTCGGCAGCGCTCTGCTCGCGGGTGCAATGACCGGCGACTCGGTATGGTCACTCGCGCCCCTTTGTCTCGCCGCGGTCATCGGCGGTATCGCGATTTATGAGTATCGGCGCCGCAGCGCGCGCCGAACCGCTGATATCGTGAAGCTGGAAGCCCGTAATCAATATCTCGCCGACGCGATCGTCGAAGTCGAAACGACCGCCGCGCCAATCACCGCTGCAGCCGAACGCGAACTGACCTTCGACGAGCTCTCATCAGTACGCTATGCGCTCGAGCGCGCATTGCAGCCCGTCGGCCAGATCAATGGCTACGACAAGGTCGATCAATTTCAGACGTCCGCACTGCGCTATCAAATCAACTATCTCGGCTACATGCTGGGTATGCTGCAATGCCAGTACACGCCGAGTTTTCATGGCTACCTCTCAGAAGCGCAGCGCAACCTGATCGATCTATACTTGCAGAAGCAGATTTGGGGCTACTGGGTCTACGAAAGCGCGTGGGGACATCTGAATCTCACTAATCCCGATCCGGCCGCCAAGGACAACATCATGCTCACCGGATGGTTCGGCATCCAGCTCGGCATCTACATGTCGAACACGGGAGATCGCCGTTACGCACAACCCGGCAGCCTGCCATTCCGCCTCAACAAGCATCGCGTTTTTCACCACGACATTCACAGCATCGAACAGTCAGTGGTGAAGAACTTCATGGATTCCGAGTTCTGCCTCTATCCCTGCGAGCCGAACTGGGTATATCCAATCTGCAATCACTTCGGCATGACATCACTGGCTATTTACGATCGTCTGTTCGGCACTTCGTACACGCAGGCGACGCTCGATCGATGGCTCCACAGTCTCGATACTGAATTCACCGACGACAGCGGCAGCGTAATCGGTTTGCGCTCGGGTCTTACCGGAATCAAGTTTCCGTTTCCCGCGGGCGAGGCAGGTTTTGCGATTTTTGAGAATTGCTTCGCACCGGATCGCGCCAAAAAGATGTGGGCGATCGCGCATACCGAGCTGAAGTACATCACCAAGCCCGGTCCTGATGGCGCCCCGCGCCTGATGCTCGATGGACGCGGCTTCGATTTCGGCAATTATAAACCGGGTTTCGGCGGCGCCTATGCCGCGATCATGGATTCGGCGCGCGAGTTCGGCGACTACGAATTGGCGGAGTCAGCGCGCCGCGCACTCGATCAGGATTGCGGCCTGACGGCCGAGGGCGGCATCAAGCGCTATTCGAAGATGTCGAATCTCTCAAATATCAACGCCGCGCGCGGCGCGATCCATCGCCGCGACGATTTCCGAAATACTATTATGCAAGGGCCGCCCGAGGCTGCGCTCAAAGGTCCGATCCTGACCGGCGCAAAATATCCGGACGTGTTAGTCGCGCGCGCATTCAGTAACGGCGACGATCTCGATCTCGTTCTTTATCCCGGTATGAGCGATAGTTCGCAAAATATCCGAATCGAACGCCTGCGAGCCGGCGCCAACTACGTGATGCGTAATGGCACCGAGCATCAGTTCCAAGCCGATGATTCGGGCGCCGCTTTGCTCACGGTCGATCTGAAGGGCCGTACGCCGATCAGGATCATTCCGGCCAACTGAGATCGCGCGCAACAAGGAGACCAGCGCCATGGACCGTCTCAAGGGAAAGATCGCACTCATTACCGGAGGTGCCCGCGGACAAGGCGCGGCCGAGGCCAGAATTTTCGTTCGCGAAGGAGCGAAGGTTGCGATTGCTGACGTTCTCGATCGCGAAGCGCGCGAGCTTGCCGATTCGATCAATCACAGTGCCGCTGCGTCCGTTGCGCTAGCAACTCATCTCGACGTGAGTCGCGCCGCTGACTGGCGCTCCGCCATCCAGCTCTGCGAAAAACAGTTTGGCGGTCTCGATATCCTGATCAATAACGCCGGAATACTAAGTTTCAACCGGATTGAAGATACGACCGAAGAAGAATGGGACGCCATCGTCGCGGTCAATCAAAAGGGCGTCTGGCTCGGCATGAAAGAAGCCGTGCCTGCAATCCGCAAACGCGGCAGCGGCGCGATAGTCAATATATCTTCAATCTATGGAATGATCGGCTCGGGCGGCGCCGCCGCGTACCACGGCACCAAGGGCGCAGTTCGAATACTAAGTAAAGTCGCCGCCGTCCATTACGCACCCGACAATATCCGCGTGAACTCAGTGCATCCCGGCGTAATCAAAACGCCAATGACCGACATAATACCAAGCGATGAGCTCGCAATGATCGCCGCGATGGCCCCGATGAAGCGTGCCGGCACCCCCGAAGAAGTCGCCAACGTAGTCCTGTTCTTGGCCTCCGACGAAGCCTCCTTCGTAACCGGGGCAGAATTCGTAGTCGATGGCGGATACACCGCCGTCTAATCAGGAGAGCTGCGATGCGTATCGGATTCATCGGTCTTGGCAACATGGGCGGGCCGATGGCGCTTAACCTGCTGAAGGCCGGCCACTCGCTCATGGTTTACGATGTTCGCCGCGAGGCTGCTGAGCCGCAGCTCGCGGCGGGAGCGCGATGGGCCGAGTCGCCCGCCGCTGCTGCTGCCGATTGCGATCTCGTCATGACCTCGCTACCCGGACCCAAGGAGATCGAGGAAGTTGCGCTGGGCGAGGGTGGAATCATGAGCGGCCTCGCGCGCGGCGCGATCTACGCCGATCTCTCAACTAACTCGCCCGCGGTGATTCGACGTCTTAACGCCGCATTCAAAGTGAAAGGCATCGAAGTGCTCGATGCGCCCGTGAGCGGCGGCGTTCCTGGCGCGCGCAATGCGACGCTGGCGGTGATGGTCGGCGGCGATCGCGCGGCCTTCGACAAGGTCAAACCTGCGCTCGATGCGATCGGTGATAAAGTTTCTTACATCGGCGCGAGCGGCGCGGGCTCGGTCGCCAAGCTCGTTCACAACATGATCGCGATCTGCTCGACGCAGCTCCTGGCCGAGGCTTTCACGATGGGCGTGAGGGCTGGCGTCGCGCCCGAGGCTCTCCTCAAAGTTGTGCAGGATGGCGCGTATGGGCAGGGGATGCTGCTCGCGGGCACGATGCCGAAGATGGTGTTTCGCGGCAACTTCGATCGCGTGACGTTCGCGCTCAAGCTCGCGCGCAAAGACCTGGGCCTCGCGACCGAAGTCGGACGCGAGCTCAACGTGCCGATGCCGCTGGCGAGTCTCGTCGAGCAGGATTTTCTCGCCGCGCTGGCCAACGGCCTCGGAGAGAAGGACTCCACCGCCGCGGTGACGATCCAGGAGAACCGCGCCGGAGTGAAAATCCGCACTTAGTCGTTGCGTGGCGCGTCAACGACTCGTTCGCGATCCGATAAGCGCGCCGTCTTCGAGACCTCGCGAGTGGCGCTCCGGCCATTTGCCGCGCTCGACCGTGTCGAAGAATTTTTGCACGGCGCGATTGAACGCATCCGGCTCTTCGAGATTCACGGCGTGCCCGGTGCGCGGCACCATCCAGAGTCCGGCGCTGGGAATCGTCCGCTTGAGATAGATATTAGCGTCGAGGCACGGATCGTCCTCGTCTCCGACCACGAGCAGAACCGGAATCGTCAACGTGGCAAGCTGCTCCGACAAATCGTAGAGCGAGGGTCGCAGCGCCTGGTAATTGCGCAGCGTGAGCGCTGAGCCGAGGGGAGAATGCTCGCTCAGATGTCGCACGAACTCGTCCCATCCGCGCGGATCTTTGTTACGAAGCTGGATGCGCGTCGGGCCGAGACCCAAATCCTTCGCTACCCGAGCGGAACCATCTGTCAGAAAGCGTTCCGCAGTCGCGTTGCACTGGCGCTTGAAAGTTTCGCGCTCGGATTTCGGCGCGCCTGAGCCGCATCCCGCGACGATCAGCGCGGTCGCTATCTCGGGATAACGCATCCCGAAGTGCAACGCGGCGAAGGATCCCATGCTGAGTCCGACGACGTGCGCCTTTTCGATCTTGAGATGCCTCAGCACCGCCGCGACGTCGTCGGTCGCGTGATCCTGCCCATACTGCGAGTCAAGTTCGGGAACGTCAGACGGCGGATAGCCGCGCGCGTTGAACGTGATGCAGCGATACTGGCGCGAAAACCACCTGACCTGCGTTTCCCATTCGCGCAGGTCCGAGCCGAACTCGTGCGCAAAAATAATCGGATGGCCGGTCCCTGTTTCCTCGTAGTAAAGCTTCACTCCCGATGATTGTGCGTATGGCATCGGCTGATCTCCCGGCTGACAGAATCTTGATCCTTGATCTATTGCAGAGCAGGCTCGTTCGTACAGAGCGGGAGACGATTCATATGGCGGAAAGAGTTGCAATCGTGACTGGCGCGGGAACTGGAATCGGCAAGCACGCGGCACTCGCCTTGATGCGCGAAGGATTCGCCGTCGTCTTTGCGGGACGGCGGCTCGAGTTGATCGAAGCGGCGGCAGCCGAGGGCCACGCTTCCGGCGGTCTCTCTCTGACGGTGCAGACCGACGTTCGCGATCCGGAATCGGTGAAGAGTCTTTTTGCCGCGACGCGCGAGGCGTTCGGCCGGCTTGATGTGCTGTTCAACAATGCCGGAATCGGCGCTCCTGCCGTGCCGCTCGAAGACTTGTCGCTCGAGCGTTGGCGCTCAGTTGTCGAGACTAATCTCACAGGCGTATTTCTATGCACACAGGAGGCCTTCCGTATCATGAAGGCCCAGGAGCCGCGCGGCGGGCGTATCATCAACAACGGATCGATCTCCGCGCATGCGCCGCGTCCCAATTCCGCACCCTACACTTCGACCAAGCACGCGATGACGGGGCTGACGAAATGCACCGCGCTCGACGGCCGCAAGTACGATATTGCCTGTAGTCAGATCGATATCGGCAACGCCGCGACTGAGATGACGGCGCGGATGTCGAAGGGAGTTCCGCAAGCCTCAGGCGAACTCGCGGTCGAGCCGACCTTCGATGTCGAGCACGTCGCGCGCGCCGTCGTGTACATGGCGACGCTGCCGCTCGACGCGAATGTGCAGTTCATGACGATCATGGCGACCAAGATGCCATTCGTCGGCCGCGGCTGATTGGATCGTTACACAACAAAAAAACGCGGGCCGCATTTGCGACCCGCGTTTTGCGTTGATCTGATTAGCTACTCAACCCAACTCGAGGCCTTCGAGGTCGCCTTTCTCGCGCCATTTTTTCATCAGCGCGTTGAATGCGTTGACCC